>Ga0209824_10000468_pt1 | contig 25023 bp, 23 predicted proteins | sample VDWuncwatermetaG_FD_184124 | JGI IMG/M metagenome (GOLD analysis project Ga0209824, IMG submission 184124) | Wastewater microbial communities from Netherlands to study Microbial Dark Matter (Phase II) - VDW unchlorinated drinking water (SPAdes)... ...
GTGGTAGGATACGTTGTAGACGCTCGTGTCGCGATCCCTGCCGACGCTCGACATGTCGATGTATGGTCCGCCGTCCATCCCGTGGTGACGCATAATGGGAAGCTTAAAGAGATCGACCTCGGATCCTTTGTGAATTACTTCTTTAACCGGCGCCTCGCTCTTGGGCACGACAATGGGCTTGAGTTTCCCGCTCTCCCTCCTCAGGCACTCGCGCGCCAGCTCCGCTCGATCCATCTCCTTGGGAACCCCAAGGGCGATCTGGATCTTGCGCTGAGAGATCTCGCAGTTCATCACCAGCTTGGCTTTGCTCACTTGGCCATGGAGATTCAGAGGGCGGTCAAATACGAGAATAGGAAATTTTTTCAGTGCGCCGAGATGCTTGATGATCGCCGTGACGTCGTAGTTGGCAGGATTCACCACCTTGTCGATGTGAACCAGCTCCTCCGGCGCCTCCCTGCGCACCTCTTCGAGAAAAGTTCTCAGGCTTTTTGGCATAGGGCGCTCAGTGACAAATGCTGCCGCCATCGACGACAATGGTCTGGCCGGTTACGAAGTCGCTGTCGGCTGAGGCGAGATAGACGAGAGTGCCGCAGAGATCCTCTGGAGTTTCCAGCCGTTTGACGGCCCTTGCCTTGAGCTGAAATTCCGTGAACTCTTTTGGAGCGGTCTGTCCCTCGTGTTCCACCAGACCGGGGGCAATGGCATTGACGCAGATTCCGTACTCGCCCACTTCCCTGGCCAGCGCGCGAGTCATGCCGATGAGCGCCGCCTTGGAAGCGACATAGTGTAAGAACAGCGGCGTCCCGGCTAGCGCCGTGGTAGACGAGATGTTGATGATCTTACCGCTCTTCTGTTGCTTCATCTGCGGAAAGACCGCCTTGGCACAAAGGAAAGGCCCTTTGACATTGACTGAAGTAACTTGATCCCATTCCTCCGCCGAGATCTGATGGAAAGATCGGCGTTTGATGCTTAAAAAGATCGCCGCATTATTGATCAGGATATCGATGCGCCCGAACCTTTTGACCGTCTCCTCGGCCATCCTCAGCGTCTCTTCTTCCTTCGATACGTCGATCTTCAAAGCCACGGCCTGACCCTCTGCTTTGCTAATCTGTCGGACCACTTCTGTACCGTCCAGGATATCGGCGATGACGACTCTCGCCCCTTCCTCAGCAAGCCGCTTTGAATAAACTGCGCCGATGTTGCGCGCCCCGCCGGTAACAATCGCCACCTTGCCCTTAAGTCTCATGGTTCGCTTCCCGTGCTCATGGCTCGTGCCCGTAACGAACACGCATGACGCTCACGAACACGATAGTTCTACCGCAGCTTCTCCAGATGCTCCTTGAAATCGAGAGGCTTCCACCAAGGGTCAAGCCCCAAATCTTCGGCGATGATTCTCGAAGCGTTGTAACCGGGAGCGCCGGTGATGTTGCCGCCGGGATGGCAGGATGAGCCGCAGAGATAGAGACCCTCGACAGGTGTCCGATAATTCGACCATCCAGGGAACGGCCGGTTCTCCAGCGCCTGATCTCCGCTGTACTCCCCAACCATCCAATCGCCGCAGTACATGTTGCGGTCATGCCGCTCGATATCCAAAGGAGTGCCCGAATCTTTGGAGAGGATGTTGTCTTCCGTAAGATTAGGCGCGTATTGCCGCCAGACCGCGAGCTGCCTCTCGAACCATTCGCCGCGGACCTTGTCCCAGTTCAGCGGGTTGCCCCACAGATGATAGGGCGCGAGCTGCCACATAAAAGCCGTCGCCTTTCCCGGCGGCGCCTGCGTGGAATCGTGGTAAGAAGGCGTAGCCCCGTTCATGAATGGTTTTCGCGGCAACTGCCCGGTCCGGCAATCCTCAAAGAGATTGCGCAAATCCTGGTAGGTTTCCAGACCGACGATGTGCATGAAGGAGCCGATCACCTCTGGGTGTTTCTCCTCCGTGATGTACTTCGGCCGCTCGTTCAAGGCGAGATTCACGGCGAAGATCGGCGTCGTTTTTGAGAAACGGAAATTTGCCGCCATCTCCGCGAATCCGGGATCGAGGTTCTCGCGTCCCACGAGCTTGATGAAAGTCTCAACCGGATTGACATTCGAAGCGACGAACTTCCGCGCCTTGATGACAGTCCCATCTTCCAGCACGACTCCTCTGGCTCGCCCGTCCTCAACCAGAATACGCTCGACGCCGTTCGCCTCGATATAATCCACTCCGTTGTGCGATAGCATGTGGGCGAGATTATCACCCAGGGCATGTGAGGTGCCGCGGCAGAGCTGGGGGTTCACGCCCCAAGCGATCATCGCCGGGATCAGGTAGCCGGTCTTGGGAGCGTCAAGCTCGTAGCCCCTCATGACGCCAAGAAAGCCGATGAACGCCTGAACTCGCGGGTGCTCAAAGTGTTCGAGTATGAAATGCTCGGGCGTCGTGTCGAAATATTTGAGGTATTCTCTCCCTTCGGGAGTCTTCTCGAGCAACGGTTCCTTCTCTTCTATGGGGACGGGCACCGCGTAGGTTTCTGGGAAAACGATGTTCTTCACTACCGGCTGCCAGCGGAACCATATCTCTTTGAAAGTCGCCGCGTCTTTCTTTGAAAAATACGAGATGGACGCAACGGTCCGCCCCACATCGGCAAACCAGCCAAGATAGCTTCCATCCAAAAAGTGGTGGACGACACCTGGGTCCGGCTTGTAGTAGTGAATGCCGAATTTTTCCAACTCCAAGTCTTTATACCAGGGCAGCATCATAAGGCCGCGGTGAAAAACCGAGTGGATGTTGTGCCAGAAACCGGGATAGTTGCGGTCTTCATGGGAGTCCAGTCCCCCACCGACCTCCATGTTCTTTTCCACTACCATGATCCGGTGGCCGGATTTGCCCAGATAAGCGGCGCAGATCATGCCGTTGTGGCCGGCGCCGATCACCACTCCATCGTACTCAAGAACCTTGCCCATCGTACTCGTCTTACCCAGCCATTCTCTGCTGCTTGATTTCGAGCTTCAAGTCGTCCTTGATAATTTGCCAGGCGTTCCGCCCCGATCCGCCAATCACGGCATCTGCCGGATGGGTCGCAACTCCTACCTGGTAGAGCCGGTCGATCGGCGTGCGGTAGCGGGCGAGTTCCGGAAGCGGCCGGTTCTCGCCCATCTGGTTCGGGATCTTCCGTGCCACCCAGACCGAACCGCGACGCATGTTCTGCCATCGTCCCGAGATATAGAACGGGTCCAGGGCGACCCTCATCTGGATATTTTCGTCTGTCAGATTGGTCGCGTACCTGCGCCACTGGCTAAGAACCGTCTCCATGAAAACGTTCTTGAGCTTGATCCAATCTTCAGCTTTTTTGCCCTTCAATTGAAATGGCACCGGCATGAACAGCGTGGCGGTATGTTTTCCGACAGGGGCCTGCAGCGGATCAAACTGCGTCGGGCATGAGATGTGGAAACATGGATGGCTAGGAAATGCACCCGCGCGAATCTCACTCCACATCTCTTCGAGGTCAGAGGGCTTTTCAGGGCCGATGTTTACGTTCATCGCCTGACGGACTGATGGATCCTGGACCTCGTGAAGCGCATAACGCACCGGAGCCTTCAGGGCGAGATGCACCTCAAAGTAGGAGAACTCATCGGGTTCGATCGCTTTGATTTTTTCCACAAATTCCCCGGAGAGTTTTTCTTGCCCGACCATCTCGACGAACGTCGAATAAGGATCGACGTTGGAAACCACAGCGAGCCTGGCAAACCACTCGCGACCATCGAGCAGTCTGACGCCGACTGCGCGGCCGTTCTCCACGAGGATCTTCTCGACATGATGCACCGCACGGATTTGTCCTCCCCTCCGTACATAAGCGCGCTGCAGCACCTGGGCGATGGAATGGGAGCCGCCCCGGGCGAGTTCAGGTCTTTCGTCGCCGGCGATCATCTTCAGGACTTCGACACCCCCGCCCTGGTAGTCGATGCCGACCCCTCGCGGGATCGCCATCTGAGACAAAACCAGCGTCTTCACGGCGTCGTTCTCAAACAATTCATCCACCACCTGCTTCGGCGTGAGCGCAGAGAGGCGCTTGAAATCCGCTGCCGCTGGATCAGCACTCAGGACTTTTGCCAGCGAGCCATCAATGCCCGGTGGCTGGTAATAGTACGGTATGAGGTAGTTCCGGATAAGACTGTAATATCTGTTGTGTGTCCGCCGCCAGCTCTCAGCATCTTTGAGGGAGAACTTCTTGATGGACTCGACCGTGGCCTCCAGAGATTGGTGGTGAGAAACCGCGCGGCCATCAGCCAGCAGCAGGGAGCTTATGACTGGCGGGGAGATGAACTCAGCGTGGTGTCCTTTCTCCCAGTTCAACTCTTTCCAAACCGGGGAAATCTCCCTGTTGTCCTGGAAGTACGCGAGCGTGTTGTGCCAGTAGCCGGGAAGCGTGATCTCTTCGCTAAAAAGCCTGCCGCCGTTCTCAAGCCGGCTCTCGCAGATAACTGTCTTAAGCCCCGCAAGCCCGAGATAGGTGCCGAGCGCGAAGTTGTTCTGCCCCGCACCAATGAGAATGACATCCCACTCCTGATCGTTCAAACGACTCCCTCCAGCTCTTATCCGTCAAGTTTTCATTGTTCTATTTGCATGAACGGAAAAAGGTTATCCGATCATAAACTCCCATGTCAATAAGCAGCGCCGCGATTAAGAAAAGCTAAGAGGGGCTCCGTAGCATCCGCATTGAAAGCAACCTCAAAGGATTCGCAATAATAACATCCGTACGGTCTCAAAAACACCGACTTTCGGTCTCTTACTCATGCACGGAATCGGCGCAAACTGGGTTGCCGAGACCCCATCACGATTTCAACATCCTTAAACCCTCTTGACAAAGCGGGCTGTTAAAGACTACTAACATTCCACCTAAGGATTGCAGTTAAAAAAGGGCTAATCCTTATACTATCCATGAATCAACCTAGCCTTTTAAGCGATAAAGGAAAGGGGCGTTTCCTTTACTCCGAGTATCGCCAACGGATCCGAGGAGTGCTCTCGGTCGTCGGAGGGTTCACTCTTTGGGAAATTTTGGCTCGGACGGTGCTCACCAACCGTCTGGTCATCGTTCCTTTCTCGACGGTCCTCGACACCATGTGGTCTTTAGCGCGCACGGGAGAGTTATGGAAGAATATTTATGTAAGCCTTGTAGAGTTTGTCCTAGGCTTCGCTCTGGCAGCTGTCGTAGGAATTTTCCTGGGCTTTCTTACGGGCACGAGCACGCGGGTCCGTGAATACCTCGAGCCCTTGGTCTCAGCATTGTATGCCACCCCCCTCGTGGCTTTGATTCCTTTCTACATCCTAGTCTTTGGAATACAGCTCGCATCAAAAGTGGCTTTGGTGTTCACCATTGCAGTTCTCCCCATTATGATCAATACCCAGGCGGGAATCCTCTCGGTTGAACGCAATTTTCTTGAAGTGGCTTCTTCGTTCCGAGCCAGCCGGCTCCAGATCTTCTTCAAAGTTCAGATCCCGGCTGCGATCCCCTTTATCATCAGCGGGGTCCGCCTTGGCGTGGGACGAGCCCTTACAGGCGTCGTGGTAGGCGAACTCTTTTTCGCCACGGCAGGGCTGGGCTTCATGATTTCCATTGCCTCCCAGACCTTCGACACCGCGAGAGTGTTGTTGGGTGTGTTTATTTTCTCGCTTGCTGGCGTCTTCGCTATCGGTTTGTTACAAAATATCGAAAGGCGCATGGCACCCTGGCGCCTATCATAAAATAGGGAAAGGAGCCTATCCTATGAAACGGAACACGGTTTTCGCCATCCTGCTCGTGCTGGCAGTTGCTATCTCAGGCGCGGCCCCGGGACTCGCGCCCGCTCAGGAGCTCAAGAAAATCAAGCATGGATATATCGCCGAGCCCGGATATTACTGGGATGTCTTTGAGGCCCAAGCCCTTGGCTTTTTCAAAGAAGAGGGACTTGACGTGGAGTCGACCCGCTTTGATGTCACCTCACAAGCTGTCACGGCGCTTGTGACCGGCGCCATCAATGTCGCTAGTCCAACGCCCGACGTCGCCATGCTGGCCACGATCAAAGGCCAGGGCGATGTCATCCTTATCAGCAACGAGGTCCGCCTTCCTACGTGGGATTTGATGGCTCAACCCGAGATCAAATCTTACGCCGAACTCAAAGGGAAAGTTCTTGGAGTTTCCCAGCTGCAGTCGGCAAGCACCCTCAATCTGCGCCAGCTTTTGAGAAAACATGGCCTAAAGGACAACGACTACACGATCCTGCAGGTCGGCGGTTCGGGCAAGCGCTATGCTGCGCTCAAATCCAAGCAGATCGCGGCCGCATTGATTACAGAGCCCCTTAACTTTGAGGCCATGGACGCTGGCTACCATAAATTGGGCGGGGTTTACGAGGCCTCCGTGGTTCCCAGCGCGGTGGTAGCCGTGACGCGCAGCTGGGCCTACGCGAACGAGAAGGTCGTCGTGGGATTCTTGCGCGCTATCTACAAAGCCCAAGACTGGCTCAACAACCTCAAGAACAAGAAAGAGGCCGTGGATCTTATGGTTGAGCTCAGTAAGGCCCAGCGAAAATCCGTAGAGAGAAGCTATGACAAGTTTGTCACCGAACTCAAAGTCTACAATCGCGGCGACCTCAGCGCAAACGTCGTCAAGAAAACTCTCGAGGACATGGCAGAGATCAACGCCATCTCGAAACCGATCCCCGACCCGAGCAAACTCCTCGATTTAAGCTTTCGGCAAAAGGCGCTCGCCAAGTAGCTGGGGGGCTGGGGCGCCGGGAAACCTCGTCCCAGGAGCTAGATCTTCCCGGAGTCGCGCAACATGGTCCACGAGCACGAGCAAGGCCGACAAGAGACAACAGCCATCTCCGTGGAACCCGCCAACACCGGGCGGGCGGGTTTCTACAGCCGCCATCGCGCCCGCATTCGAGGAACCCTCACCTTCCTATGGGTCATGCTTCTGTGGGAGGTCGTGGCTCGGTACGGCGTTCAGGATGAAAGGCTTCTTGCCCCCTTCAGCAAGGTGATCACCGCACTCGTCAACCTATTTCTGAGCGGAGAAATTTGGCAGCACCTATCCGTCAGCGGGTATGAATTTGCCCTTGGATTTCTATTAGCTTCCCTTGCCGGAGTGACGGTCGGCTTCCTGATGGGAACCGTAAGGATTGTTCGAGACTATTTAGACCCATGGATCTCCGGTCTTTACTCAGCTCCGCTGGTTGCCTTGGCGCCCTTTTTCATCATGTTCTTCGGAGTGGGCATGGCGTCCAAGGCGGCGTTGGTGTTCAGCGTCGTTGTTTTCCCCGTTGTGGTGAATACGTTCGCAGGAGTCTATTCCGTCGATCCGGGGATGATCGAAGTCGCTCGCTCCTTTAATGCTTCACGCCTTCAAATCCTATTCAAAGTCCTGATTCCCTCCTCGCTCTCTTACATCGTCACCGGGCTCCGTTTAGGTGTCGGGCGAGGCTTGACGGGCGTCGTGGTCGCGGAGTTTTTCTTTGCCAACGCGGGGCTCGGATTCCTCGTTGCCCTTGCGGGGCAGACTTTTAACACCCCTCTTCTCTTTGCCGGAATTCTTGTTTTCGCCGCCGCCGGCGTCGCGCTCATAGGGGGATTGAAACGCTTGGAGAAAAAATTAGCTCCATGGCGCACCCTCGAAGAAGAATAAACAACTGCGCGGCCTTTATCCGACAGGGGCAACTGACTCCGGGAGGGGTGATCCCCGTTATTCCGAATGAGTCATGGATTCCAGCACATCCGCCTCGATCAGGTTCCAAATCTCACCCACATAAGCTAGAAACTGTGGGGTTCGTTTCACTGCAAGGCTCCTTGGACGGGTTATGTCCACCCGGATATCGGCTTTAATGGTTGCGGGCCTCGCCGAGAAGACCACAACCCGGTCAGCGAGATAAACGGCCTCATCAATCTGGTGGGTAATGAAAATGGCTGTCTTTTTGCTCCTGGACCAGATCTTGAGGAGCTCCTGTTGCATCACTTCTCTGGTCTGCGCATCGAGAGCGGCAAACGGCTCATCCATCAGGATGATCTCAGGGTCTACAGCGAGGGCGCGCGCGAGATTGACGCGCTGTCTCATCCCGCCGGATAGCTCATGGGGGTAATGCGATTCAAAGCCGCCAAGACCTACCATCCTAATAAGCTCCCGGGCCTTGGGGTACCTCTGGCTACGCTCTATTCCTTTGATCTCTAGCCCGAAGCAGATGTTGTCGAGCACGGTGCGCCAGGGATAAAGGGAATCCGCCTGAAAGACAAAAGCCCGGTCATAACCGGGCTCGGAGACCTCAACCCCATTGATAGAGACTTGACCCGAAGTGGCCCGGACCAGCCCATCGATGATCTTTATAAAGGTGGTCTTGCCGCACCCGCTCGGACCCACAATGCAGACAAACTCTTCGGCCCTTATGTCGAGATTGATCTCTTTAAGGACAGTAATGTCGCTTCGATTCCGGCCCTGATAGCGTTTGTGTAAATTCCTTACGGACACTTTCGATTGGCTCATGGCTGGAACCGTCTAGGAAGCTGACTCCATGATTTCCTACGGCAAATAGCTTATAAGCAACTCCTATGTCAACCACTTCTGGCATGTGAAAGATGCCTCCTGATAAAACAGTAAACCGATTGTTTCTCCTAAAGCCATTTGCTACGGTAATGGGGCGACTGGTCGATCATGAGCGCGCAAGAAAAAATCAAAAAGATCCGGGAAGAGCTGAAGCAGACCTTCCTGGAACGCAGCGATCTCATCGACGGCGCCCTCTCCGCCCTGCTCTCCTCACAGCATCTGCTGATCATTGGGCCGCCGGGAACCGCAAAGTCGATGCTCGCCGACGAGATCTGCCGGCGCATCCAAGGGGCCAACTATTTTCAGTGGCTGCTCACCCGCTTCAGCACTCCGGAAGAGATCTTCGGCGCCGTAAGCCTCAAGGCCCTGGAGCAGGATGACTACCGGAGAGTGACCGCCCACAAATTGCCTGAGGCGCACATCGCTTTCCTCGATGAAATCTTCAAGGCCAACTCTTCCATCTTAAATGCCATCCTCACCCTCATCAACGAGCGCCTCTTCCATAACGGCAAAGAGATTGTTCCCGTGCCTCTCCTCACCCTCTTCGGCGCCAGCAACGAGCTGCCCGAGGACGACGAGCTGATGGCCCTCTACGACCGTTTTCTGCTTCGCTTCGTCGTGGGCTACATCGTGGAGGATTTTCGCTTTCTCAGAATGCTCGAGGCCCCTTCGCAAGCGGAGCGGACCACCATCAGCTTAGAAGAGCTCAACGAGATGCAGAACCAAGTCCGGAGCGTTGCGATCCCCGGCCATGTCTACCGAACCATAGCCGACATCCGGCGGGAGCTAGGAAAGAAAAATATCGTCGCCTCGGACCGTCGCTACCGCCAATCCCTCTCCCTGCTTCAAGCCCACGCCTATCTCGCGGGAGAAAGCCAAGTCACGGAGCAGGACCTATTTTTCCTTGAGCACGTCCTCTGGCGCGATCCTGGAGAGCAGCCTGAGGTCCGTGCCACGATACGCGAGCTTCTTCTGGGCTATGAAGAAGAGGTCAAGGAACTGCTCTACGAATCCCGCGAGATCCGCGACTCGGCCCTTCGACCTTGGGAGACCAGCGAGGAGCGTTCGCGGGCGCTCATCGAACTCCACACCAAGCTCAGAAACATTCTGGGCAAAGTGGAGCAGGTCATGGAGAAGGCCAGAAGGGTCGGCCGCCCTCTGGATCAAGTAGGGGCGATCAAACAGGAGATCGAGGATATCCAAAAACAGATGTTGGAAAAATTCTAATTTCGTTATTGGTTCCTCGTTATTCGTTACTCGCCGATTAACGAATATACGAATTAACGAGCACACGATTGCAGATGCCCCCTAAACGGAAAAAAACCGCTTCTCCAAAAAGAGTCCTTCAACCATTGCCGCAGAACAGTTGCTGGATCGAAAGCGACGCCTATGACCGCAGGGTTTACAACGGCCTGCGCTCGGAGTCTCCTTCGCTGGCCGAAGTGGAGAAGAACGGCTCCACTTTTCTTCCTCACTTTCCATCGCTCCTCCAGGATCTTTTTTGCCTGCTCTTCAAGTATAACATTATCTTTCTAAAGGAAGAGGACGTCCTCCCCAGCGCCTCTCTCAACCGCATCCTCCTGAACAGCCTCCAGCAAGGCCAGCTCTATCCGATCCTGCGCGAGCTGACCCTGTTAGATGAGGCCAAAGCGGGCCTCTGCACTCTCCTTCTCGGCGAAGGGCTTCTTTCCTTGCTTAAATCGGAGAAGGTTTTTACCCGGCGCGACATGATCGACCTATGGGACATAAAAAAACAGGAGGAGATTGTCGAGGAAAAGGGAGAAGAGTTGGCAGATGCGGAGGAACTTTCTGAGGAGCAGCTCTCCAAAGAAGGGAAGAAAAACCTGGCAAAGGCCAAGGAGAAGCTCGAGGGGGAATTCGACGGGGCCGAGGCGCTCCTCCGTCAGAAGGCGAGAAGGCTGAAAGAAGATCTTAGCCAAGTGGAGGCAAAGGTAACTTCTCACTTCCAGGCCGAGGCGATCAAGGTGGCCCAGCAACTCGAGGACGCAGCCGAGGAAGCGGAGCATTGGGGCGTGACTTTGGGAACTGGCTACCGCTCCCCTCCTGGACAAAAGCTGGAACTAGGCAAGAGACTGGCCGGAAACGAGAAGCTCAAAAAGCTCGCCCGAATGGTGGGACGGATGAAGTTTCACGCACTGGCCCTGCGCAAGAAAATATTCGAACGCTCCAGCGAAGAGATCCTGGAAGTGGAGCGAGGTGATTTCGTCAGTCGCCTTCTTCCCCATGAGCTGTTGACTCTCTCCCATCCTATCCTCCGCAAGGACTTTCAGCGCCGCTTTCTGGACCAGGAGCTGCTGCAGTATTCCCTGAGAGGGATCGAAGAAAAGGGCAAGGGACCGATGGTGGTCTGCTTGGATGGCAGCTCATCCATGGCCGGGGAAAAGGAGATCTGGTCCAAGGCCGTTACCCTCACCCTGCTGGAAATTGCCCGGCGCCAGCGGCGGCTCTTCCGCTCCATCTGCTTCTCCTCGGAGGAGACGCCACTTCAGATCCTTGATATGAATTCGAAGGGACATTACGAAATCGAGACGGAGAAGGTTATGGATCTGGCCGAATACTTCCCCGGCGGCGGCACGGATTTTCAAAAGCCTCTCGACGCCGCGCTGGACTGTCTCAAGAAGTCGCGCTACAAAAAAGGCGACATCGTCTTTATCACCGACGGCGAGTGCCAGGTAACTCCAGAGTGGGCAGAAGAGTTTCGTATCGAGAAGGAGAAACTTGGCTTTTCCCTTTTCTCGATTCTCATCGACGTCGGTCCCAGCTCTTTGGGAACCCTGAAGGAATTCAGCGACAGGATCACCACTATTAAACAGCTTACAGGCGATGAGGCGAAGGATATTTTTGTCAAGTTCTAGCCCACCTATGGGAGTGAGTCGCTGAGAATTCGAGAACTGCCTTCGCGGCGGCGCGCCAGCCCATATTCGCGAGCCGCACGCGCCTGTGAGGAGGAATCGGCTCACCCCCATTCGCTATTTGAACCAGGACAGTATCCGATATCCTGCTAGGGCACGGCTTCCAGACAGATCTGGACATTTCCTTCGGCTTGAGAAAAGGACGGTGTAGAAGGAGTGATTGTAGGCCACGCGCTTTATGCGGGTGCTTTTACGCTGAGAGAAGCGATAGAGGTAGGTAAGGAAAACGACTAAACGGGCGAGCTGCCGGTTAGCAGGACCGCCAGGGGCTCAAGCGTGTCGACATGTTCAATTGGGATATCCGGCTCTGCTAGCGAGGTCTGTACGGAATAGCCGTGAAGGGTTTTCTTTACGTTAAATGAAAAATGCGGCTCAATTGCCTTCCTTTTCCGGTGAACCATCGTCCCAAGCGCTGCTCTCGAAGGAACTACTAATACAAACGTAATAAGTTTTGTGACATTAACGCGTTATTTTTACACGATTTCAAAGTGTTAGAAGCCCTTATGTTGCTCTATTTAATACGTTTGTATTAGTAAGTGTTTGTCCCAATGGTCAATCACTAGAAACACTAGATGCGGCTTGACCGGTTGATCGACAAACTCGAAAGCACGGTTGAGAATCAGTGGTGGCACGCCTACCCACATTGTCGGTGTCTCACGATGCGGCGGCTTTTCTTTCCCCGATTCCTTTATAGCAAGGAGAATGGTTTTTTTTCCCTCAATTTCTACCTCGAAGCAATCAGACTTTCCGAGTCTACGAATCTTGGCGCCAGACGCAGCTACGTGCTCTTTGATACAGGTTACTAGCGACTCTTTCGACTGCCACCGTGGATCTAATGCATCCGGCATATCAGTAGGGGAAACTGGGGCTCCGAGCCATTCTCTCGGTAAGCAAATACCGTTTAGCGAACTGCCTTCAGTCGCACGTCAAGACCATTTTGCTTGTTGGATTGTCGGAACAGATCTCTGAACATGCTCTGCTGATGCGGGTCTTTTTCAAGCGCAGTGATACTTAGGGCGTAGTTGCAAGCATTGCGAAGCCTCTCATTGATAAAGCTCCTGTCAGCTTCGTCCTCGTATTCGAAATATGCACTGACGACTCGGATACCTTGGTTCATGAGGGCCCGTGCTAGCGGTACAAAGTCTCCATCACCGGTGACCAAGACCGCAACATCTATTCTTCCTTGTAGTGCGACCGCCAACGCATCTATCGCCATGGCGACATCGACGCCTTTCTCCTCTTGGCTTTGAGACATCGGCTCGTATTTAAGCTCGATTCCTGCATGTATGAGGTCCTGATCAAGGTTGCGCTGGAATTTAAGTTGTTCTTCGGTAGCGTGAACTGAAGTAAACAAGCCTTGATACCAAGCTGCATAAACTACTCTAAAGGTTGAGAAGTGTTGCTCTCTTTCGCCTACAAAGCTCTCCAGTAGGTAATGAAAGGCAGGGAAATTAAGCCAACCCAGCTTCCGGTTGAAGAAGAAGTACCGCCGCGCGTATGTAAAATAAGAGCCGTCGTAGAACACCCCGATCCGGCATATTGAATTATGTGCCATACGAATCACGGTTGGAGCAAAACATATGCCAGGGTGATGCGTTCCATAGGGTCTTAAGAAACGGTTGTAAATCAAGGAACTATAGATCCCAGGTGCGCTTACTAAAAGCCGGGATGACAAGAAGTGTCCAAGTCTGGACAAAAAATGATGTCTAAAGGCCAAATGATAGGAACTTCTTTTTGAGAGTGAGCCGCTGAGAATTCGCGAAGAGCCTTCGCGCCGGCGCGCCAGTCCGCATTCGAAAGCCGCACGCGCCTGTGAGGGGGAATCGGCTCGCCACTAAACATCATGTTGAAGCCGACGAGGTTGAAGAAGTACTTAATGGTAGGCCGAAGTTTCGGTTTGTTGAAAAAGGCGAGCGAAAAGGCGAAGATGTCTATATGGCACTTGGACGAAGTCAGGCAGGACGTTACTTAGCCGTCCTCTTTATCTATAAGGAAACAAAGGAGGCTCTAGTTTTGAGTGCCAGAGACATGGCGAGAAGGGAGCGAGAACAGTATGGCAAAAAGTAACTCTAAGAAGCTGCCACATTTTGGATCGTTGGACAAGTTGGTGGAGTTCTTTGATACCCATGATCTGGGCGAATACTGGGAAAAGATGTCAGAAGCCGAATTTGAAGTTGACATCAAGAAACACATACATCTTGTCACCATCGATCCTCGAGTTGCAGCCAAACTAAGCAAGATCGCCCGAGCTAAACAAACCTCCTCTCAAGGGCTTGTAAATTCCTGGCTCGCAGAGAAAATCCTCGAGCAAGAAAGTAAAAGCACTTAATGGGCCTGGCCAAATCCACCGTCGTGGCTCGTCGCGTAGGGTTCGTAGCAGCCGATAACATGTCGCTGCGTCAACCTTCTAAACTAAACCTACGCCGCTTTCTTTTTCTTGAGGCGGAACTCGATCTGGTAGCCCGCTTGGGGCGGCACCGCAATGGTGACTTTGCAGTGTCTATGTAAATCCTTTTTCATAATGGCTGCACTCTTATCTCTTTGATTCTGCGAAAATCGCGGAGGTTCCTCGTGACCAGCGGGGAATCGGTCAAAAAAGCGGTTGCCGCAATAATACTGTCTCCCATGGGTAATCGGTACCTCCGTTTTAACCTTGCGGCTGCATCCGCGATTTGTAAATCCACTGGCATGAGAACAAAGAAAGACAGCAATTCCTTGATTCTTTCTTCTTCATCGATCCTTAGCGCCGGCGCGGCGAGGAGTTCTAGACGTGTAACTGAGGAAATAAAGAGTCGCTCTCCTCCCAGCAGCCACAACTCTAATTGGTCCGCGACTCTCTTATCTCCCTGAAGGTGGTAGATGAGGATGTTTGAATCAATGGTGTACACCCAAGCACCAGTGCCCTATCACACACGCGATGAGGGGGTGCTATATTCCCTTCGCATCCGCCGCTGGTATGCTGAGGCATGGAGGCGTCTGCCACGCCAGAGCCCCCGCGTCCGCTTCAAGACGCGCTTAAGCCTTTGCTGGTCACCTAGCAAACCTGGTGGGGCACGGAGAGCTTCTCTTTTTTCAATTACACTTCGTTCCATCGGAAACAGTATAAACTAAAGTCTAGGCCAAGTGTAGCGCTTTCCATAGGGGGCCCGACTAAGACATAGCCAAGCCAAACCGTCAGCCAATCTTTATCTAAACCGCACTCATCGAGCACGAGAGTATCTGACAAGGACATGTTACGTCGACTTTATAAACCTACGCCGCTTTCTTTTTCTGGAGGCTAAACTCGATTTGATAGCCGGCCAACTCAGCAAGATGAAAAAGCTGGACGATCTGCTTGGATGCCTTGTTTTCTTGCAACAGTCGCACGACCTGGGACGGCGACGTATTCAAGGCGTCGGCAAGGACTCGCAAAGACAATTGGCTGGAGCCAAGCTTGTCTTTGAGCGCCCTCTTGAGTTGGTTAATCGGCGACCAATGATAGCTTGGATCACAGTAATACAAAACAAAGTCGGCAGGAAAATCACCCTTGGAGCTATCCTCTAGGACAAAAGAGACGGCCTGATCGTCCAACTCGCGGTCGATTGTAATCGAGATAAAGCGATTCTTGCCGCCGCCCTTTTGTCTCTAAACACTGCAAAGGGAAGACTATATTTTTTCACCTTCCTTCCCTCCAGCAGGGTAATGTCGAGGACGCTCTTCCGGTAATTTGGCTTGACCTCTTTAAATTTCGGGCTTCTCATAGGATGCCTTCCCTCCGCAAAGCTTCCAGCGCCCTCTTCGCCTTGGGTGTCATCTTGCCTTCCATGACTGTCCACAACCCTGACTCTACTTCTGCCGCGGGTCTCTGAGGGCTGCGTCCGGCAGCTTGAGTTCCCCACGGCGAAGGAGCTTTACCGCCTGCACCAGGCTCCGAGCCGCGTTGCGCACCTCCTCGTGAAAATCTTTTTCTTGATCGAGGTCGTCGTGGCTCGTCGCATACGGTTCATAGTATCCGATGTAGCTCCCCACCAGGGCGCTCTGCCCGGCAGGTATAAGCCCGATGTCGGTCAGCCAGTCCGTGAGAATTCTCCGCAGGTTTTCTACGCCTGCCGCGTCGCCGTGCACCACGACTGAGAAGACACGGCCCGCCAGATGCTTCGGATAGTCCCATCCTTTAAGCTCCAGCTCTTTCGCCCGCTGCGGGTTCTTGCCACCTGTCGAGGTCGGGTCCGGATTCCCTCCGTCGGCACAAACTAACCGGTCGATCATAAGCTTCAGAGAGCTCGGCGCCTGGTACCAGTTGACCGGGCAAACGATCATGACGCCGTGGGCTGCGGCCCAGCGCGGATAGATCTCCGCCATCCAGTCATTGACCTGACCCATCGCGTGGTTGGGATAGCAGGAGCAGGGCCAGTTGCAAAGCGGCATGGCCGTGGACACACATGCCTTGCACGGATAGATGATACGTCCATACTCCGAAGTGAGACGGCTCAGATCGAGGATGTCCGCCTCGAAGCCTCTCTTCTTAGAGATGACCTCCTTGGCCATAGTGACGAGACGGAAAGTCTTCGACATCTCGCCCGGGCAGCTCTGGTCGCTGCGCGACGAGCCGTTGATGAGAAGGATGCGCGACCGAGATTTCCGGTCCTTCTGCCGCCTCTCGGCCTGCTGGATCGCCTTCCGTGCCTCCAGCCATTCTACCGGCAGCTTAAAGTCGGGGTCCGCGAATCCCCTCCCCGCCCGCCGCGCGCGCGGGCTCTTCCGGTATATGTCATAGCCATCCCATGCCTTCTCGATGATCTTTTCGATCTCATCTTCCAGCTCCTCGAAGGCAGGATCATAAAAACGGCCGCGGAGCCGCTTCGCGAACTCCTCCTTCGTGAGCTGAACGCTGGGCATCCCCTTCCGGACCTTGGGCTTCGCCATAGACAACCTCCTGCTAAGAACGATTAAGGGGAGTAATTAACATAAGCTTGTCTGTCAATCCAAGGGTCACCGCCACGATCACGATTCCCGCCCACGAATTACGATCTTTTGACTTGACGCCCAGCTACGAGTTCGAATACCTTAGCACAATTATCGACACCATTTTCGGCTGGGTTCTTCAATCCGGCCACCCCCTTTGATTTGTTGTGCACTCGCCCGGACTGGTCCACCCAGCGGGACGTTTTAATGACCAAGCAGCGTCTTCTTACAGAGCCGAAAATTAAAAATCAATAGACCCGACCCCGAAACCACGGAGCCGCCCCCTCTCACGCGGCCGGCGGCAGAGCCTGGTAGCTACGAAGTTATCCGAACCACTTCTGTTCACGAGGAGCCTTCAGAATCGTCCCGTAAGGTCTCTACGATTCAAAGGGGCACAAGGGTCATGGTAGTGGGATCGGCGGGGAAATGGCTTGAAGTCCGCTCCAAACATGGCAATCCTCCTGGTTTTATACGCCGAGACGACGCTATGTTTGTGGGAAGGAAAGACTGAGGCCACACGGCTCTCAGTGCGATGGTCTCAACTTATTCTCTTAACCTACCGATCATTCTTGCTACCGTCTCTTTCACCTCAAGGGACAAGGCTAGTTTGCCCTTAACCCACATCCTTGCCCTCGACTGCCAGCCTAGGAGTGGCGACACGTCGACGGTGATTCGACGCCGTGGGCTCTAGAACAAGATCTGGAGGTGCAATTCCCTATGGACCCCAGCTCCAGTCGGTTCCGAACACCGTCCCGTTGTTTGGGCCGTTTGGGTTCCCGCTCGTATCGTCCGCCGTGCCATCGAGCAGATACTCCGCTACTAAGCCTTCTTGCGGAACCGTGTTGAAATCATGCAGCGCGCTCACCTCATCCTTATCTAACGGTCGGTTCCAGATCCTTACTTCCGCAATAGCTCCATTGAAATAGCCGTCACGGTCCCGGCGGCCGATCCGGACCGGCGCCGTCCCATGGGTGGGTGTGATGGGTCGAGGACACTGGTTTCCGGTCTGGTCCGGTAGTCTCTGACAACTCGAGAGGCCTGGGTCTCGACCTTGATATTGATCACATCTTACGAATTCACCGTCCTTGTAGATCGCCGTCGTCTTCGCTCTAGGGTTATTCATCAGATCCTCACTATCATCTACAACGCCCACAACATGGATCCATTTCCCGAGGACGGCCGTATCGGGATCGGGATCTTGGAAGTAACTGCCGATACCTTCGTTCTGGCAGGTCATTCCCTGCGGAGCCGACAAGTTGAACACGTAAAAACTGATTCTGTTTTGTCTGGGGCACGGAGGGCGATCGGGATCAAGTGGATCCGGCTCCGTAGGGCATGGGAGTGGGAGCGTTTGACTGTAGATCCTGAACGTCCACTCCTGCCGCTGTGTTCCAGTCCGTGTGTCTACTTCCCCTCGGCCTACGCACTTCGATGGATCGACACTCAAGTTGACGCCGCAACCTTTCCCGACCCAGTGCACGTACTGCTCAGCAGTTCCTCGGGAAGTTAGTGCCGATCCATCTGTCAAATCAAAATGCAATGCATCTGGCCTGAACCAGGCCGCGACCGTTAAGCCCAGGCCAGAGTTCACACTGAAATCAGTAGTGCTCGGGTCCAGGATCTCGACGTAGTTGCCACGGCTGCCGTCGAATTTAATGTAAGCTTGCGGCTCAGCGGACACCCCGCTTGAGATGGGTAGCGTCAGCAGGGACCCGGCAAGCAGGACGAACGTGGATCGTATGATTCTTATCCGAGTGATCATGCTAGCCTCCTCACACGAATGATACGAATTTGCTTTTGAGATATAACCACGAGAACTCCCAATAACCCTCTTATCGTTGAGCGCCCAAAGCGGCTATCGGAAAGAATGACCTGGCCTTGTCCTCCATTTTGGGTAGAGGTATCAAACGACGGGTCCTTGTGTCAACCGGCGGTGGAAACTAAGGCATCTCTTCCAACAATCGTCCGTAACCCTTGATTGGTTGTCTCACGTGCAGCCTCTTCTGAATCGCCCAGACGCGCGCGGGCACCGGATGGACCACCGGAACCTGAAGATCCTCTTCCAACAGATGTATGATGTCCAGAGTGCGCCAGCCGGAACCGAGCATGTAGATAGCATCGGCCCCTCGATGCTGCAAAAAGGCCTTATGGGTATGGGCGTAGACTTCTTGAGAGGAGAGTTTCCCGACATCCTCGAAGGCGACAGAAATTCCTTCCATCCCTAACACGTCAAAACCGGCTTCGATGAAATAGCGCGAAAAGGTGTCGTTGATCTTCCCCGTAAAATAGGTCACTCCCAAAACCTTCTTGACCTTCAGGGCCCGCAAAGCCTCCACCTGAGTCATACCCGCAGTGACGATCGGAACCTTATATTTCTTCTCCCAATCCTTGACGATCTTCTCTTCCCCTTTATATCCATGCACCATAAAGGGCGGCGCGCCCTCAGGATGGATGAGATCGACCTTGTGCTCAGTCAGTTCAGCTACTTTCGATTCATAGGCAGCGATCACCTCGCGGAACTCATCCTCGGTCCCCCTCCGGACCCCTACAAAGAGCGGAATCACTCCGATCCCCTCGGGAAGCAGGCGGATAAACTCCTCCAGAGATCCCGGCCTCATCGTGGGCTTAACTAAACCGACTACTCCGCGCCAACTCGTGTAGGACATAACTTCTCCTCTCTGAAAGACGACTTAGATGCGGATCTTACGCAAAGTGAGGAAAAAATTAAAGGGGGCGGTTTAAAATCGCTGCGAAAAATTCTATATTGGCCGCTCGCATCTCTGCGCCAATCCAACAACCAGGGAGAACAATGAAAAACCAGGGTCCCATCGCAAATGAGCATTCGTTACGCCGCAAAGCTGTTTTCAGCCTCGTCTGCGGCACTCATCTATTCAACCATTTTCAATCTTCCATGATCGGCGTGCTCTACCCTTTCATGATGAGAGAGCTGGGTTTTGGCTACGTCGAGATCGGTTTTCTCACCGCCGCCTACAACATGGTCGGCAATTTGCTGCAGGCCCTTTACGGTTTCATCGCGGCCCGCGTCAGAAGGGCCGTGATGCTGGGACTGGGCAACATCGCCCTCGGCCTTTCCGTCGTGGCCACGGGATTCGCTCCCAGCTATCAGTTCATCTTGGGCACCCGTCTGTTCGGCGGGGTCGGCTCCAGCCCTCAGCATCCGGTCGGCTCGAGCATACTCGCATCGTACTACGGCGGATCTCGAGGAAGGGCCCTCGCCGTCCATAGCATCGCAGGCAACCTCGGCACCCTTCTGGCGCCGATTTTCGCAGGCTTTCTTTTAGTCTACATGGGATGGCGAGCGATCTTCTACCTTGTCGGGATACCGAGCGTGCTCCTGGGAGCCGCCTGTCTTCTCTTTCGCGACCAGCTCCGTCCCGCCTCTCCCCAGGGAAGAAAATCAGGACTCTCTTACGAGGGATGGGAGGCTTACAAAAAATGTCTGCAGAACAGGAATATCCTGGTCGTCTCTCTGGTCCTGATGGCCGGCGCCGCGGGGCGAGGACAGGGAGTCAACGTTACTTACCTGATTCCCCATTTCATAAACGATCTCCATGTAGAGGCGAGCCGCGCGGCCCTGCTCTTTACCTTGCTTCAGATGGGCGGACTCGCCGGTCCGATCTTTTGGGGCTGGTTTTCCGACCGCTTCAGCCGCGCGCGCACCATCCACGTCTCCCTCTTTCTCTCAGCGGTTACGACTTTCTGGCTCGCGTGGCAATCCAGGGTATCTCCCGCGCTGCTCGCCAATCTCATCCTTTACGGCACGGTCGTGACATCGCGCCAGACGCTTACACAGGCGCTTTTAAGCGATGTGTCCGACGAAAAAACCCTGGATGCGGCCTTTAGCCTCTATTACTTCATCGGCTTTCTGTCGGCGCCGGTCTGGACGCTGCTTACAGGATGGATCATGGAAAGGTTCGGCTTTCACTATGCCTTCAGCGTGATCTCGGGCTCCTACCTGCTGGGGATGGCCGTCCTGCTGTTTCTGCGCGAACCTGCCAAGCACACAGAGGCGGACAAGAGCGTCGATCTGGAAGATCCGCAGTAGTTTAAGGAGCAGACAATTTAGGCTGAGGCGAGGAACTTAGCGAACTTAGCCTTTAACTTCGCTCGCAGCTCCGGGCTCACGTCAACTACTGTAGGGAACTTGCCCTTGAGCTTGCGGTCATAGGGAATGCAGGCGTCGATGAGGATGCGGTTGTTGAAATTTCCCGGCAGAAACATCGGATCGCGCCCGGATGACCATGCCTTCTGGATAACGTCGATATCGGTGACCGGATCGAAGCGTGTACCCATAGCCCAAAGGACCTGATCGATGTCCGAGCAGTCAATATCGTCGTCCACCACGACAGTCCACTTGCCGTTGTAGGCCCCTGCCGAACAGTTCGCAGCGACATGCAGGACGTTGCGCGCATGGCCGGGATAGCGCTGGCGAATTTGAATCACGGTGAAGCGCGTCGCCGGCCCTCCTTCGTGATTCCAGACGCCGAGGATTTCCGGCAGACCGCAGGCCTCCAGCGCCTTCCAGATCTCCGCCGCGCCGGCGATGCCCTTGAGCAAGCCGGTCTCGTCCACGGGTTTGTGCTGCGGGGCGCACGTCAGAATGGGGTTGTCGCGATAGAGAATCGTTTTGACGTCGATGTAGGGACGGGGAACGACGTCGTCGGAGTAATAGCCCATCCACTCGCCGAAAGGACCTTCCGGCTTGACGTGCCCCGGCACCGCCTCGCCTTCAATGGCGATTTCGGCGTCCACGGGTATGGGAAAGCCCGTGTACGGACCCTTGACGACCTCGACAGGCTCTCCCCTGATGCCGCCGGCGAAATCGTATTCGGACACACCTCTGGGGAGAGGGCTTGCCGAAAGCATGTAGAGAAGAGGATCTTGCCCGCATACCACGACCACCTTCATGCCCTGGCCCCGCTCAAAGTATTTGTCGCGGTGGATCCGCCCATGTTTTCCTTCGGTGATCTGGCAGCCGATCGTCTTCCCGTCGTAGACCTGGCAGCGATAGGCGCCCAGATTGTACCAACCCGCGTCAGGGTCTTTGGTGATCACCAAATCCGCGGTTCCGATGTAGCGGGATTGATCAAGCTCGTGGTGCAGAGGAACGGGAAACTTGAGCACATCCACATCAGCGCCTTCGAGAACGTGATCCAGGATCGGTCCAGTCTTAACTGTCCTGGGCTTGATCAGCGACATGTTTTGCATGCGCTCGTGATACGCCTTGACGATGTCCGCTTTTTTCTCGTACTCAAGCGGCAGGCCCAAGGTCAGGGCGACTCTTTTAATGGAGGAAAACTGGCCGTATAAGGTTCTAAACCCTTTCGGGTAACCCGGAATTTCATCGAAGAGAATGGCCGGCGCCTTTCCTTTACTGCTCTCCGTGAGCATCTGCGTGATCGAGCCCATCTCCTTATCCCAATGGGCGCTGTTGATCTTCAGAAGCTCCCCCATCCGCTCCACCTGCTCCAGCCAATCGCGCAGGCCGCGATAGGTGACCTTCGCCTCGGACGCTCCAACTTTTTCCGCACGGGCCACCATTTTCTCCTTAAATCCCTCGATAGCTGCTGGCGATGATGAGAGTTACCATACGTTTCACCTATCTCTTTGTCAAGAAAACGGCCATTCTCATTAAGAGCCGACCGCAACTCGGCCCTGGGCTTGGCGCGCGACCCCGCTGGAAAATCCCTGCTTGAGCCACCACTTGGCAACTTCGCTTCCGGTCGCAAACCAGACGCCTTCGTTCTTCTTCATGTATTGGATGAGCTCTCTTAGCGCTCGGGCCCTACCCGGCCGGCTGGAAATATAAGGATGGAACTGAAAGGGACAGAAGGTCGGCGCTATCTTTGATTCTTCATAGAGTTCGTCGAAGAGCCCTTGCCAAATCACCAGGGTGTCATTCGGGTTGCCCGAGTCCCTATGGCCATAGGTCCTGCCGTCGCCGAAAGGCTGGCGGGCCAGCTCAACCAGCTTCGACTCCCCATTCTCCCAGACAAAAGGAAGATCGTAGGAGAACGAATTGCTGTTCCAGAGATATCCTTGCTCCATGAGCAGCTCCAAGCTATTGGGACTCTGGGTGCACGAGCGCCAGCCCACGGGACGCTTTCCTGTCCTGTTCCGAATCATCTCCGTGGTGCGCCTGATTACATCCCTCTCCTCCTCTTTCGACAGATCCCGGGCCACCTCATGATGATATCCGTGCCCCGCGATCTCATGTCCGTTTTGGACAATCGCCTTGACCGCTTCAGGATACCTCTCGGCAATCCCGCCGCAGGTCATAAAGGTCGCCTTGACTTTGTTTTCCCCCAGAATCCTGAGAATCCTCCAGATGCCTGTCTTCGGCCCATACTCCGCTTGGGTATATTCCTCGTGGTTGATCTTGCCGTCTTTAAGCGGCCCCACGTCCTCTCCGCCTTGAAAGTCAAACGTCAACGCCACCGCTAACCGGCAGCCGTCGGGCCAGAAAGTTTTTTCTTTCGCATGATGTTCTACCAACATCTTAGTCTCCCTCCTGTTATTTCATGGGGCAATGTTTTGGCCTCAGGGACTTTTGCTATCTGCCATGCTGATTTGCCCCTGATTCTATGCGATAGGCATGTCGCCTGACAAGCCCTTTTTCCACCTCCTGCCCTTGATTTCACCGCTTGGCCGAACCTATACTTCGGCCTAGATTGACAGGTCACTCTGGGAGGGCACCATGTTCCCACATCTCAAGAATTTCAATTTGAAACAATGGATCGAGGAAAACAGAGGCAACTGGGGGCAGCGGCGCACCATCTGGGAGGACTCGGATTTCATCGTCTTTGTCACGCGCGGCCCCAACAGCCGGAAGGACTTCCACATCGATCCCGGCGACGAGATCTTCTACCAGCTCGAAGGGGAACTGAATCTCCACTACATGACATCCGAGAGCAAACACGAAGTGGCGCGCATCAAGGCGGGAGAGCTCTTCCTCCTGCCGGCCAATGTCCCCCACTCGCCGAGAAGAGGCGAAGGCTCATGGACTTTAGTTGTGGAAAGAAAACGCCATCCCGAGGAGCAAGATCTCTTCGTCTGGTTTTGCGAAGGCTGCAGCGCCAAACTCTACGAGACAACTGTTCGTTTTAACGATCCTACGGACGCCGTAAAAACAGCGACCGACAAGATCAAGTTCGATCCCAAACTCCGCACCTGCCGTGAATGCAGCGAAGTGCTAAGCTTGTAAAATGGACCTCTCAGTTCCCTCCTAAAAAGAAAAAAACCGTATACAGGCGCTATGGCATAATGAAAAATCGGCCTAGGCGGCTCGGCCGGTAGACTTTGAAATCCCGCCGGTCAAGAGTAAAAATACGGCGCGTTTTTTCCCGCTCGGCGACTCGGACCAGCGCGGCATCCGCCAAATCCATTGGGAGGTCCCGATACTTCCGCATCAGCTCTTTCATGCGCGGCACATCGCCGTGATCCAGAGACAACATCTGCACGGCTCCCGTCTCTAGCATCTCCCAAAGAGCGTTCTGCCCCTGCCAAAAGGAACGCAAGAGATACATGGCCTCGGTAAGCACGGGCCACACCGTGACCAGCGGATCTTCCATCGATCGAAACACCTCCTCACAGGCAGCGTGATGAGGATCGCTCCGATCCAGCAACGCAACTAAAGGCCCCGCATCAACGAGAACGGCGGGCATGAGCTCTCTCACGTAAAAGCTTGGCAAACTTTTTCCCGGTGTTCTCCGATAGCCTCGCACCGCCGCTGTCTACAGACCCGATCAGGTGAGCAACCAGATCATAAGGACGCTTCCTTCCGTCCGGGCCTGCCTCCTGCTTGGCAAGCACGCCAATTGCGTCGCGAATGACTTCCGACTTTGTCTGCCGCCTTTTTCTTGCCAGCCGACCTACCAACGTCTCGGTCCTTGCATCAAGCCGTACACTTAAAGGCATGGCATCCTCCTATTGTGATACATACTTGTATTACAAAATGGTCATCCATGCAACCGACTCTACGAAACCACGGTGCGCTTCAACGACCCGACTGACGCCGTAAAATTGACTACAGACAGGATCAGATCAGACGAAAAGTTGCGAACCTGCACTCAGTGCGGTGAAGTGTTGGCCGCTTGAGTGTAGGGTCGAGGACTGGCGCGGTATCTCTTAGGTGATGCCTATCTGTTACCGTCCCTTTCGTCTGACGGTGCCTCACTAGCCGCACCGTAAACCCGTCTCCAGCCCCCGCCGCATCAAACCGGACTTGACCCTTTCGGTCATCCGGCTTTCCTGAGCCCTTCACCTTAAGGCGCTATCTGCCTATCGCGCTGGGAGTACTTTCACAGACCAACAGCCTGCTACTCCGCCTCTTCCAGCCAACTCGGCTTTCGCCTTACGGTATATCCTTCGCCTCAGTTCCTGCAGTGTGATGGAAGGTTTTATCATCCCTCCCCTGCCTCACCTTGTGGTCAAAGGAATGAGACTCAGCATGGCCCCTTCGCTCCATCCGCATTACCAGACTTCACAGCTACTACGGGCCACTCCGCCATCCTGTTGCCTTCGGCCCGCTTCCCGTGTCCTCAGTTATAGGGCCTATCTTTCTCCAAGGATTTCTCCCTGGG
>Ga0209824_10000469_pt1 | contig 24995 bp, 25 predicted proteins | sample VDWuncwatermetaG_FD_184124 | JGI IMG/M metagenome (GOLD analysis project Ga0209824, IMG submission 184124) | Wastewater microbial communities from Netherlands to study Microbial Dark Matter (Phase II) - VDW unchlorinated drinking water (SPAdes)... ...
CCACAATCGCCCTAAGTTTTTTGGGCTATGTGCATTCTGAGGTTGGATTGCCTTAATTGCTGAAAAAGTGATGTTTATCTGTTTTGTGCAAAACATGGTTGACCTGCCTTGTCAGTATGATATTCTCTTTCGTGCAAAACTTGGTTGGAGGAGTAAATGGCAGAGCAAAACAATAACGGTGCATCATTGGCGGATTTCATCTGGAAAAACGCTGAAGATCTTTGGGGTGATTTCAAACATACCGACTTTGGCAAGATCATTTTGCCGTTCACGCTGCTTCGCCGCCTTGAGTGCGTGCTGGAACCGACCCGTAAGGATGTCTGTGAATCCTATGCCACTTTCAAGGATTCAGAGATTGATATTGACCTGATTCTTCGCCAAGCCACTCGCTACCCGTTTTACAACACCTCTGAATATTCGCTTGGTAATCTGGGCAGCACAAAAACCCGTCAAAACATTCAAGATTACATCGCACATTTTTCCGACAACGCGCGAGTGATTTTCGAGCAGTTCGATTTCTCCAATACTGTCATTCGTCTTGATAAAGCAAGCGTGCTATTCAAGATTTGCAAGAATTTTTCAGCCATTGATCTTCATCCAGAAGTGGTGTCTGATCGCGTGATGAGCAATTTGTATGAACACCTCATCCGTCGCTTTGGTGCTGAAGTAAATGAAGGTGCTGAAGACTTTATGACACCGCGCGATGTGGTTCATTTAGCTACAGCACTGTTGCTTGATCCCGATGATGCGCTTTTTGAAGCCAATCCCGGCCTAATCCGTACACTCTACGATCCGACCTGCGGTACAGGTGGTTTTCTTTCAGATGCGATGAATCACATTGCCGAATACGGCAACCGTTTTAAGGTGCCGCCGATCTTGATTCCTTATGGGCAGGAACTTGAACCGGAAACACATGCCGTTTGTGTAACTGGCATGCTGCTGCGTACACTGGAGTCTGATCCTGGTCGTGATTTGTCGAAGAACATAAAACTTGGAAGCACGCTTTCCAATGACCAGTTTGCAAACGAACGTTTCCACTACTGTCTTTCCAATCCACCGTTCGGCAAAAAGTGGGAGAAGGATGCTGAAGCTGTTAATGATGAATATAAGGATAAAAAGTATGAGGGGCGCTTTGGTCCCGGCTTGCCGCGCATCAATGACGGTTCGATGCTTTTCCTGATGCACCTGGCCAGCAAACTGGAACTCTCAGAAAACGGCGGTGGACGTGCCGCCATTGTTCTCTCTGGCTCTCCGTTGTTTAATGGTGGCGCAGGTTCAGGTGAGTCCGAAATTCGCCGCTGGCTGTTGGAAAACGATATGGTTGAAGCTATCGTTGCATTACCTACGGAAATATTTTTTCGGACTGGCATTGGCACCTACTTGTGGATTTTGTCCAATAAAAAATCGGCGCAGCGGAAACAGCATGTTCAGTTGATTAATGCCACCAGCCTTTGGACGCCTATCAAGAACGAAGGTAATAAGCGGCGTATGGTCAGTGACGATCAGCTACGTCAAATAGTAGATATTTACTCATCTTTTGAGAATGGCGAATATAGCCGCAAACTGGATTACCAGACCTTTGGATACCGCCGCATCAAGGTACTGCGCCCATTGAGGATGTCACTGCATATCAATACAGAGTCCATCATCAAGCTCAATGAAGAAAAAGCCTGGGCAAAACTATCTCCTGAGCAGCAGACCGCTTGGGAGGTCGCGCTACAACCACATATTGATACGATAGAACCATTTTCATGGGCTGAGTCCTTCGTCGCAGCAACAGAAAAAACCACATCGTTTGTTGGCAAGGTAAACAAGACATTCATCAAGGCACTTATCAACGCGTTTGGTCAGCGTGACCCGAATGGTAAGCCAGTGCTGAATCCAGATGGAAACGTCGTTCCGGATTCAGAATTAACTGATTACGAGAATGTTCCGCTCGGCACCAGTATCAAGGACTACTTTGCACTTGAGGTTCTGCCGCATCTACCCGATGCTTATATTGATGAAACCTTCTGTGATGACAAGGATAAGAGAATCGGGCGTGTCGGTTATGAAATCAACTTCAACCGTTTCTTTTACCAATATGTGCCGCCACGCAAACTGCACGACATTGATGCCGATCTAAAGCAAGTGGAGGCTGAAATCGCTGCATTACTGGGTGAGGTAACAGAATGAAAAACCCCAAACAGGAACAGCTCAAGCTGATGCAGCGTCAATATCACCGTTGCAATCAATGGCGTTTGAGGATGTCCGGGCTTTATATTCCACACTCGTATGCAGAGACAAAACCGGACAGTCTCTCATGGTGGGATGATGTCGGCTTCATTCTGAACGGTCGGCGTATCATCGTCTGGTGGCAGCATCCACGCCATATATATGCAGGCGCGCTTGAGAAACTCTCCTGGCAGGAAGCTGGCGATAGCCCGCACGACAACTGGCTTACAGCAGGCAGCACAAAAAATTACAAGCCAGTTGGTGCGTCACGCAAGAAGATTGTAAGCTATACCAGTCGCCAACCATCTGAAGCACAATCGCAGTATTACGACAAGTTGCGTATCATCCGTCAGCGTTTGACAGGTGAAGGTATCGACCTGGATGTTGCGCCATCGTGTAAATTTGAACGCCTGAATTGGGCGATGGGAATCAGTTTGGTGGCGCCGATGGAAGTACGTAATGAGAACGAATTAGCAATGCTTGCCATGTTGGCAAAGCGGCTTCTGCTTCGACAAACCACGCTGGAAGCGGAATTTCCCGGTTATCGTTACAGTCGTGCTGGCTGGGTTCGTGAGCAGGAGAATGCGCATGAGTGATCTCCTGCCTGACTCTACCGGGTATAGCGCGGTCCATTCCGAAATCGTTCTGTTGCTTGATGCCGCAAGGCGCACCGCCGCTCGTAGCGTTAATGCTGTGATGACTGTTACCTATTGGGAAATTGGACGGCGCATCGTGGAGTTGGATCAAGGCGGACAAGATCGGGCTACCTATGGCGATGCGCTGATTGAACGATTGGCTGAAGATTTGACGAAGCGGTTTGGGCGCGGGTTTAGTCGGCAGAACCTTCAACAAATGCGGTCTTTTTATTTAGCTTGGCCTTCGATTGCAATTCGCCAGACAGTGTCTGGCGAATCTGTAGATGTGTCAGCGGGATCCAAGTTCTTCCCTTTGCCTTGGTCTGCCTACGTTCGCCTTCTATCCGTAAAAAACGAGACGGCACGCCATTTTTATGAAACTGAAGCCTTGCGATGCGGCTGGTCGGTGCGCCAGTTGGATCGTCAGATCAATACCCAGCTCTATGAACGCATTGCCTTGTCACACAACAAGGCAGCGATGCTGCAAAAACTTGAACAGCCAACCGACATTGTGACACCGGAACAAGCATTGAAAGATCCGTTCGTGTTGGAGTTTTTGAATCTCAAGGACGAATACTCCGAATCGGAACTGGAAGAGGCGCTTATTCACCATCTTGCAGACTTCCTGATGGAATTGGGTGACGACTTTGCTTTTGTCGGTCGGCAACGGCGTTTGCGACTGGACGACAACTGGTTTCGTGTTGATTTACTGTTCTTCCATCGCCAGCTTAAATGCCTGATCGTCATTGATCTGAAGGTGGGGAAATTCAGCTACGCTGATGCGGGTCAGATGCATATGTATCTGAATTACGCCAAAGAGCACTGGATGAAGCCCGGCGAGAATCCGCCTATCGGTCTTGTTCTTTGCGCTGACAAGGGCTCTGCAGAAGCACATTACGCTCTGGAAGGTTTGCCAAATAAAGTGATGGCCGCCGAATATCAGACCGTCCTGCCTGATGAAAAACGGCTCGCCGCAGAGATCGAGAAAACACAACAGGCTTTGAGCGCACGTCAAATGAACCTCTCAGGAGGTGAGAAATGAGCCGCTACCAGCCTTATCCAGCGTATCGTGATTCCGGCGTGGAGTGGATCGGGAAGGTGCCGGAGCATTGGGATATTGCCAGAATCAAGCGTTTTTCCTCATTGAGAACTGAACGATGTACCGATGCTCCTGAAGGATGCCGATATATTGGCTTAGAGGATGTTGAGTCAGGATCAGGTCAATACCGTCCAACCGAAGGAAACTCACGCCAAAATGACGATTCAACGGTAGGTGTGTTTAACCCAGGCGATGTCTTGTATGGGAAGCTTCGCCCATATCTGAGGAAAGCCATTGTTAGTGATTCACACGGGATTTGTTCAACCGAATTTCTTGTTATGCAGCCCGCATCAATCATAGCTCCTTGGCTCCAACAATGGTTGTTGACCGATGAAGTCACACAACAAATTGAAGCTGGTTGCGAAGGCAGCAAAATGCCACGAGCTGATTGGGAGCATGTTGGATCAATCCATGTGCCGTCTCCAAGCATATCGGAACAAACCGCAATAATTTCAGTGCTAGACCGCGAAATCGCCGGAATAGACGCGCTTATAACCAAGAAAACCCGCTTCATTGAACTATTGAAAGAAAAACGATCAGCACTTATCACCCATGCCGTCACCAAGGGGATTGATCCCACGGTCAAAATGAAAGATTCTGGGGTGGATTGGGTTGGCAAGGTGCCGGAGCATTGGTTGATCCGACCAATAAAAGGCATAGTCTCAACGCCGATCACTGATGGCCCACACGAAACGCCTCAGTTTTATGACCATGGCGTTCCCTTTGTTTCTGCCGAAGGAATTTCTGGTGGCTTCTTGAACTTCGAGAAGATTCGAGGCTATATCTCAAGGGAATCTCACGAAGTTTACTCAAAAAAATACAAGCCTCAGAAAAATGATATTTTCATGATTAAATCTGGTGCAACAACAGGCGTTACAGCCATTGTGGATACAGATATCGAGTTCAATATTTGGTCGCCGCTGGCTGTTATACGGTGTAATGATACGATGGACTCATATTTTGTACTCAACTACATGAGATCACATTCGTTTCAAGAAGGGGTTTCTCAAAATTGGAGTTTTGGCACCCAACAGAACATTGGTATGGGTGTCATTGGCGATCTGTATGTGACGGTCCCGCCGCTTGCTGAGCAACGATCTATTGCCACCTACGTAAAGAACAGCACAGCTAGGATTGATTTGTTAGCCAAAAAAACCCAACGCAGCATTGACCTTCTCAAAGAGCGCCGTTCCGCCTTTATCAGCGCCGCTGTAACTGGGCATATTGATCTTCGAAACCAGTCAGAATATCTAGCAACACAAATTTGAGACAGGATTAAATAATGCGAACAAACCTCTCAGGAATGTGGGTCTTAATCCAAAATTCCAAAGACCAATGGGATAGGACTGCGCCTCAATTGCCACAACAAGAAATTCAGCCAGGTTTCGGCGTTGCTGTCACTGACATTACCCGAGCATTTGAAGAGGTGATAACACTTCTTCATGCTATAGAAGATAGAGAAGTTGATGGCATAGCTTGGTGCGTTCATAAGTCAACTTTTGATAGTGTTCCCAGCGCGATGTCACAGTTCTTTACTGCTCATGGAAATAACCCAGCGCAGATATCGGCTAGCTCAACTCAAATTTGCAGTTGGTTATGGAGTCTTAAAACATCCATGATGCAACTAATCCCGATCCATCCTGAGTCTGCACGCTTGTCACCGGATTTTGAACGGTTTATGACCGGCAGGATTGAAGAGGCTCAAGAATGGTTTAAGCGAGCCGAATCGCTTAAATCAGACATCATGCAGATTGAATCAACAGCCCGCGAAACCTTAACTACCATTCAAGGACAGCAAGAGCAATCACAAGGAGTTATTCAAACAATACAGGGAATTCTGACTACAATTCAAGGACAAGAGCGCGAAGCTGGTACGGCAAAAACTAATGCTATAAGTTCTGCCGCGACAGCGAACACAGATGCCGCAACAGTCTCCAAACTGGTTCAGGAATTAACGGACTCAGTTGAAATAAAAACAGCCCTGTTTAAAGAGTTTGGTGATCGCCGTGATGAAATATCAGGACTCCTCGAAAATGCAAACAAAGTTGGGTTGGCTCGTTCGTTCAGTGAAAAGCGCAAAGAGCTTACTTGGACATGGCGTGGATGGGCTATTGCATTTTTAGCAGGCATTAGCGGTCTTTTGTGGATCGGACTAGCTGAACTTTTACCGCTTCTGAAAGCGGGCTCTCCCGATTTGGTGGCTGTCATCGTTCGATTTCTCGTTGCGGCCCCCTTAGTATGGTTTACATGGTTTTCGGCTCGGCAATATGCTCACGTTCTGCGGATCAGTGAAGATTACGCATTCAAAGAAGCTGCCGCCATGGCATTTGCGGGCTATCGGAACGAAATGGGCGCAGATCCCAATATGCTTAAATTACTTCAAGAGTCTGCCATTCGCAACTTTGGCGCAAATCCTGCTGAAATGCTTTTAAAACGATCTGATGCCGCATCGCCGTTACATGAGGTATTGGAAAGAGCATTGGAAAAATTAGATCCGAAACAGGTGGTCGATTCATTGACCGCATTGGCTTCGTCATTGAAGAAATAGGGGAATGGCCAGATATGAGTATGTTTAATACCGCTGGTGACAGCGCACATCAAGAAAAACACTTTGAATCCTACGTCATCGCCAAGCTGGCAGAACAAGGCTGGAAAGTAGGGACGTCAGAGCATTACGACACAGAGCGTGCGTTATATCCAGACGACTTAATCGCATGGCTGGAAGTGACTCAAGCCGACAAATGGATCAAACTCCAAAAAGACAACAAGGAACGCGCCCGCGATGTGTTAATGGATCGGCTGGCAAAGGCGCTAGAAACGCATGGTACAACACAACTACTGCGACAAGGCTTTTCGATTGCCGGTAGCGGGCATATCGATCTTTCAGAGGCTGCACCGGAAGATAAGCGTAACATCGACGTATTGAAGCGATATGCGGCCAATATTCTGCGTGTCGTACCACAACTGCAATATCACCCATCCCGCAAGTTGGCGATTGATCTGGTGTTCTTTATTAACGGCATTCCGGTTGCCACTGTGGAACTGAAAACAGATTTCACACAGTCCGCTGAAGCTGCAATGGATCAGTACCGCACCGACCGCTTGCCTTATGACTCAAAAACCAAACGTCGCGAACCTCTACTGACTTTCAAACGCGGCGCTGTCGTGCATTTTGCGATGTCAGATTCAGACATCCAGATGGCAACCAAGCTTGATGGCGAAAATACCTTCTTCCTGCCTTTTAACCTGGGCAATGAAGGGCATGCGGGCAACCCTGAGCGCAAGGATAAAGAATATCCTGTCGCCTACTTCTGGGAGCAAGTCTGCCAGCCGGATGTCTGGCTGCGCATCTTCCACAGTTTTGTGTATGTCGAGAAAAAAGACGTAGTTGATTTGAAAGGTAACTGGTCAAAGAAAGAAACTTTGATCTTCCCGCGCTTCCACCAATGGGCGGCGGTCAACAAAATGATACTGGATGCCAAAATGAACGGCGCAGGTATGTCGTATCTGGCTGATCATAGCGCCGGATCAGGCAAGACCAGCACGATTTCATGGACAGCACATGATCTGGTAAAACTCCGCCGGGACAATGGTGATGCAATCTTCAGTAGTGTCGTTATCGTGACGGATCGAACAGTGCTTGACGGTCAATTACAGGATGCGGTGAAACAGATTGATCACCAGTTTGGCGTGATTGCCGCCATCGACAGGCAGAAATCATCCAAGTCAAAAAGCCAGCAATTGGCCGATGCTTTGCTGGCTGGTACGCCAATCATTGTCGTCACCATCCAGACATTCCCTTACGCGATGGAAGCCATTATTACCGACAAGGCGCTAAAGGGTAAGAACTTCGCCGTGATCATAGATGAGGCACATAACTCGCAGACTGGATCAACTGCTGCAAAGCTCCAGACTGCGCTCGCCATGAGTGGTCAGGGCAAGATGTCCACTCTGACGGTAGAAGAGCTGCTGGAGCAGCTTCAGAAGTCTCGTGCACGTCCTGACAATATCAGCTACTTTGCCTTCACCGGAACGCCAAAGCATTCAACGCTCATGCTGTTTGGACGACCTGCGGACCCAACCCAACCAGCATCTAAGGATAATTTGCCACAAGCATTTCATCGTTACTCTATGCGTCAAGCCATTGAAGAAGGATTCATTCTGGATGTGCTGAAGGGTTATGTACCGTACAAAACAGCATTCAATCTTGCCAAACAGATCGAAGACAACAAACGGGTTAGCGGCAAGGCGGCAAAACGTGCCTTGGCGCAATGGATGTCACTGCATCCAACTAACGTCACCCAGAAGGTGCAGTTCATCATTGAACATTTCAGCAGGAACGTAACCCATCGACTTGATGGGAAGGCTAAAGCAATGGTTGTCACCAGTTCGCGAGCGGCAGCGATTCGTTACAAAAAGGGTTTTGATGCGTACATCGCCAAACATTCAGAATATACGGGCATTCGTTCCCTGATTGCCTTCTCCGGAAAGATGAGCGGCAAGCAGGTAATGCACGCAGATGATGATCGTATTGCTGGGGATGTGTTTCTTGTGGATGAAAATGAGGAATTTACCGAGGACAATATGAATCCGGGGGTAGAAGGCAAAGATTTGCGTCTTGTCTTTGATCGGCCAGAATATAGGGTAATGATTGTCGCTGATAAATTCCAAACAGGCTTTGACCAACCCAAACTTGTGGCAATGTATATAGACAAGAAAATTGCCAACGATGTCGAAATCGTTCAGACCTTTTCACGCCTCAACCGCATGGCACCCGGCAAGGATGAAGTATTCATAATCGACTTCGTAAACGATCCTGATAATGTCCGTCGTGCCTTTGCTATGTACGACGAAGGGGCGCAGATTGATGATATTCAGGATATGAATGTAGTCTATGAGATCAAGGAGCAGCTTGATTCTCAAGGGCTATATGAGGTCGACGATCTGGAAAGTTTTAAAGAGGCGCGATTCAAGACAATCCGCGACATAACTCATGCTCAGGAGCCACAGCACAAAGCGTTGTATGCCGCGACAGAGGGGCCAACACGACTATTTAACCAACGACTTAAGATGCTGCGTGAGGCGATAACAACATGGGAGTCGGCATTTGATAAAGCGCGCAGTCAAGGTGATGATGCTGGAATGAAGTCAGCAGATCATCACCGTAAAGAGCTCGCAGATCAGATCAAGACACTGATGACCTTTAAGTCAAGCCTTGGACGTTTCTGCCGTACCTATGCTTATGTGGCGCAGTTGATCGACTTTTGTGATCCGGCATTGGAAAACTTTGCTGCTTTCGCAAAGCTGCTCCAGAAACGCCTCAGCGGTGAGACGCTGGAAAATGTTGATCTTCAAGGATTGGTTCTCTCTGGTTTTGATATCAAGAGCAAGGAAGACGAGCCATCTATGGACGACCATGTGCCTGTCTTGAAGCCTGTTGGAGCGGGCGGCGGCGGTTCTGCTGGTGATGCTCCAAAGTTTCTTCACGAGATCATCGATAAGCTCAATCATCTGTTTGGTGATGTCACTCCGCTACGCGACCAAGCTACATTTGTGAACCACATCGTTTCTATTGCCAGAGAAAATGATGTCGTGATGGCTCAAGTCGAAAACAATACACGAGATCAGGCGTTAAAGGGCAATTTGCCTGGTGCAGTGCAACAAGGCGTTGTACGCGCGTTGACATCCCATCAAAAACTGGCAACTTTAGTTTTGAAATCAGACCGGCAAGCAATGTCAGCATTGACTGATGTGATCTATGAATTGATCAAGGATCGCCGGAATATCGACTTGGATGACCACAGTGCTTGATCTGCTAAATCTTCCCGGCATCGATCCTGTCGATCTACGCCCCGGCAATAAATGCATCGTAATTGTTGCCAACGTGGTCGATGGTGATTTACCACAATGTGCTGACTGCGGCAAACCCATGTATCGGCATGGCCGCCGAATGAATATATTCGCGGATACGCCTATGCAAATGCAGCCGGTTCGTTTGGAAATTTCACGGCCACGCTATCGCTGCACCACCTGCGGAACAATGATCACCCCGGAATTGTCGTTTCTGGATGAGCGCCGTCGGGCAACAAAGCGGCTGGTGGACGCCATTCGCGAGCGCTGCCTAGGGATGACTTTCCATTCACTTGCTGAGCAGACCGGGCTGGCGGTTAATACCATTAAGAATATCGCCCTAGATCTGATTGAGGATTTGGAACGCACAGTTCATTACGAAACCCCGGTCATCATGGGCATTGATGAGGTTAATCTAGCCGGGGGCATGCGATGCGTTATCACGAACCTTGCGACGAACAACGCTTTCCAGATGCTGGAGTTCCGAACTCAGGATCATCTGAAGCCCTTTTTCAAGAACTTGCCTGACAAAGAAAAGGTGGAGTGGGTCTGCACGGACATGTGGCGACCATTCAAGCGTTCTTTCAGCGAGCACCTACCAAATGCACGTTTAGTCATCGACAAGTTTCATGTCGTGGCTATGGCATCTGAAGCACTGGAGACGGAGCGCAAGAAATACCAAGTGACATTAGATAAGAATGAGCGCGTTAAGGTGAAGAAATCAATTCGATGGCTTACCTTAAAGCGCCCCCAGAGTCTCACTCCATCTGAAGCAGACGCTCTTAAAGTTGTTCGGCAAGTGATCCCTGAGCTTGCTGTTGCCTATGACTTCAAAGAAGCCTTCTACCAGATTTACGATGAACCGAACAAGGGGGCCGCCATGCGGGCTTTTGAGGCTTGGGAAAACACGCTTCCAGATACGGGGATGGATGGATTCCGTAGTTTGGCCAAGACCGTGCACAATCATTATGATGACATTTTTGCCTATTGGGATTCGCCGAGCCGGATCACGAACGCCTACACGGAAGGCTTGAATGGCCTGACCAAGGTTGCCAACCGCATGGGACGCGGATATAGCTACGAGATAATTCGGGCTAAGATGTTGTATGCAAAGTACGCTCGAAAGGTCGGTAGTGGTGTCCGGGTTGCTGAAAAGACGGGTAGTTCTGAGACTGTCGAGTATGGTCCGCATATTCCAAGCTTGGTTGAGATGGCCGAAGCAGGAAACTTGGACTAGGAAGACGATCCACCGCTCTCCCCCTCGTAAAATAAACCATTATGCGTTGAAACGATGCTACTATTTTCCAATTGCCGATTCAATTTAACCAAAGAGGTTTCTCTATGTCAGCATCTTCTCCGTCAGTTTCTGTGAGTCTAGTTGGAACATCAATTGACGGCGATTGGACTATCACTGAAGAGTTGCCACGTCCAGGTACGGTTGGCGCAGAAGATCTGACGGGTGGGCATTTTTCAATTGGATGCATTGTCGAAAGGACGAAAGACAAAAAATTAGAACGGGCTTTTCTCAAGGTAATAGATGTTAATGCGGCAGTTACAGCGTTTAAGGGTGACATCATGCAAGGGCTGAAGCTCGCGACTGATGCGTATACGTTTGAAAAGACCATTCTGGATATCTGCCAAAAAGCACACCTTAATCGCATTATCCGTGTCTTGGCCATTGGGCAGATTGCCACTGGGGGCGTTCTTCCTGCGCCCTACATACTATTCGAGAATGCGGACGGCGATTTACGGAAACTGGTCAGCCGTGGTGCCACATTTGATAACTCTTGGAAGTTGAGAGTGCTTCATGATGTGGCCGTTGGTTTACAGCAACTACATCAGCAGAAGATTGCGCATCAGGATCTCAAGCCGTCGAATGTGCTGATTTTCAATGACGATGGACAAGGCGCAAAGATTGGCGATCTTGGGCGTTCATCGTCCCAAATGATCGCTGCAACGCATGACCGATTTCTCGTTGCTGGTGCCCCAGCCTATGCGCCTCCGGAACAGATTTTTGGCCTCACACCCACACGATGGGAGGATCGGCGGGAGGGGTGTGATCTCTATCATCTCGGCACACTCGCTTCTTTTCTTTTCACAGGTCAAACCCCAAACGATCATTACCGTGCAAGCTTGCCGGTCGAAGTGTTACCGGTTGCGTGGAGGGGACTCGGAAAAACAGACTACGCTACCGCGCTTCCTTTCTTAACATCAGCACTAACCGAATTCGCTGTTAAGGCGAGTGTTGATTTTCCGGACTGGTGCCGCGATGAGCTGCTGCAAATCTTGTTGAATACTTGCGCGCCTGACTATGAAAAGCGAGGCGATCCAGATGCTCGGAAGAGAACGGGCTCCCCTTTGGGTATCGAAACCTTCGTGTCTCGCTTTGACCGTTTATCTCGCCGCGCTCTAGTTCCTCGATCATGAGCATCTTCCAGGATAAGTCCCAACGGCGCATTTTACCCCGATGGAGAACCTCTGGATCTGCCGCCCAATCGGCCGACCTGATGGCAACAAAACCACTCCGTGTTAGTGCGACGGATGACGGTTCGCACTTGAGGGAAGCTAGGTATGCATTTGAACGAGAACCTTCCATTGGAAACGCCGCAGACTTGATTTCTGCGGCATCGATGGTCGGCGAGACTGTTGCAGCCGAGCAAGCAGCAGTGTTTGTCTTAGCGAATAAAAACCAAGCGCCGCAAACTTTACTTGCGCTGGCTCATTCTTTATTGGATGAACCTGTTGCACCGAACGAAGTGTCACTCGTTGGAACGCGATCAAATGGAACCGTCATTGCCCACACGCGCACTTTATTGCGTCTGCATACGGATAATCCTGTGCTTTGGTCGGACATGGCGCGGCATTATGCGAGTCATGGTAACCGACGTGAGGCGAAACGATGCATGAGCGTCGCATTGCAGTTGGCTCCAAACCATCGCTGGATGCTCCGTATTGCGACCCGCTTCATGGTCCATTCAGGAGATGCGGAGGAGGCACACCGTCGTCTGGTGCAGCATCCACGCACGCCGAAAGACCCGTGGCTAATTGCCGCCGAACTCGCGACAGCACAGGTTGCTCAGCGTCCCCCAAAATTCTGGAGGCAAGGCAACGACTTTATCAAGCTTAGTGGCGTCGCGCCGCTGCATATGTCCGAACTGGCGACTGCCGTTGGCATGTTTGAACTGGAGGCCGGAGAGGCGAAAAAGGCTCGCAGATTGGTCGAACTAGCCTTGCGTGATCCAACAGAAAACACCCTCGCTCAGGTGTCATGGGCGCGCGAGAATAAACATTTGAGGGGCGCAAGTGGCCTTAATGACTTAGTGCAACATACGAGCAATGCGTTCGAGGCCGACTTTCGTCTCAGGGGGCTTTCAGGCGACCTGCTTGGAGCAAAGGCCGCCGGAGAGCGGTGGGCATGTGACGAGCCATTTGCGGCTCGCCCGATCACCGGACTTGCATTCATTGCGTCGATTTTCGATGACTATGATCAGACAATAGAGTTGGCAGAAAAGATACGCCTTCTTGATGGGAGTATAGACTCGAATCTTGAAATGAATACCTTATTCTCAAGGATGAGTTCCAATCGTCTATCTATGGAAAAGGATCGTCGTGAGATTGAAACCATTTATACCCGACTCATGACATTCACAGAAGAAAAAAATGCTTTTCACGCGATGGCGAACCTCGCTCTTTGGCATTATCGCTTTGGTCAGGTTTCGGTTGGTGCCGCACTCTATCAGAAGGCCATCACGATACTTGAAAAGAGAGGGACGATTGAGTCTGCTGCGTTAGCAGCTACTTTTGCGGCCAGAGAAGCGATTCTCGCGCGTCAGCCAGGCGCGCAAGTTTTGCTTGAACAGGCGAAGGTACTCGCTAAGCGAAGCAACTCCGCCTTTGCAGAATTTTATCTAAGGAAGCTTGACCATCTGCTGCTCTCGCCTGATAAGGGCGCAGAAATATTGTCCCCCGTTTCGGCAAAGCGTTATCTCTCGGTTCCAAAGCCGAAGCCAGCTGCGTATCGCCTGATCAAAGGACAAAATGGGCCGATAATTGTAGTTCCGTCACGAACCGATCGAGGTGTGAGATAAACTGCAATGCAAGTTTCTGCCGCGATCTGCTTGCAACCCAACTCTTCAAGGTCGGCTAATGATTGAAGCTTATTTTTGACAAAACTGTAAGCGTCCAGCCGTCCCATCTTGAATGGATAAGCGAAAGCTAAGAGCATAGCGTCCACTTAATTTTGGTGGACACTTTCATGGACTTATCTCATCCGATTCGGCGTCGTCGGCAACATGCACGCGAATTCAAGCAAGGCCTGGTTACACTTTGTCAGCCCGGAACATCCGTTTCGGCGGTCGCGCTCGAACATGGCGTAAATGCCAATTTGCTGCGCCGCTGGATCAAGCAATTTTCGGCGTCCAGTTCACTTGATGCGATTGCGACACCGGCGAAGCTGGTGCCGGTGCAGGTTAACGCTTCGGCAGAATCGACTGCCAATGACGCCATCGAAATCAGCATCCAGAAGGGGCGTGCCCGTGTCAGTATCCGCTGGCCGGGCAGTCAGGCCAGCACCTGCGGTCAATGGCTGACAGATTTGCTCGAATGATACGCCCGGAGCAGGTTTTTTTGCATGCATCACCGGTGGACATGCGCTGGAGTACAGACCGATTGTCGCTGCTGATTCAGCAGATTGACGGTCGATCCCCCTGCGATGGCACGGCCTACGGTTTTACCAACCGTAACAACTCGCGCCTGAAACTGCTGATCTGGGACGGCACTGGCGTCTGGCTGTGCCATCGCCGCCTGCACAAGGGGCGATTTTGCTGGCCGCATCCTGAGGACACGCTGTTTTGCATGAGCGCGGAGCAATGGCGCTGGCTGATTACCGGGGTGGACTGGCAACGGCTATGTGCCACGCCTTCTGTACACTGGCGAGTGTAACGCCAACACGCTGATTTCGGATGAGTTTTTGGGCTGTTTTTGATATAATTAAGCCCATGAATTTACTGGATAAAACCGCTCATTCATCCGCATCTCAGTCTTCTGAAGACGAGATTGCGCGCCTCACAGAGCTCGTTCAATCGCTCAATTCAAAACTCCATTTGCAAGATTCAGCGCTCCGTATACAGGGAGTCAAGATTCAGGCGCTGGTTCAGGAAGTGGCCTATCTGCGCCGCATGCGGTATGGCGTCAAGAACGAAGCGATGAGCGCAGAACAGCGCTCACTGTTCGAGGATGACGTGGTTCAGGACATCGCCGCCGTGGAAGCCGAGCTACCGGCAACCACCGCAGCGCCGAGAAATCGTGCAGGTCGTCAGACCTTGCCCGAACATCTGGAGCGTGTCGATGTGCGCCACGAACCGGATTCCTGTACTTGTTCCGCTTGCCAGTCCGAACTGGTCAAGATTGGCGAAGATGTCAGCGAACAACTTGACATCGAACCGGCGCGCTTCTTTGTGATTCGCCATATCCGCCCGAAATATGCCTGCCGTAAGTGCGAAACCATCACCGCTGCACCGGTGGCGCCTGCGGTGATCGACGGCTCACTGGCAGCGCCCGGTTTGCTGACCTGGGTGGCCACCAGCAAATATCTGGATCATCTGCCGCTGTACCGGCTGGAACAGATCGCCGCCCGGCAACAAGTCAATCTGTCGCGCAGCACCATGAGCGAATGGATCGGTCGCATGGGCTTTGCCCTGCAACCGCTTGCAGACAGGCTATCTGAACTGCTCAGGCAACGGCAGGTACTGCATGCCGACGAAACGCCGGTGAAACAGCTGGATCCGGGGGCTGGAAAGACCAAGCGCGCTTATCTTTGGAGTTATCGCAGCAATGATCTGGATGAGGGGCCGCCGATCGTGGTGTTCGATTACCAGTGCAGCCGATCCGGTCAGCATGCGCGAGACTTTTTGCATGGCTGGCAAGGCAGTCTCATGGTTGACGACTACGGTGGCTACAAGAAGATGTTTGCCGCCGAGTTCGCCGTCACTGAGCTTGGCTGCTGGGCGCATGCCCGGCGCAAATTCTTCGATCTTCAGGTCAGCGGATCGCATCCTTCCGCCGAGGAAGCGTTAAGGCGCATTGCCAAACTATATGCGGTCGAGGAAGAAGCGCGAGACATGGATCATGCCGCCCGCGCAGAACATCGCCGACAAAACAGCCAGCCAATATTAACGGACATGCACGACTGGCTGATTCGCTTGCGAATCTCTACCGCCGATGGCAGCGGACTGGCCCGTGCAATCGACTACAGTCTCAACCGCTGGCCGAGTCTGATCCGCTACGCGCAGACCGGTAATCTGCCGATCGACAACAATCCGGTGGAAAATGCCATCCGCCCAATTGCACTGGGAAAGAAGAACTGGCTGTTCGCAGGATCAGAACGTGCCGGAAAACGGGCGGCAGCGATTCAAAGCCTGTTCGCCACGGCAAAACTCAACGGCATTGAACCCGCCGCCTGGCTCAAAGATACGCTGGAAAAACTGCCCGTCTGGACCATGCGCCGCATCGACGAACTCCTGCCTATCAAACCTGTTGCATAAACTGGCTTACCTGAACAGGTGGGACGGCCAGACGCTTACACAAAACTGGGGCTATGAGGACAAAAAATCCAACCAATCAGACTCCGCGTTGAATTGCTTTGGAAAGTTAATTTTCAACCAATATGCAAGGAAACTGTCATGCGATTTCAACAAAGAACCTACTCGATTCCAACCCTAGATTGCAAATAGCCAATTTTTCCAATCGCGCTTGTTGTTGAGATTTGGCAGTCATTTTTAATCCTTTCAGCGCGGATTGGGAGGAGCCGGTGGGATACGTGATGCAGGCTTATTCACAATTACACCCGTTAAAATTTCCCAGCGTTTGGTTTCCTCACGGCTCATCATGAGTAGCCGGTCTTTTTCCATTTGCGCTTGCTTCTGTAGTTGCCAGTTTCCCCAAGCCCCTGCGATACAGACAATTCCAATAATCACTGCAATAAATTCCAGCAAATTCATTCTTACCTCCATGAGTTCATGGTAACGGTATCACCTGCAATAACTCATGTCGCACCGGAAAGGTTTCCGGCTTAACCCTCCCATCGCGCGCGCGTAACCTTGCGCCATGAACACACCCCTGCAAATTTGCGGCCGCTGCGCCCAGTGGACACGACTAACTGATGACCGTCTGCCCGATCACGGCAGCTGTAAACATCGCCCGACCGGCCATTACACACATGGCAGACAGGTTTGCTTGACGACTCCGGTGCGTTTCCAATCAAAACCACGAAAGGCGGGCTGAAATGGCGAGTCGAAACATAAGTGATCTGTCCCCTGAAATGCAGCTTATCGCGATGCAATTCCTTGTGGAATGTCATACCGAAAAACTGGATGTAGTGATTATTTGCACTCACCGACCTCCCGCCGAACAGCAAAAGGCGTTTGATTGCGGCGCATCAAAATGTAAGCCGGGACAAAGCGCGCATAACTGCCTTGACGTATCTGGAAAACCCGCCGCCGAGGCATTTGATGTCGGCGTAATCCGCAACGGTAAGTATGTCGGTAATGGTAACGACCCTGATTATCTGCGCGCTGGCGCGATTGGTAAAAAGTTGGGGTTGGTATGGGCTGGGGACTGGAAAAACTTTAAAGAGACGGCTCACTTCCAAAATAAAAACTGGAGAAAACCATGAAATCACTCATCGCCTTTGGATCTAGCTACCTGATTGTTTGCGGCTTAATTATTACTTACGTAGCCTGGTTCTGGGCAGTTTTATTTACCTTGGTTATTGTCTGTGTGACTGCAGCTTTTCTTAGCCTGTTGTCGTCGGCAGGCAGTGCATTGGGCGATGCAGAAAGCAGCAAGTTTTTCAAATGGGTAGCTATTTCTACCATGGCGATGGCATTCGTGCTTTCGATTTATCTGCTGGTGCAACCATGAAGCTTGCCGGCCTGATTACCGATGCCGGCACAGGCATGGTTTCGCATACCAAGCTGTGGGCAAATATCGCTTACTGCGCCGCGACCATCGCCTTCGGCTACATGGTTTACCAAAACACCGCGACGGCTGAAATCTGGTTGATTTATCTGGCCAGCATCGGGGCATCCTCCACCTTATCCAAGCTCTTGTCGCTGCGTTACGGCGTGGCGGCGAATACGGAGGTGAAGCCATGATCCCGTTGCCGTGGCGTTTATTGGGTGGGCTGGTCATCGCACTGGCGCTTTTTTTTGGCGGTTATGGATTGGGGCATAAACATGCAAAAACAGAATGTGTGGCGGGACAAGTCGAGGCGCAACGCGCAGCAGTGGCGGCAGCAACAAAAGAAGATGTACGCCGAGAGGCTATCGGTACAGCGCGCGAGACTTCACGCGAACAGATCCGTGTCATCTACAAAACCATCAGGGAACAGGCATCTGAAACCATTGCTGATCATCCTGAGCTTAATGCTTGTGGTCTGGATGCTGACGGGCTGCGCGTCTGGAACACCGCCAATGCTGGTGAAGCCGCGCCCCTGCCCGGCGAGCCTTACCTCGAGCTGCACCGTGCCGCCACCCGCGAAATCGGGCAGCCTGGCGGATCTGCTGACCAATCATATCGAGGCGATGGAGCTGTACAGCCAGTGCCGGGATCAGCTGACTAAACTGGCAGAGTGCACTAACCCTCAACCCGATAAGAAAGACTGAAACATGCCAGACCAGTTAGACCAGGCGCAGGAATTTGAAGAGTTACGGCGTGCCGATGCGCTGCGCGATCAGGCATTGAAACCGGCAATGCCGTTCGTCGGCAGTTGCTACAACTGCGAAGCCGTGATCGATGTCGGCTGTTTTTGCGATACCGATTGTCGGGACGACTACGAAAAACGAGCAAAGGGAAAAATCAAATGACTTTATCAATCGCCGCCACGCTGGCCATTGCGATTATCTGCGGCTACTGGGCGCTGGCGAAGGTGCTGCTGGCACAAACGTTCAGGCAACTGGATGCGCGTTTTGCGTCTCAGGAGGAATTGCGCACCAAATCACAGGAACACTTGGAGTTGCGCTTTGTGCAGATTGAGTCTTTGGCGCGTTCAACTGAAAAAGACCTGTTGCTGATGCGCGGCGATCTACCAAATTTATATGTGCGCCGTGAGGATTATATACGCGGCCAGACGGTGATCGAATCCAAGTTGGATGCGGTTTATAGCAAGCTGGAGTTGGTACAAATTCAAGGGGCAAAACGTGATTGATCAAACCAAGGTACGCCGTGAAACCATGCGCTGGATCGTGCTGCTGACACTGAGCAATGCCAGCCCGATCGGAGCCTATGAAGAACTGGTGTTATCCACTGTGCAAGCCATGTTCCCGGATGCGACTGCGCTGGAAGTGCGTCGCACACTCGACTATCTGGCAGATCGCGAGCTGGTCAAATTGGTCAAGGAACCTTCCGGTCGCTGGTTCGCAGACCTGACGCGCTACGGCACGGATGTGGTCGAGTACACGGTCGATGTCGATCCGGGCATTGCGCGCCCTGCCAAATACTGGGCAAGCTGATCATGGCACCGCGCAGCAAAATCACCCGTCTACCGAAAGAAGTCAAGGAATGGCTGGACAAGGCACTGGTAGACGGTGACTTTTCAGGCTATGAGTTGCTCTCGGAAGACCTCAAGGCGCGTGGATTCGACTTATCGAAGAGTGCCATTCATCGCTACGGTCAGGAATTCGAATCCCGTCTGGCTGCGCTAAAGATGGCTACGCAGCAGGCTAAGGCGATCTCCGACTCAGTGCCGGACGATGAAGGCGCGATGAACGACGCGCTGATCCGGCTGGTGCAGCAAAAGGCTTTTGACATGCTGCTGAAGATGGAGGAAGGCGCAAGCATGAAGGAAGTCAGCCTGATGGTGGCGCGACTGAGTAACGCGACCGTCAAGCAGAAGCAGTGGCAGGCCGAGGCACGCGAGAAGCTCAGCGCCAAGCTGGCCATGCTGGAGCAGCAAGCCGAGGGTGGTGGCGGCAAGGCTGGATTTGATCTGGCTACTTTGAAGCGCGTGCGTGAAGAAATCTACGGGATCATGTGATGAGCAAAATGTCAGCTGCATCGTTACACATCATTTCAGTTATAGCGCATGCAGCGATGGCTCGCGGAATGTCTAAAAACGTGGATGGTTTTGCAGGTTTTTACGAATTCTGGCTAAAGGAGCAGTCAGAAAAAGACCGCAAAATATTGGATGAATTTCAAAGGGAATCAATACGAGCCAATAAAGATTTCACTGCCATGTTGGCTCGGGATATAAAGAATGGCTAACCAACCCGCCGTCCCCCTTTACCTCTATCAAAAACGCTGGCTGCTGGATGACAGCCGCTTCAAGATCGGTATGTTTGCCCGCCAGACGGGTAAAACTTTCACCACGACGCTGGAAGTCGTGGATGACTGTTTCGCCGCTGAAGCGCGGGGTAGTCGGGCACGCTGGGTGATTTTGTCCCGTGGCGAACGGCAGGCACGCGAAGCCATGGAGGAAGGGGTTAAAAAACATTGCAAAGCCTATAACCTCGCGATTGAATTCTTTGAATCAACTTTCAGAGGGCCAGATGGTGCTGACGGTAAGCCCGGCACGATCTACAACACGCTGGAAGTGGTATTGCCGGGCGGTTCGCGTATCACGGCACTGCCCGCTAACCCGGATACGGCGCGTGGCTTTTCTGCCAATGTGTTCCTGGACGAATTCGCCTTCCATGCCGACAGCCGCAAGATCTGGTCGGCACTGTTTCCGGTGATTTCCAATGGCTATAAGTTACGTGTCACTTCCACGCCAAACGGCAAGGGCAACAAGTTTTACGAGTTGATGACCAGCGGCGAACTGGACGGCGTGTGGAGTCGCCATTTAGTGGATATTCATACCGCCGTGGCGGATGGCTTGCCGCGCAATATCGCGGAGCTGAAATCGGGACTTAACGATGACGATGCCTGGGCGCAGGAATACCTGCTGCAATGGCTGGATGAAGCCTCCAGCTGGATCAGCTACGAGCTGATTGATGGTGTGGAACATGATCGCGCCGGGTTGCCTGAAAATTACAGCGGCGGCCCATGCTTTATCGGTGTGGACATCGCTGCGCGTAATGACTTGTTCGTGATATGGGTGCTGGAACAGGTCGGCGACGTGTACTGGACGCGCGAAATCATTGCCCGCCGTCGCATCAGTTTTGCCGAGCAGGATGCGCTGCTGGACGAGGTATTCAAGACCTATCGCGTGCTGCGCTGCTGCATGGACCAGACCGGCATGGGCGAAAAGCCAGTGGAAGACGCGCAGCGCCGCCATGGCACGACACGGGTAGAGGGCGTGCTGTTCACCGGCCCCAATAAATTGACCATGGCCACGCTGGGCAAGGAAGCTTTTGAAGACAAACGCATCCGCATCCCGTTGGGCGACCGCGATCTGCGCGCCGACTTACACAAGCTCAAAAAAGTCACCAGCCCGACCGGCACGCCCCGCTTCGTCGCGGACTCGGATGCCGACGGCCATGCAGACCGTGCCTGGGCATGTTTCATGGCGCTGAATGCAGCGGGAGTTCCCACCGTAAAAATGGAATTCCAGGCATTGGGGCGGATCCGAGTTTCCACAAGAATGAATGATTATTGAGACCGACCATGACTGACATCAAAAAATCACGCCCACCCGCAGCAACGGATGAAATCGCCAGCGTTAAACGCGACCCGTTTTTACCGCTGTTCAGCGGTTTGTTACAGCAAAACGATGACACGCTGGCGACGCGCGGACAGGGAAAAGGTATTCGGCTCTATGAAGAGATTGAGCGCGATGCACACGCCTTTTCCTGTCTGCACAAACGCAAGATGGCCGTCATCTCACGTCCGTGGGAAGTCACTCCCGCCAGTGAATCTACACTCGATCAGCGTGCCGCTGAGGTGGTACGTACTCAGCTGGGCAATATCGGCTTTGATCACCTCTGCCTGAATCTGCTGGATGCGATCAACAAGGGTTTTTCGGTCGGTGAAGTTTTGTGGGAAAGCACGGGCAGTGAGATCGTGGCCAGCGAAGTCCGCGCACGCGATCAGCGCCGTTTCTGGTTCGGTGAAAATTACGAACTGCGCCTGAAGACCCAGGCAAATATGCTGCCGGGCGAAGAATTGCCAGAGCGCAAGTTTATCGTCCATTCGTTGGGTGCAAAAGACGGAAATCCTTACGGCATAGGCTTGGGCAGCAAGCTGTTCTGGCTGGTCTGGTTCAAGCGTCAGGGCATTACCTTCTGGCTGACGCTGCTGGACAAATTTGGCTCACCGACTGCCGTCGGTAAATATCCCAATGGTACGCAACTGCCCGATCAGCAAAAGCTGCTGGATGCGTTGTCTGCCATCTCACAGGATTCCGGCGTGATTGTGCCGGAAGGCATGTTGATCGAGCTGCTCGAAGCGACACGCGGCGGCGATGCGGGTTATGAAAAACTGATCCGCTACATGGATGAACAGATCAGCTACTGCGTATTGGGCGAAGCACCCAGCGCGAAAGGTTCGGGCGGTGCGCTGGCCAGTGCTGCGATTACGCGCAATGAGGTACGACTGGAACTGGTGCAATTCGATGCGGACATGCTGTCTGCCACACTCAACAACACACTGGTCAAATGGATCACGGAATACAACGTTCCGGGTGCAAAACCGCCTACGGTATGGCGCAAGATCGTCGAAGCCGAAGACATTAAGCTGCGCGCCGAGCGCGATCAGATTCTGTTCAACATGGGCATGCGCCCTGACGATCTTTATCAGACTGAAAACTATCCCGGCTGGACATTTCGTGCACCGCCGAAAACCCAAACCAAGACAGATGGTGCGCCAGTGGCGTTTGCTGAGGGCGAGCTTTTCCCAGACCAGACGACATTGGATAACGGTATAGAGGCCATCAGTGCCACCAAACTGAATATGCAGGCACAAGCGGCGCTCAAACCTGTATTGGATATGATTGCAGCCTCTACCGACTACGCTGAGGTGTTCGACAAACTGGCCGAAACATTCCCGGCGATGAATACACAGCAGCTCGAACAGACGCTGGCCAGAGCGATGTTTGTGGCCGATGTCTGGGGTAAATTGAGCGCGCAAGATGAACAAGGTTGATCTGTCCGCCGTATTCGGATTGCCGCCTGAAAAAGCAATCGAATACTTCCAATCCAAGGGCTATGCGATTACCTGGAGTTGGCAGGATATGTGGCAGGAAGCGCATGCCAAAGCCTTCACCGTAGCCAAGGTGATGAATTCCGACATTCTCAATGATATTCGCGGTGCACTGGATGAAGCGTTAAACAACGGCACGACATTCCGTGATTTTGAGAAAAAATTAACGCCTATTCTGCAAGCCAAGGGCTGGTGGGGAAAGACTGAACACGTCAACACGCTGACGGGTGAAATCAGCACCGCTCAGCTGGGCAGTCCGCGCCGCCTCAAGACAATCTACCAGACCAATCTGCAAACAGCCTATATGGCCGGTCGCTATCGCAGCATGATGGAAAATGTCGGCACCCATCCATACTGGCAATATGTCGCCGTTATGGATGGTCGTACCCGCCCGACACACCGCGCCATGAATGGCCGTATCTTCCGTTATGACGACCCGCTATGGAGCGCAATGTATCCGCCCAACGGCTTCAATTGCCGCTGCCGCGTGAGTGCGGTTAGTGAATTTGAGGTCAAGCGCGATGGGTTGGTCGTTCAGTCGTCTGGTGACCGCCTGATAGATCATGAAATACGTATGAAAAATGGCGATATGGCACAGGTCAAGGCGTTGCGTATCAAGGTGGATGGTCAAGATAAGCTCTTCGCACCGGATGCGGGGTGGAGTTATAACCCCGGAAAAGCTGTTTTCGGCAACGATGTTGAAGTGATGCGCAAAATCAGTGCAGTGAAAGACCGCGCCATCCGCGTACAGGCCGTGCAGGCAATCAATAACTCAGAACTGCGTCACCAGGTGTTTGCCAACTGGGTCAGCACGGCGTTGACCAAACGTGCACCAGGGCATGAAGCACAGGTGGTAGGTTTCGTATCCGAAGACATTGCAGACTTCGCCAGGAAAAACAACGGCGGTATGGATCCAGCTCGCGTTCTGGCCTTGCCCGAAAAACGCCTGGTGCATGCAGATAGTGTAAAACATCAAGGTGATGGAATCACTCTCACACTGGCGCAATATCAGGCATTACCTCAAGTGGTCTCCGAGCCTGACTTAGTGTACTGGGATAAGTTGCACAAGAATCTGGTCTATGTTGCAAACGATGGGGATGGCGGCTTGATCTACGTTCCGGTCGATGCTGCAACCAACGTCAAGCATCACGGCAAACTCGATGCTGTTGTGAACGCGTACCGGCTACCGCCAACGAATGACGGCACGGGAAGATTGAAAGATGGGAAGCGATTCATAAAAATGGAGTGAAGGTCGGTGGCGGGACTTGAACCTGCATACTTCGCTGCTTGAGCAGTTAGCCATTACCCATCGGCGGACAACCGACCTTGCTTCAGTCATTGTAAGAGGTAACTATGTTTGAAATCAAGATAGATGACAAAGCAGTGATGAGTTCACTGGATAGGCTTGCTGCGACTGCGCATAACATGTCACCGGTGATGCGCATGATCTCCCATGAGCTGGCGCAGCAGACCGAGAAAAACTTTGCTGCCGAAGGTCGCCCGAAGTGGCTGGGCATCAAACCGCGAAAAGGTCGTGAGGGTGGTATGATTTTGCAGGGTACCGGTCAGCTCGCTGCTTCCATATCTACCAGCCACGACAGCATGAGCGCTACCATTGGCAGCAATAAGGTCTATGCCGCTATTCACCAGCTGGGTGGAAAAACTGGACGCGGCCATAAAGTTACCATGCCTGCCCGTCCTTTTTTACCTGTTGATGCGCAAGGTCAGTTGCAGCCAGAAGCGTCAGAAAATATTCTCGGTCTGGTTAATGACTATTTGCGGAGTGTGATTGCTTAGTTTCTCTGCTAAATTTTGGTGTGTTTCTATTTTTATCTGTTGAAACTGATTTTTATTGCTGTTTTAGCTTTTCCCGGATAGTTTTAGCTCTTCCCACCATTTATCTCATTTTTTCCTATTATTTATCTCAGGTCAGGTCATCGCTGATCGCCGGCCTGCAGTTTGCCGATGAAGGCGCGGTGCTGCTAAATGGACAGCCGGTCACAGGTCCTGGACCTGACCGGGGCGTGGTCTTTCAGAATTACTCGTTGATGCCGTGGATGACC
>Ga0209824_10000470_pt1 | contig 24986 bp, 17 predicted proteins | sample VDWuncwatermetaG_FD_184124 | JGI IMG/M metagenome (GOLD analysis project Ga0209824, IMG submission 184124) | Wastewater microbial communities from Netherlands to study Microbial Dark Matter (Phase II) - VDW unchlorinated drinking water (SPAdes)... ...
ATCAACCTCCCCGCACCCACACACGCTAAAACTTGGAGAATTTCTCACGCATTCTCATCTTTTTGGCAAAGTCACTTTGCGCAATTTTCTCAAAAATGGCTTTTCTCGCATTCAGGAACCGGCTTTTAAAGATATGGTCACAGCCGGTGTCCCCGCAAAAAACCTGGATAAATCCATTGCCTCTCTGACCGACGAAGATCTGAGAGCTGTCTACATTGCCCTGCAAAACATCAAACTCATGGCGCCTTCTACCAAGAGCGTCATGGCCATTGGCGAAGCCAACATGGCCAAGAGCATTCAACGCATTGGCGAAGTCGACTTCTTTTCCGTCGTTTCCCGCAAGCCCGTTATCTGCGATTTCAAACCCGTTTTGTTTGAAGTTGCGATTGCCAGAAAAAAGAATGTCACAGACGAGAATGACAGCCCTGTCCAGATTTTACGTTTTGCCAACCGCGTGCCATTGCAATTCGATAAAGCGAGTTGCGCCATGGTTAAAGCTGTCGAATCCGTTAATTGGAAGGCTTACGGCATGGCTCAGCCCAAAGGCAGTTTGCCCCAAGGCCCCTATGTTTTTGCCATCAGTTTGGTGAGCCCCTTCATCAAATTTAAAAATGCCTCCAAAGAAACTGTCGATGCCAGTGACGAATTAGTCGAAGAAATTCGCAAAGCCCTCATTCAATGTGGCCAAAAGTTGGCGACACACATTCGCAGGGAAGCCAAAGAAGCTGACGTTGAGCGTAAACTTCAGCACATCGAACTTTTTGCCCCCATTTTGGTGGCGGGTGCTGCCCGCATAGTCGGCGCAAACAAGCAGCGCGAACAAAAAGCGCTTGAAGGCTTAGCTAAAATCCTGGGACGAGACGCGAGCGTTGCCGAAGATGAATTACAAAAAGCTCACGAAAAAGCCGATAACCAGGCTCTTAAAATGAAGGCCAAACTTGGTCTGGGCGATGAGGATGTGGTCGATGAAGAGACTGTTGATGAAGAGAAAAAATCCTCTCGCTTAGCACCTAAAGGACAAATGACTTTGTTAGATGATGATATACCAGTGAAAAAGCGAAAAAAGGCTTAACGACCTGTCTCATGTATCGTCATTCCCGCGAAGGCGGGAATCCAGAATAATTTGAAAATAACTGGATTCCCGCCTTCGCGGGAATGACACAGAAGTAGAAAAACGGAATTATTATGGCACGACCCTTACGCTCAGAAGAATTTGATATTTCCAAAGTCTCCAAAGACCTTTGCGAACTTTTGCTCTCGGATCTCGAACGTGCGCGCCGGCCTGTCTTAAAGGCCACCAAATGTGCCCTGGATAACTCTCTTTACAATCCCAAAGTCGGCTACTTGGTTCCCGGTGATAAAATGGTTGCTACCGAACTTAACGTCAGCTCGGTTAAAAAAATGTCGCGCACGATTTTCATGCTCGAAATCATTTTACGCAACATCGAATCGGGCGCTATCAATACAAAGCGCGAACTTTACTACATCTCCAAAGGGGAAATTAAGCATAACAAAGCACTCAAACCCCTTGATTTTGAAGACCAGAGCGACAGCGATTCCATCATCGATTTTATTGGCGAACTCATGGAGTGTTACCGCGAAGAACTTAATTGCTACGCCAACGATCGCGGTGGCCAGACTTATTCCCAACAACTTGTGGTGACCGAAACCATGCCCAATGGCGAGATTGCGACGATTGATTTGTCCAAGCTGGGCACCTCGCCTTTTCAACCCAAAAATCGGCCGCAGAATCTGAAGCTCAAGGCCAAATCCAAAATTGATTTTGCCCTCGTCGTCGAATCAGAAGGGACGGCGAACACGCTCGTCAACTCCGGCTTTACCAAACGTAACAATGCCATTTTGATTGGTGCCCAGGGCGTGCCCAGTAATGCCGTCAGAGGCTGGTCCAAATTGATTCAGGATCAATTAAGTGTCCCTATGTACTTTTTTGGAGATCTCGACGCGTACACCATGCAGAATATTTTCCGCACACTGAAGGCGGGTTCGGCAGCGAGTTTGATTCGCAATGCGGATTTCTCGGCTCCTGAAGTTAAATTTTTAGGTGTGCTCCCGGACGACATTAAACGTTACGATCTGCCCGATTACGGCGTCCGCGAAGCCGACGTACAAGAGGGCCGCGCGCTCAAAAAAGCCCACGACGCTTTAAAGAACGATCCGTTCTTCCAAGACAAGCGCAACAAAGGTTTGTCGGATATTCTGCATTGGCTCATCAAGAATAAACGTCGTTGTGAACAGCAATCCTACTTCTCGGTCAACCCGCGTGATCCGCTCATGCCGGAAAAAATCATTTTGGAAAAAATTAAAAACAAGCACTATATTTAGTCTGCTTATGATCACTTTCTACGGCTACGACAAATGTAACACCTGCCGCAAAGCCAAAGCCTATTTGAACAAGCTTGGAATTATTTTTAAAGATAGCGACATCACAACGGCCCCGCCCTCACGCCAAATTCTCAAAAGCCTGCTTAAAAACAGTGACTACAAAATGACCGATCTCTTCAATAAATCGGGCGAACAGTATCGTCTCTTAGGCATGAAAGACAAAATCAAAACATTATCAGACGCCGAAATGCTGACTCAACTCGCTGGCAATGGCCGACTTATCAAGAGACCAATTGTGACTGATGGCAAACGCTTGACTGTTGGCTTCGATGAAAAAGTTTTTTCCAAGATCTGGAAATAAATCCCCGGCCTCCGGCCACCCTCTCCCCGTTTTCCGGTGAGAGGGATTTTCCTGAAAATCATCGCAAATGAATTTGCATAAATTGCCGATTCGGGTATCTGCCAAAAATGGCAGAAAACATTCAAACCGAAGCCCGTACACGTAAATCTGTTGTTCGTCATTTCGATGGCGATATTTACACCAAGTATTTTGCACCTGTTTACGATTTCTTAACCACGCTCACTGGCTGGCGCAAAAAAATGGTCCAACATGCGTTGGCAGAAATCAAACCCAGCAAAATGCTCGATGTTGGTTGCGGCACAGGCTATGTCATGGATATCGCCCGTAAAGCCGGTTTTGATGTGACAGGAATCGATCCCTCTGCGGGGATGCTGCAAAAAGCCCGCGAACTCTTTGGCTTCAATAAAGAGCTGGTGGAAACAACGTCTGACAAACTCCCCTTCCCTGACAACAGTTTTGATTTTGTTTTAGCCTCTGGTTCTCTGGCCTACGTGCCAGAAATCAGCAGCACGGCTAAAGAGATGGCACGAATCGTCAAACCAAATGGTTTGATTCGCATCATCGATCACACCAGTCCTAAAGAAAAAAACCTTTTAACAGGCTTCGCCTTTTTATTCACCCACGCCTCTGGCGATCTTATTCATGACTACGAGCATTATTTTGCCCCTCACTGCACACTTGTCGCCCATAAAACACTCGGACGCGGTGGATTTATGCAGCAATTTGACTTCAAAAAAAGGGTATAATTTAACTTATCCCAATTATATTAGGCCTATCAGGGCACTAAAGCCAAAATATTTTTTTGAATATTTTTTGTCTGACACGCAACTTGTCACGTGTCTTTGACGATACGTATTCAGAATTAATAAAGGCAGGTCCCTATGTCACGCATAAGTAAAGAACAATTTCAGGCATTCTATGATGGTCAGCAAGATTCTCGTTATGGAGAATTTTCCCAGGATTTTAATCTCTTGGCTTCCGATGACTCCGTCGAGTTCAAAGAACTTACCGATATTCTCGATGGCGACGAAGACTACGACAAAAAACGCGTGGCCTATGAAATCATTGTGGCCTGCTTTCCTGAAGAAGCCAAAGCTGTCGCCAAACCGCAACCGGGTTTCATGGATTCTGCTTGGACTGCTGGCGGAGCTTTTATTGATCACTATACCAGACCTTTTACAGAAGCTTTTGATGATGCTGTCAGCACCTATGACACTTCCCTTGCCACTAAAGACCCAGATGCCAGTTTACTCGATTCTGCCGCGAGTGTCGTGCCCGCGCTTTGGTCGGGTGCCGACACGTTCGATGACTCTTTTGATTCCGTGGTTGGGATTGTTTCTTGGGTCAATCCAATTCAAGGTATTGAAGAAGCCGCTGACGCTGTCATGAAGAAAGATTTTGAAGCCGGTAGCCATATTGACGGAACTTATGCCACAGCTGCTGTTGTTCGTACAGCCACAGGTGTTGTCGATAACATAGTGAATGGCGCAGCTGCTCTCGGTGGAACTATTGTCTATTTTCCAGTTATGTTTGGTGATGGCACAAAAAATTTGGGCATAACGGCCATTGAAGACTTGGTATCAGATAGCCCGGATGCCATCGATGCGTCTGATTATCTCAACGCCATCGGTGAAGAATCATTTGGGCATAATGACGCAGCCGCCATGGGAGATTTCGTCTGGCATGCGATTAAGATCATTACAATTCCTCTGGGAATCCCCTACGGCATTTGGGAAACACTAAATGATCCGGCGATTAGCGACAAATTTACGACTTTAAAAAACTCTCCCAATTCAGAAATGGCATTTCTAAATTGCATCGATCTTCTTTGGACAATGGGCACTACTTATCCAGGAAAATTCTTCGAATACTTTGGCACTGACTTGCAAGCTCTCGGTGGCTATGACCCAAACGATCCTGACTCTGTCTCCCGCTGGCTCAATGTGGTCGATACGCTTGTTTCTTATATCATTCCCTTTACCAAAGGCGGCAAAGCCAAAATAAAAGCCGTGCATGAGACGATTGCCAAACCGTTTAAGCCAGCCGCTCCAAAACCACCAGCAGCCCCAGAAATTGCCGCTGGAACAGAAGCTCCAAAAGCGGGCACAGAAACTGCCGCTCGTGACGCAGCTACAAAAGATGCCCCTCCAGTCGATGGTGAACCAGTAGCCGATCCATTCACAGTCGAAGAAAGAGCGACCCCACCCAAGCCATCCAGGCCAAGCATTGAGCCGCTACCTCCACCAGCCCCAGATCTTTCAAGGCCAATTGGTGAGGCACCAAAAATAGAAGGTCGAAGTGGTCTAACACTGATCGAGGAACCAGCAAGCCCTGAAGGTGTTGTGCGTGAGCCAGTAACTGACTCATTAGAAGGTTGGTTTGAGCCAATAGAAACACCAGCAACGCCTCTGCCTGAACCCACTGCACCAATCCCACCCTTTGAAGTCATCGAACATGGCGAACCCGGCGCCTTGTACGATGCAAGTCGCTCTGAAGGCGATGCAGCTCCATTTGACCACTTAGAAGAAGGCCCCGCTGGTGAAACCGCCGCCCGCGAACGAATTGATCCAGCGATGCTGAAGCGTGCCGAAGAACCCGTTGAAGCAGGTGCCACAGAATCCATCGTCGCTGCCGCGCCAATCAAGACACCTGTTCAAGTTGTTGAAACCGCCATGCTGCAGATAGGAAATGTTGCCGTCAGAAGAGCTATTGGCGAGCCAATTACACCGGAAACAATAGCGGCTACAATGGATGTTATTCAGCAAGCCCATGAAGCCATTACTCGGCACCCAAGTGAGATTTCTCCTGAATTACTTGGAGAATGGAATCGTCATCTGCAAACCTTTGCAGAGGCTTTTGATGGTAGTAAAAGCGATGGCCATGCGCCGACTGTCGCAGATATGTTGGCCGCTGCTAGAAAACTTAGAATAGAGGTTATCCGGCTGGGTGAAGAAAAAGGCGTCATTAGCGTCGATGAAGTCACGGCATCTGATTTGAATCTTTATGACAGACCAAGTGATAGAGCCGCAGCCTCAGCTGAAGCCGATCCGCTGCTTGAAGACTTTTCCTTTGAAGAGGGCGATGCAGCACCTGAAGCAAATCGTGCTGACTCAACAGCTTTAGTTGAACCAACACATGTGCCAGAAGTCGTTCCAGAAGCGCCCGTCGTGCTTGAAGCCACCGTCCTGCCAGCTGAGCCTGTTGTGGTTGTGGAACCAGCGCCTGTGGTGACTGAACCATTGGCTCCAGTGGAGCCTGTGGCCCTTGCCGAGCCAATCGTGACTGAGCCTGTGAAACCGACAGGACTTGTCGATGCACAAGGTCGCCCGGCTATTACCCAAACAATCGGAAGGCTAGAAGATGGCACGCAAGTCAAAATTGATCCAGAAACTGGTACCGTCACAAATGCCTATGGCCAACCTGTCACTGAAGGGCAAAATATCTATACAGTGAATGGAAATAAATTAATTGGCGTGATTTACACTGATGGTAAATTCCTCCAACAAGTCAGTGATGGTTTGGCAGATGTCCAAACGACACCTTCAGCCAATGCTTTTAGTCCAATTTCTCGTGGCGAAACGGTCGTCAGAGATCCAGCTTCAGGCAGTCGCTATGTTATCGATACCGATGGCAAAATTCTCGGAGGCCTGGATTCACAAAAACCAGGTCATATTTTTGAAGTGGCAAAACCCAAAAATGGCACTGTGTTCAAAACCGAAGGAAAAACTTATTATACCAAGGGAGGACAACTCATCGAGCTGCCAAAAGCCTACACCTTGATCGATCTTGGCAAAGGCGATGTCCGCTACGTGAAAAATGGCCAGTTAGTCACTTTGCCAAAAAACCCCAATGCGCTCTCACTTGATGGCAACACGATGTATCATCTCATCGATGGTCGCCTCGTGGCTGAAGTCGCCGCCGATGGACATATTAGAGAAACCACAAATCTTCCCGAACGGCTTGAAGTCGAGACTGTTAATTCACGTGGTCAAAAAATCACTGAACCCTATCGCCGAGTCAATTTGGGCAGCAAAATGTACGCGCCTGCCCGCACGGCTGGCTGGGTCACACGCTGGGCGAATGACTTTATCGATCGTGGCGCTGACATCCTTTAACAAACAATAACAACCCTGACACCTATTTAAAAAAAACGTCGCTTAAGCAACACTGTGGCCAAAATTGCCGACAATTAAGGGTATAATACCTTAATAGGACCGCTTATGTCGCATGTCAGCAAAGATGTTTTTCAAAATGCTTACTATGGTGAGGCCTTCCAGCAGGATGCACGCTATGCCGAATATCAAGCTGACTTTGATTTGCTTGCGGCTGACAACAGTCTTGAATTTAAAGAATTAACAGCCATCCTCAATTCGGATGCACCTTACGACAAAAAACGCGTCGCTTACGAAATCATTGTGGCCTGTTTTCCTGAAGAAGCCAAAGCTGTCGCCAAACCGCAACCGGGTTTGTGGGATGATGCTTGCACTTACGCATCCTCAGTCGCTTCTAGCTTGGCTGCGCCCTTTACTTCGAGTTGGAATAATGCGGCTGCCAAGTATGATGCCTCCCCCCAAGGGTGGACAGATGTCATTGGTGCGCCTGTTGAATTCATCGACAAAGCTGAAGACAGCTTTAACTCTCTCTCCCAAGTTTCGGCTTATGTCTTCGACAGTCTCGCCACAACGCCCAGCGATGACGTCATGAAAAACCACTTCGAAGCCAGCGATCGTCTCGATGTTGATTACGCAGCTGCACTCGCTCTGCGTTCGGGTAGTCAGATTGTCGGTGGCTTAGTGGGTGGTGTAGCCAGTTTAGCTGACACTGTGATTTATGCAGGACTGGTCATTCCTGAAGGTGCTGGCAATCTGGCCTCACAAGTCATTTTTTCTGATACCACAAGTGCCAATGACCTGCTCGAAGCTGTCACGACAGAAACTCATGGCTGGGCAGGTGCCAGTGGAATGATTGGCTTTGTTGATAACCTGCTTGAATTAAGCCCCCTCAACTTTATAGCGCCCATTCGTGGAGCTTATAGAACCTTTGTACAAGATGACGCAATTGATGCAGCCTTTGATAAACTTGTCGACACAGATCTGACAATTGGCTCAGAAACAGAATTCCACACAGCCTATGCCGCCAGCTCTGACTTTGTTGCCGCTCTGTTTGGCAAAATGGATGCCAATTATCAGCGCGGGTTTATCGATACCTTTAAAGCTATGGCTGGCAACACGTGGGATGCCGCTTGGGAAAAATCAAGCGCCTCTATGGAAGACGGCGGCGCATTGGCTGAACTGACAGCTTACGATTCCAAAGACGAAGATTGGATTTCACGGGGCGCTCGGACAATTTCCATGCTCATCACCTATATCATTCCTTTTACCAAAGGCGGCAAAGCCAAAATGAGGGCCGTGCATGAAACAATTGCCAAACCGTTTAAGCCAGCCGCTCCAAAACTACCAGCAGCCCCAGAAATTGCCGCTGGAACAGAAGCTCCAAAAGCGGGCACAGAAACTGCCGCTCGTGACGCAGCTACAAAAGATGCCCCTCCAGTCGATGGTGAACCAGTAGCCGATCCATTCCCTATTGAAGAACCCGCAGCCAGGGTTGTTCCAGAAGAATTTCCTCTTGAAGAACCTGCAAGCCGAGTGGCACCAGACGAATTTCCAGTTGATGATGCACCAGCGGATCTGACGACAGTCGACGAATTTCCTCTTGAAGAACCTGCAAGCCGAGTCATGCCTGAAGAATTCCCTCTGCTAGATGATATCACCGAAAACACAATCCCTGGCGAGCCAAAACGGGTCGCTACTCCATCAACACCAGAGCCTGCTGCACCGGCTTTGCCTCCGGAATTGCGTACGGCCAAAACAGCGACACCACTTCCTGCGCCAGAAATTTTGGAACCAGCAAAAGAGATCCCTTTTGAACCCATACGCACAGCTCGCGTTGCCGAAGCTCCAAAAGGACCACAAGTCAAAACATCAGTTGCCAGCGAAGCTCATCGCGGAAATCCGGCTGCCGATCCAATGGAGCGCCAAGTCAACACGGTTGAAGGTAAATCGGCCAAAGCAGTTGGCCAATCCAGCTATGGCGGCGAGGGTTCGAAATATAATCTAATCAACGAAGATGGCATTGCCATGGGAACACGTGCCGACGGCAGCACTGTTGCTGTTGTTTTTGATGGAGCCGGTGGGGCTGGCATAGGCGGCTATCCCGCCACTGTTATTGCCATTGAGGCTATCTCCAGAGAAGCCATAGCAAATGGCAAGCCATTGGCTGAAGCTGTAAAAATAGCTGATCAAGCCATTTTCGATCAACACTCCGCACAGACATATGGCACAGTTGCTGGTGTAGAAGTTTCTCCAGATTTACAAATCAAAGTCGTTGGTGTTGGCGATGCACGAGCTGTCACTGTGCGTAGTGGCCAGGTTTTTGAGCCTGGCTGCACAAAAGTTCATAATCAGGTTCAAGCAATGGTCGATTCTGGCTACATAGCGCCAGAAAAATATTACACGCACCCAGACAACAATGTCATTCTCAAAAGTATCGGGCACGGCCCTGATCAATTTGGCATCTCAGCACCAGAGGCTTTTCAGGGTATGCCTGGTGATCTGGTTGTTCTGGCATCGGACGGCGTCTATGATATCGTTACGCCTTACGAAATTGCCGAACTCTCCAAAACTCACACAACAGCAAACGGCTTGCAGCATGCCATTTTTGATTTGGCTTATGAACGGAATCAGACATCGGGACCCTATCAAATTCAGTTCTCGCCAGATACCACAATTGAGATGGCACCGCGTGGTTATATTGAATATGTCGAAAATGGAGTGAAAAAATCTTACAAAGGTGGCGACAACATATCAGTCATCGTTGTTGAAGTTGGAAGCCCAACTCCACCCATACCAAGCTCAAAACCAACTGCAGTTCCACCTCCTCCAAAGCCAATGGCACCAGCTCCAAAACCAACTCGCCCAGCAGCGCCAGTCTATGAGGCCGCAAGGGCAACTCCGCCCCTCCCAGCACGACCGATTTCTGTCGATATTCCTGATGGCACATCTTTTAACTACTATGTTGAAATTGCCGCACCTGATGGAGCACAAACGAAGCTTGTGCTTAAATATGATAATGCCTCTCAGCAACTTGTGATTGATTTTAACAAACTTCAGCAACCCCGAGGTGTTTCTTGGGGAGCGATTAAAACAAAGATCACCAATGGTCTCCCAAGTGAAACTCATACCATTAACGTAAAATGGAAAGGCAAAACGTATGAGTTTAATTATGTAGACTTGGGCATAGACTTCTGTTTTCAATTTAATGGCGTTGTTCGGTAGGGGAACGGACTATCAAGCCGCCTTTAAAGCGACTGTAAACTTCAGCCCAGCCTGACGTAATTGATCCTCAATGGCAGTCGCCACAAATTGCTGAACAGAATAACCCATCACTTTAGCAAATGCAGCGGCTCTTTCCGAACTAACCATTCTACGTCCCTTTTCAATGTCGCAAAGATGAGCTTTGGAAATCTTCATTTTTTTTGCCAAATTGACTTGAGAAATCTCATCACAAAGACGAAACGATTGGATCATACGTCCAAAAGTTAGTGGGCCTCCGCGTAATTTTTCAAAAAACCGTCTGGCATCGCTTTTATTTTTAATATTCATGCTTATTAACCTCCTGGACTTCGACAAACTCAATCGAGTCTTTTTTAATGACATAAAAGGCACGATAATGGATGCTCAAGCGAATCGAACGCTGCCCCTTACGATCACCAGACAGCGGTTCATCATGATAACTTGAAATCTTTCTCACTTCTTCTAATCCTCGCAACTCGACATCATGGGTCCAGGAATCAAGTTTATCTGAAATATACCCGGGCACTTTCTGCAAATCCTTGAAAGCTCGCTTTGAGAGAACCACTTTATTAATCATCATTGTAATGATACACATAAAAAGTGTACTCAGCAATATAAATCAATTCTTCAATTTTCCCTTGCCGAGCCTCAGAAAAATTAGCTAAGCCTCACACATGAGTGAGACTGTCAAAAACATGTTCACCGCCATCAGCCCAACGTACGACAAACTCAACCATGTCTTAAGTTTGAACATCGACAAAAGCTGGCGCCGTAAAACTGTGTCTGCCATTGGGCACACAGCCAGCGAGCCTATTAAAGTTCTCGATGTCTGTGCGGGCACTTTTGATTTGTCGCTCGATACCCTCGCCCATTTTTCTGCAGCCCAAATCACAGCTGTCGATTTTTCATCAGGCATGCTGCAAAGTGGATTGGCAAAAATTAAAGGTAAAAATATCACGCCCGTTTGTGCAGACGCTTTAAACTTGCCATTTGCCAATGCTCATTTTGACGTTGCCGTTTGCGGCTTTGGCATGCGTAATCTGGATGACAAAACCAAGGCCCTTGTCGAACTGAGGCGCGTGCTTAAACCTGGCGGGCAGCTTCTGGTTTTGGAATTCTTCAAACCAGCATCATTTCTGAGTCGTCTTTTTAACAAAACTTATGCCGAGCACATTTTGCCGCGGCTGGGGAAAATGATTTCTGGCAATGAAGCCGCTTACACTTACCTACGCGATTCCATTCGTGGCTTTTTAACGACAGACGAATTCAAGGCGCTCATGCAAACACAGGGGTATCAAAATATTAAGGTGCAGAATTTTATTTTTGGAATTGCAAGTTGTGTGAGTGGGCACACAACCCCTCCTAGCCTCCCCTTTAGTAAAGGGGAGGGATATCCCCCTCTTAATTTAAGAGGGGGTGGTCCGCCTGAGGCGGACGGGGGAGTTGCTTCATGAACCTCTTTCTCGCCATCACAGGAGCCAGCGGAGCCATCTATCCCAAACTGTTTTTAGATTTTATCAAAACACGCGCTGATATCAATTTGCATATGGCCGCGACAACCAACGCGCATCGAATCTTTCAGGATGAATTAGGCCTCAAATTGGACGACTATCATCCAAACCTAAAAACCGATCGAGACTTCGATGTCCCCTCTGTTTCTGGCTCAGCCAAAATCGATGCCATGGTCGTTTTGCCCTGCTCCATGGGAATGATCGGCCGGATCGCGAGTGGTGTTTCCGATTGCACCATCACACGAGCTGCCGATACGTTTCTCAAAGAGCGCCGAAAACTCATTCTTGTCCCACGCGAAACACCCTACAATCTCATCCACCTGCGTAACATGACCACTCTGACAGAAGCCGGCGCACTTATTCTCCCCGCAACCCCCTCCTTTTATGGCGGGCAAAAAACGATAGACGATGTTGCTAAAACGGTTATTGCACGATTGCTGGATCATCTTAATATTGCGAACGATCTATCGATCCGCTGGAATTCAAACGAAAAATAATCACCCGCCAATACTGATACTCTCACTGCAATTGCTTGGGCATTTTTAATAAATCACGAATTTCTGCATCACTCACTTGCCAATCTTTGTGGCAGTAATCGCAACGTGTGTGGATGCCACGGCCATCCATGAATATCTCTGCGAGATCAGCTTCGCTAAGGAGTGTTAATGAGGACAAGACTCTCTCAAAGCTGCACGTACACGTCAATTTAGGTTTGGTAATCGCTAAAATACGAAAGCCATCAGGAAACAAGGCATTCATGCTTCGATCAGGATCGGCTTCACTCTGCACGGCTTCCCAAACAGCTCCAGATAAGTGCTGCACGAAAGTTTCCCAAATGCCGGCGGTGGTTCCAGGCAACTTTTCAACCCACAAAACTTTTTTGGAACTGGACAAAGCATCTAAACTTGGCCACAAAAAGATCGACTGCGCTTGTTGGCTCTGAACTAAATATTGCTCAAAAGCAGCAGGAACTGTCCGCCCCATTAAATGACTTTCGTAAACATCATTTTTTCTTGTCAAAGTTGTCACAGACAACTGCTTGACGACTAAATTATCTAAAAGGTTTTCCTGTCTCTCTGGGTAAACGGCTACACGTGAGGCCCCTAGTGATGACACTTCACAATTCATGCGGATTGGCGAGTTTTCAAAACTGAGTTTGAATAACAAGGTCTGTTGTTCATCCTGGCGAGAGCCAAGCAGAACGGATGAGGTTACCAATTGAATCAGCGCTTCTCGCAGACAAGAATGGGAAGGATTATGCGTCGTGAGGGCTGAGTCAATAAGCTGAGTCAAACAGCCAAAGCGAATGGCCACTTTAGATTCGCTATCAACAGCAATAATGATGTAATCATCCATGTTAACCCCCTAAAACAGAATGGACCAACATTCAAACCAACTCTGACAAAGCAAGTCTTGACTCAAACGCCAACTTTGCCGATTAAACCCAAAATGCAAAAAACTTGGGAAAAACTGTGCACAACTTTGGAGATGATCAAATTCTCACACTCGGTATTTGCCCTGCCGTTTGCGTTAACATCCGCTGTTTATGCCGTAAATGGGTTCCCCGGCTGGCAACCAACACTTTTGATCATCGTGGCCATGATCAGCGCCAGAAGTTCTGCCATGGCCTTCAATCGACTCGTGGATCAGGCCATCGATGCACGTAATCCGCGCACGCAAGATCGTCCGCTGCCAGCAGGTCGTCTCAGTCGCAGCTTCGTTATTGGTTTTTGCTGGCTCATGAGCGTGGTCTTTATTGCCGCTGCAGCTCGTTTCAATAAATTGACTTTCTTTTTGGCACCCCTCGTTCTGATTTTTTTATTTGGCTATTCTTTAGCCAAAAGATTCACTCATTACACCCAGGTGTGGCTAGGCTTAGCCTTGGGAATGGCCCCACCCGCTGCCTGGATTGCCTTAACAGGAACCCTCGCAGCATTCCCATTGCTTCTCGGTTTGGGCGTCGTATTTTGGGTTGCGGGCTTTGATCTCATTTATGCCTCACAAGACCACGCCTTCGACCAAGCCGCTGGCCTCAAAAGTTTAGTCGTTAAGTTCGGCATCAAACGGGCCTTATGGTTAGCGCGCATTTCTCATATGCTGGCTATTCTGGCTTTAGCCGCGGCGGGTCTTTTTTTTGGCAGTGGAATTTTTTATTTTGCGGGCCTCGCCTGCATGGCGAGTTTACTCATTTATGAACAGGCTATCGTTTCACCAACTGATTTGAGTCGTGTCAATCAAGCTTTTTTTACAGTGAACGGCTTTGTTGCCGTGCTTTATTTTGTCTGTGCTGTGGCTGATTTGATCTGGAATCACCAAAACTGATTTTTTCTCTTTTTGATAAGCTTGTCCCATTCTGTATCAATTTGATAAAAACATCCCCAAAACACCAAAAAAAGCTAAGTTTAAGCACATGTCTTAAATAGGCCTTTTGGCATGGCTTGTGCATGACAGATCTGGGTATGTCCCAACATCTCAGAAACATCCTCGTCATTATCGGTCTATCAGGATTAATGACCGCTTGCGGTAACAGCCCTTTTATCAGTGGCATGCTTGGCTTACCCACTAATGGCGCTATCAGCACAAACTCAAATGATACCATTGAAATTGATGATGAATTTGAAGCTGCCAACGTCAGTGAAATTCCCAGTGATGTTGCCAGTGAAGTTGAAATAAGCACAGGGACTTGGAGCGACACTTTATCGTCTGGCACGGCTGGATCCAACTCAGCCACACCCCTTTCTGATGGGTCTGTCTCCGGTGAAGACCCCGCAATTTCTGACAGTGTCCCTGGTGCCGACACCCCAGATTCTTATTTACCGAGTGGGACAGTGGATTTGCCTGTCAGCATTGCCAAAGAAGACGAGGAAATTGATGTCTGTTCTGAAGGCGACATCCAGCCTGTCATGCTCAGCTATTCTGGTTCCTCTCAGTTGAGTCGAACATCAAATAACGACCTTTCCAATGACCGACAGGCCACCATGACTTATACGCGCGTGGCCAGAACTGGACGACTGACCTTGGGCTTATCTAAAAACAACCTTACTGATCAAGATTCGATTGGTGAAGTTGGCTATGAGCAATGTCAAATTGAACAAGATAAAGAAGGAAAAAGCCTAAGCCGCTGGCAACCACTTGACACAGAGACTATTCGTCACCTCGGACTCTACGAATTGAACGATCTCGTCGTTGGCACCATGACCCAGAGCCCATCTGGCTGGACACAAAATGCTGTTCGCATTCCCCTTGATGAAAAAGGTTATTTTAGATTTTCTGGGCAACTTCTAAAAACTTTAGAAAACGTGACCCCTTATGTCGGTGTACTTTGGAAAGTTGATGAAACAGATGCTGAACCCCTTGATGCACTTGTCTTCAAACAACAAGGCTCAAGTCTGCGCATGGACAGAACAAGACACTTGAAAACTTACATCCAAAATGAAGATTTTAAAAATGCGCCGTCTATCAATCTTAATCAATGACTTCTGTGTGGCGAACATCTTTGCCACGGACAAGAAATAAAACCTGCTCAGCAATATTTGTTGCATGATCAGCAATCCGCTCGAATGATTTGGCAACAAAAATGAGACGCATCGCCCGCGTGATGGTAAGGGGATTTTCCATCATGAAGGTGAGCAGTTCTCGAAAGATTTGCTGATAGAGCTGATCAATATCTTTATCTTGTTTGCGGATAGCAATGGCACTTGCTACATCTTCTTTGACGACAGCATCCAGGCTTTCTTTGACCATTTTCTCGACCATCGCTGCCATATTGGGCAGATCAATGTAAGGTTTGAGTTGTGGTTCCAGATTCAGTTCCAAGACGCGCTCAGCAATGTTGACAGCAATGTCTGCGATACGCTCCAGGTCAGTGACCAGTTTCATAGTCGAAGTAATGAACCGCAAATCACCTGCCGTAGGCTGACGCAAAGCAATCGTGCGCAAACACATTTCGTCGATTTCTTTTTCTAGGTCGTCAATCAGCTTGTCGTCATCGATGACCTTATTCGCAATTTCGCTGTTACGATCCATCAAGGCAATCACGACTTGGCGAATCATCTCTTCGACAAGTGATCCCATATACAAGAGCCGATTTTTGAGTTCAGCCAAATCTTCTTCAAATTGTTTGGACGTGTGCATTCCCATATCAGACCTTACTCAATTGAATGACCATCAGCACCCTCAGCGCCATCGTCTTCCTCCACAGCATCTGCACGAATAATTTCATATTTAACGAGTAAATTGCGCAAGTGTTTGCGATCAATTTTGGCTTCGCGTGAAGCCTTAGAGACATTGCCTTTGGCTTTATCAAGCAGATCTTGGAGGTATTCTTTTTCGAAAGATTCAACAATCGCCTGTTTAGCTTCTTTAAAAGGCTTGCTCGAATCAACCATCGGCAAACGAACAGTCGCCTCTTCTCCGGATTCTGCCTCTGAGAAAACATACTGTAAATGCATGCCTTGAATGATTCCATTTTCAGCAAAACTAACGGAACGTTCAATAATGTTTGTCAGCTCACGCACATTTCCTGGCCATTGGTAGCGTTGCAAAATTTTGAGAGCGTCATCTTCGACACGTGTTACGTAATAACTCCCATCCGGCTTGAGGTTAAACCGTGCGCCGGCCAAGATTTTTTCGACAATCAAAGGAATGTCTTCAAGTCTCTCACGCAAAGCCGGAAGTTGAATTTTTACGACCGACAAACGGTAATAAAGGTCTTCCCTAAAAACGCCTTTTTTGACTTCTTCTTTAAGATTCCGATTTGTCGCGCTGATCACACGAACATCGATTTTGGCTGTCTGAGTTGACCCAACGCGTTTTATCTCACGCTGTTCCAAAGCTCGTAAAAGTTTAGGCTGCAACTCAAGCGCCAATTCCCCGATTTCGTCCAAAAATAGAGTCCCTCCATTGGCGGCTTCGAAAGCCCCAACACGATCTTTGATCGCGCCTGTAAAAGAACCCTTCATATGCCCAAAAAGTTCAGATTCAATCAAGTTGGGCGCGACAGCTGAACAATCAAATACAATAAAAGGTTTATCCTTGCGCAAAGAATTGACATGAATGGCTTTGGCCACAAGTTCTTTGCCAGTCCCTGTCTCGCCCTCGATGATGACCGTCGCATTGGACGGGCTCACACGTTCGAGCACACCAAAAATTTGCCGCATCTTGCGGCTGCGGCCAACCATTTCGCCGTAAATATGACTGCTACTGGGTTCAATTTGAACTTTTTCATCGAAGGTCAGGAATTCAATTTTTGACTCACCAATTTGAATGAGATCACCTTGAGACAAAAAGGCTTCTTTGACCTTCATGCCATTCATGGTTGTGCCATTGGTCGAATTCAAATCACGCAACAAATAACTGTTGTCGTTACCCGTGATTTCCACGTGGTGACGCGATATGGTTCGATCGTTAATAACGATGTCGTTATCTGATTTTTTACCAACACGTAAAGTCTTGTTACGACCCAAATCGTATTTGCGCCTATTGCCATCTGGCCCCACCACGACAAGCTGGTATTTCCGAAGAGAAACCAAGTCGCGGTTTTCGCCTGTTTCGATAATGGCCGTATCGAATTCTAGTTCTTTTGCTATCTTGTCAGTCATGGACGTTACCAATTGCCTGCCACTGTCAGGCAGTCGCTAAAAATGTTAAAAAAAGTCTATCACCAAATAATTTAACGGATTTTTACCCCTAAGGCAAAGTATTTATTGTGTGTTTTTGGTCAAGACACGGACTTTTTTGACTTTTTAGGGTTCGCTGAGCGGTATTGGCCCTTGTGGTTGCAAGCGTAAATCAAAATTAAGTGGCTCATCTGTGTTGAGTTGAACTGTCTTTTGTAGGGGCAAAAAACCGTCCAGTACCAGGCGAATTTTCCACGTCGCCGGAATCTCCACTGCAGAAAATGTATGTGGTGTCTGAAAACCCGAATTTTTATCGTCCACCCAAATACTCGCGCCAGGCGGATTGGAGCCGATTGAAACTGTCGTCATGGCTTGTGTTTTAAGCCTAATATCCAAAATTTGATCAAGTCCTCTTTCATTTTTATAAATGCGCTCATAAGGCGAATATCCATCAGCCTGAATACGCACTGTGTAACTCTGTCCTTGAAGCAAATTGTCAAATTCAGCTGGCGTCGTTTTGCCAGTCTCCTGGCCATCAACCATAATGTGCGCACCTGGGGGCATCGAGCGCAAGGTGAGCACATAAATTCGCGGTGCCTGCTTAACAAGAGAAAAACCAACGGGGTCAGAGGTCTTGCCATCTATTTGTAAAGGAACGCTCAAAGGCTCATAGCCTTCCTTGACAAGCCGTAATTGATAGCGTTTACCGATGACAATCCCCTCAAGTAAAGCGGGGGTCTTAAGACGTGTGCGGCGACCATCGAGAAAAATATCAGCACCTGCTGGATTCGAGAGAATATCAATTTCGACATAGGCCGCTGTCGGCACTAACCCCTTTCCCTTTCCATCCTGAGAGAGGCGCGTGCCCATTTTAATGACCACGAGTAAAGTCATCAGCGTAATCATTCCACCAATCAAAACAAGCACAACTCGATTTTGTAAAGCGGCCAGCAGACGCACAAAAAAACTGGGCGCTTGGGGGCTTGCTGCAAACGTGTCTTTTTTAAGCTGATCCGCAGGCACTGTTGATTCCATGTGAAAATCATCGTCTTCACGAGAAAGCGAACGATGCACCAGATTGACTTCTGATAGTGACGCTTCAGCGCCCACTTCTTGCACCGTTCGCAAACGGTCTTTGTCTTCTGAGGCTTGCCGGCGCTTGAGAGAAAGCTCTTGGCGAAACCACTGATTCAACAAATCAGCGAGCGCACGTGGAGAAAAATCTGTATGCGTCGCATACAATAGGCGAATCAAATCGACCTGCATATCACCGGCATTCTGGTAACGGTCTCTCGGATTATAGGCAAGTGCGCGCACCAAAATAGCTTTGAGTTGGGGCGATAGACTCTCGCCCAATGTGGCTTCAGTTATTGGTGAGCTGCGAATTTTTTTAAGGACTTCGAGCTGAGTTTCACCCTTAAATAAGCGTTTGCCTGTGAGTAATTCGTAAAGCACAATTCCACAGGAAAATATGTCCGTTCGATAATCAAGCGCTTTGCCAACCGCCTGTTCTGGCGACATGTAAGTGACTTTCCCCTTGAGGGTGCCGACATTGGTTTGAGAAATATTGAGCGCCGCTTTGGCAATGCCAAAATCAACGATCTTCACTTCCCCTTCAAAAGAGACGAGTACATTTTGCGGCGACATATCTCGGTGAACAATACCGAGAGGCTGGCCCTGAGAGTCACGCCGTGAGTGTGCATAATCAAGGCCTTTGCAAACTTCAGCCATAACGTAAAGCGCCACAGGCATGGGAATGGGCAGCCGCAGTTCGCTCGCACGCACAGTCAACTCACGTAAATTGACGCTGTCAACATACTCCATAGAAATGAAGTAATCATTTCCAACCCGTCCCAAATCATAAACCTGGACAATATTCGTGTGAGAGAGGTTAACCACGAGCTTGGCCTCATCGGTTAACATGGTAATGAATTCTTTATCGGCAGAATAATGAGGCAGGATTTTTTTGATGGCTAAAACTTTTTCGAAGCCATCAACACCAAAGGTTTTGGCCTTATAAATCTCGGCCATGCCACCAATAGCAATTTTGTCGGTGAGAAAATACTTTCCAAATGGCCTGGGTTCAAAATCTGACACAATAGGGGGTTTCACTCCATAAGATAGAACAGGCCAAAAACAAACAAACTAAAAATGACAAACAAAATGGCATAAATTCCGATGATCTCCGCATTGTAACGCCGTGACACCGGGTCTTGAATAGCTAGGCGCTGCAACCAAGTCTTGTGCGACAAATAATGCTTGAACGTACGCGAAAATGATTTTTCCACGCGGGTCACGCGCGTAATTTCTTCACGTACAGCCGCCACATCTTTGGGAACTGTCAGCCAGATCGATTTACCAGACGTCAGTTTGCCAAGAGGCAGTGGTGAAAAACGGGGTAAGATTTTAATCTGCATCCCGAATGAGCGTGGCACAGACAGATAAGCTTCAGGATAAATACTGCCGTCTTGCAATTCAGCACGCACTTTGAGAAGTGATGGATCCGTCTTGAGATTGACCCCCAAAAAACTCAAGGCCCGAATGTCCTCGACCATCAGTTCAAGACCTTGCTGCCACAAATGCGGTTGATCAAATAAAATCTGCCAATCTGTCCGGTCGCTGATCAAATTAAAGCCATCTTCGTCTTCCTCCGCCGTGTCTTCATCACGACCACGGCGCTTACGATCCTCCAAAGCGTCTTCACTAGCATTGACTCGCCGAATTTCCGGAAACCGAATTTTATCAATACGATCGACCATTTATATCAAAAAGGTACCATACCCCCCACGCCCCCTCCACAAGATTTTTGAAAAGTTGAAGGATTCCGGGTTGACAGAAGCTGAGTCCAGCTTATCTAAGGAACAAATAAAACCCGTAAAAAGGGACGGAAAGAAAAGTCTAAAACAATTTAACTCATTGGTATTAGGAGAGATTATGGCTAAACGTTCAAAAATTATCGGCATTGATTTGGGTACAACAAACTCATGTGTGGCCGTCATGGAGGGCAGTGAGCCTAAAATCATTGCGAACCAGGAAGGCGCACGAACAACCCCTTCAGTCGTCGCTTTTACCCAAGATGGCCAAATCCTTGTCGGCCAAGCCGCCAAACGACAAGCTGTCACAAACCCTCTTAGAACCATCTATTCGGTCAAACGTTTCGTTGGACGCCGGAAAGATGAAGTTTCTGCCGAAACCTCTCTCGTGCCTTACAAAGTCACTGAAAGTGGCAATGGCGGAGCGCAAATCGAAATTGACGGCAAAGCTTTTACGCCAGAAGAAATTTCTTCAAAAATTTTAACCAAGCTCAAACAAGCCGCTGAAAGCTATTTGGGCGAAACCGTTACAGAAGCTGTCATTACTGTTCCGGCCTATTTTAACGATGCTCAGCGCCAAGCCACAAAAGATGCCGGTAAAATTGCTGGGCTTGACGTCAAACGTATTATTAACGAACCCACGGCAGCCGCACTGGCCTATGGTTTGGATAAAAAGAAAAATGAACTGATTGCAGTTTATGACTTTGGTGGTGGCACTTTCGATATTTCCGTGCTCGAAGTTGGTGAGAATGTCATCGAAGTCATTGCCACTAACGGTGATACTCATTTGGGCGGTGACAACGTCGATCAAATCATCATTCATTACCTCATCGACGAATTCAAAAAAGATCAGGGCATTGACGTTTCGAGTGATAAAATGGTGCTCCAACGACTTAAAGAAGCTGCCGAAAAAGCCAAAATTGAATTGTCGTCTGCCCTTGAAACCGAAGTCAACCTGCCCTTCCTCACAGCCGATGCGACAGGTCCCAAGCACATGAATCTTAAGATGACGCGTGCCAAGCTCGAAGCCCTCGCTTCTGATATCATCGAACGCAGTTTCATTCCTGTGCGCAAGTGCCTCGAAGATGCTGGCAAAAAACCCAGTGACATCGATGAAGTCATTTTGGTCGGTGGCCAAATCCGCATGCCAAAAATTCATGATGAAGTGAAAAAATTCTTCGGCAAAGATCCTCACATGGGCGTTAACCCCGATGAAGTCGTCGCCGCAGGGGCTGCTGTTCAGGGTGGTGTTTTAACTGGCGAAGTCAAAGACATGCTGCTCCTTGACGTTACTCCACTTTCGCTTGGTATCGAAACCCTTGGCGGTGTGTTCACCAAAATCATCGATCGCAACACAACGATTCCTGTCAAAAAATCTCAGGTCTTTTCGACAGCAGCTGATAACCAACCATCCGTTGAAGTCCATGTCCTACAAGGTGAGCGCGAAATGGCTTCTGGTAATCGCTCACTGGGCCGTTTCCATTTGGATGGCATCCCACCTTCGCCACGTGGCGTACCACAAGTTGAAGTCACTTTCGACATCGATGCCAACGGCATCGTCAATGTGAGTGCCACCGACAAAGCCACCAACAAAAAACAAAACATCACCATCACTAGCTCGAGCACTCTCAACAAAGATGACATCGAGCGCATGGTCAAGGAAGCTAAAGAACACGAAGCTGAAGATAAAAAGAGCCGTGAAACTATCGAAACCAAAAACCGAGCCGAATCACTCGTCTTCGAAACTGAGAAGAATCTCAAAGAACACAAAGACAAACTGGCCGCTGAAGACGTTAAAAAAGTCGAAGAGGCTTTGACAGAAACCAAGGCGGCTCTTGAAGCAGGCGATGAAGCTCGTATCAAGAAAGCCTCGGACGATCTTCAGCAAGCCTCCTTCAAAATTGGCGAAGCCATGTACAAGGCCCAAACAGCTCAGCCTGACGGCGCGGCTCCAGGGAGTGCAGAAGCACCGGCTGCCGAAAAACCAAAAGACGAAAATGTTGTCGATGCGGAGTTTGAAGAATCGAAATAAAACCCTTATTGTCGTAGGGGCAGCCCTAGCGGCTGCCCTTCTCAATTCGAATACCTATTTATTATTTCGACATCCCAGTGATTTGGGCACCCGCTAGGGGTGCCCCTACAAACGAAAATCACCAAGGAGAGGGGTTTTACGGCTCATCCGTTGGCACTCTTTCAAATCTCGCCATCAAACTGTAAGCACAGGGAATCACAAATAGGGTCATGATGGTGGAGACAAAGGCTCCACCCATAATCACGACTGACATAGGAATACGAACTTCAGAGCCCTGCCCCAAACCAAGTGCTGAGGGAACTGCCGCGGCAATGATCGTGATACTCGTCATGAGAATCGGTCTGAGCCGCTGTGGCGCTGAAATCAAAATGGCGTCCTGTAGCGCAATCCCTTCACGCCGTTTCTGATTGATGAAATCCACGAGCAAAATTGAATTTTTCTTAGCGATCCCCATCAGCAGAATGACACCAATGAAGCTATAAAGATTGAGTGATTGATCAAACAATTTGAGGAAAACAAAAGCACCCGTAAGACTGAAGGGCAGCGCGAGCAAAACAATGAGAGGATGAATAAAACTATTATATTGGGAAGCCAGCACCATGTATGCAATGATGATGCCCATGTAGAGTGCAAACATAAGACTTTCGCCCGTTTCTTTAAAGGCTTCAGCCGAACCACCCAACACAAGACGATAACCCTCTGGCAAAGTTTCTTTGGCTAGCTTTGTCACATCAGCCAAGGCTTTTTCCTGGGATTGCCCTTCCGCCACATTGGCAAAAACACCAATCGCACGCTCGCGATCTTTCCGTGTAATGCTTTGCAGAGTTTTTTGCACCGTCACCTGCACGACTTCAGATAATCTGACCAACTCACCTTTTTCATTTCTGACAAAAAGCTTTTTGATAGCCTCTGCTGTTTGCCGATGCTCAGAAATGACGCGAACACGAATATCATTACGATGACCATTTTCGGTAAACTTCCCCTGTCGAATTCCCCCGATCATGGCATTGATGACAATCCCAATATCTTCAATCCGTACGCCATGCTCAGCAGCAGCAGCCCGCAGAGGCGTGATTTGTACTTCGGGCTGACCAAATTGATAATCGGTATCGACATCGCGCAAGCTTTCACTGGCTTTCATTTTAATAATGAGTTGTTCAGATAGAGCTGTGAGTTTGTCCCAAGCAGGACCACGCACGCTAAATTCAATGGGAAATCCTCGCTGAGCCGTGAAACCACGAAGAGACAAATCCTGGAAAATAAAAGTTAATTCACTGACACTTTTTAACTGCTCACGCATTCTATTCATGATTTCGTCTTGCTTAAGAATACGCCCAGTCTTTTGGTCTTTTGGTCTCTCACCTGGCATCTTGAGAGAAACAAACATAATAGCCTTGTTAACCTCTCCGCCTCCAAAACCACCCACAGCCACAAAATAACGCTGAAGCTCTGGAGTTTTTGCAACAATTGTTTCGGCCAATTTCATTTTATCGCTTGTAAAATCGATGGAAGATCCAAGTGGAGCCGTCGCCATAATCAGAAACCCACTTTGATCTTGAGCGGGTACAAACTCTTTTTTTAGATTTGGAACAATCGCCAAAGAGGCCACAAAAATGCCTAAAGAAATAACCAGCACCGCCACACGATGCTGGAGGCAAAAACTCAGGGCCCTATGATAAGTGCCCGCCAAATGTTGAAACCCTTTATTTGTCCACTGCACCCAGGCATTTGATGGTCCCTGTGCCAATTTCATGCGCGAACTACGCATGGGTGTCAGCGTCACCGCCTCCAGCAAAGACAGCGCAACAGTAATCGAGAGAACCATGCCAAACTGGTAAAAAAACTTACCAATAACCCCTTTCATAAAAACCACTGGTGCAAAAATGGCGATAAGGGAAATTGTTGTCGCTATAGCCGCTGAGCTGATTTCCCTGGCTCCATCTCGAGCGGCCCGCAGAGGCGGCTTGCCCTCTTCCTGATGACGGACAATATTTTCCAAAACCATGATCGCGTCATCCACGACAATCCCAATTGCCAGAGTCAATGCCAACAACGTAAAATTGTTCAGCGTAAAACCAAGCCAACCCATAAAAATAAAACAGCCGACAATCGAGGTCGGAATCGCCATCAAAATGTTAAATGTTGAATTGATCGAAGCCAAAAATAGGAAACAAACAACGCCTGTTAAAATGGCTGACAGCGTCAGCTCAAATTTCATTTCGTTAATGGAGTGCCTAATAAAATTTGTTGTGTCAAAATTGACCTGCATCGAATAACCAGGTGGAAGAATTTGATTGATGGTCTCAAGACGCGCTTTTATTTTATCGGCGACAGCCACTGAGTTGGCACCACGCTGTTTCTTGATACCAAGCCCTATCGAAGGCTTGCCGCCCGTGCGACTCAATCGGCGAATTTCATCAAGACCCAACTCAACCTTCGCCACATCACCTATACGAAGAGGTTGGTAAATGAGCCGGCCTCCGCGCCGGGTGACGAGAATATTTTCGAACTCCGTAGTTGATTTAGCCTCTCCCAGGTAACGTAAATTAAATTCAGTTGTTGTCGTTTCAATACGTCCGACTGGCACTTCCACATGCTCCTTGGCAATAGCACTCAGAATATCCTGCACAGTCAATTCATTGGCATCCATTTTTTTTGGGTCAATCCAGATCCGCAAATTAGGCTCAATGTAGCCACTCATAATGACTTCGCCTACCCCCAATACCGTTTGCAGTTTGTCTTTAATATGATCCCGTGCAAATTCGTTAAGCTCACGCACAGGCCGATCAGCCGAGACAGAAACCCACATAATAGGCTGATCTTCCGGATTCGCCTTAATGACGACAGGCGTATCCATGTCATCAGGAAGCCGTTGCTGAGCTTGGGCAATTTTTGTTTGGACTTCTTGAACGGCCAGGTCGATATCACGACTGAGTTCAAACTCGATGGAGATCGA
>Ga0209824_10000473_pt1 | contig 24832 bp, 18 predicted proteins | sample VDWuncwatermetaG_FD_184124 | JGI IMG/M metagenome (GOLD analysis project Ga0209824, IMG submission 184124) | Wastewater microbial communities from Netherlands to study Microbial Dark Matter (Phase II) - VDW unchlorinated drinking water (SPAdes)... ...
CCTTGGTCCAGGTCCCGCCGTTGGCTCCGTCCGTGAGATCCATGTAATTCTCGAGCTTCACGTTGCCGTTGGGAAGGTCGTACACCACCAGCTTGTAGCCGATCCAGGTCCGGTACGGGAGGGTCGACCACATCGCCTTGTTCTTGGTGGGCTCGGAGTTGGGATGCTTGGTCTCCTTCTCGAAGTCGATGTGCCCGTCGTAGCGGAAGCGGGCGCCGTTGCCCCGGCTGTCGCAGCCGTTGATCGTCTCCGAGGCGCCGATGGCGCTGTGATTGGTGCGCACGACATGGACGATGCCGCCGTAGGCGGTGCCGCCGTCGGCGATCCGCTGCGCGTACACGGTCGACTCCACGTTGCGCCAGTCGTGCGCCTGCGCGGGATCGGTGATGTACATGCGCGGGACCGCGCCGGAGATCAGGAGCTGGCCGTTCCCGTCGGCGCGATAGGTCGCGTTGCCTCGCCCGTGGAACCAGGCGTCGTAAGGATCCCGCTGGCCCGAGGAGATGGTCCGCTCCCTGCCGTTGTCCCAGACCGAGACCCAGTCCTTGCCCCCGGACATCGTGGGGTAGAGCTTCTTGATCCCGAAGCGGTCCGTGCCGCCGGCGGACGGCGGCTGATTATTGACCGTCACCGAGACGGAGGCGCTGCCTTTGTTGCCGGCCGCATCGCGCGCGATCGCCCGAAGCGAGTGCGCGCCGTTGGCCGCCGAGACGCTGTTCCACGCGACGGTGAAAGGCGGCAGCGCCACCTCCGCGCCCAGGTTCACGCCGTCGACTTGGAACTGCACGCCCGCCACGGCGACGTTGTCGAAGGCGCTCGCGACGAGCGGGACCGAGCCGGAGACGGTGGCCCCGGCCGGCGGGGAGGTGAACGACGCGGCCGGCGGAGTCGTGTCGGACGCGGGCGGCGGGGCGCTCGCGAGCGCGAAGTCGCAGACCTGATGCGAGCTCGAGCCGGCCAAGGCCCCCCAGTGATCGAGCGCCGTCGCCGAAGCCTGCTCGGTGCGGAAGGCATAATTGAGGCCCACCACGATCTCGGAAGCCCCCGGAGGCGTCACGTACGCCGAGTAGCGCCGCGCGGCGACGTCCGCGACGAGGCGGAAGCGGTACTTCGCTCCGGCCGAGTACGGAATCGCCGCGGCCGCGGCGTAGGCGTCGCCGCCGCGCGCGTCGATGTAGCCCAGGCTGTTGAAGCGCACCGCGGCCGCCAGACGCGAGTAGTCCGAGGCCGCCCCGAAGGACAGGCCGGTGACGCCGTCCATTTTTGCCGCGCCCGGAACCGCTTCGAAGGTCGCCACGAAGCCCCCCCGCTGCGTCGCGAACGCGCCGCCCTTCCAGGCCGCGCCGACGGAGGCGCAGGCTCCGGGAGGAGGCGGGGCGACGTTGTTGACGGTGACCGTGACGCCCGCGCTGGTCCCCCTGTTGCCGGCGGCGTCGCGCGCGACCGCGGTGAGGTTGTGGGCCGCGTTGGATGCCGAGGCGGTGTTCCAGGTCGCGGTGTACGGCGCCTGCGTCGCCTCGGCGCCGACGTTGGCCCCGTCCGAGAGGAACTGGACGCCGGCGACGCCGACGTTGTCGGATGCCGCCGCCATGAGCGTGACGGCGCCCCCGACCGTGCTCCCCGCGGCGGGCGCCGTAATGCCCACCGTGGGCGAGACCATGTCGCCGCCGCCGAGGGCGAAGGCGCAGACCTGGTGGCTGCCCGTAGTGGCGATCAACGCCCAGTTGGAGAGGCTCGAGGCCCCCGCCTGCTCGGTGCGGAAGGCGTAGTTCGTCGCCAGGGCCCGTTCCGAGGCCCCAGGAGGAGTGACCCAGACGGAGTAGCGCTTCACCGCCGGATCCACGGCGAGCCGAAACGCGTAGACCGCTCCGGCCGTGTACGGAATCGAGGCGTCGGCGGCATAAACTCCGCCGTTGCGGGCGTCGAGATAGCCGGTGTTGTTGAAGCGCACGGCGACGGCCAGGCTAGGGAAGCCCGTCGCGGCGCCCTGGGAGAGGCCGGTGACGCCGTCGATCTTGGCCCCGGACGGCACGGCCGTGAAGCGGGCGGAGAACGCCGCTGACGGCGCGGCGAAAGCGTTGTTCTTCCAGGCGGTCGTGGCCGTGACGCACTGCGCCCGAACGGACGGCGCGAGCAGCACCATGAGGGCGAGCGGGAAAAAATTCGCGAGCGGCAGGCGGCGGGTTCTCATATTTCACCTCGTTGCCGGGATTGTAAGCCTCTCGGCCCGCGCCGACTATAGACCCGGTGTAACGATAATGTAAGCCTTGACAATTCCGGCCTTCGGAGTTACAACACTCACAATGGAATGCCCCAAGTGTCGGGCCCACAACGACGACGCCGCCGTGTGCTGTTCGCTGTGCTATGAGACCTTCAAGGCCAAGCCCAAGCCGAAGGAAGGCGGCGCTTCGGGCGCCCTGGCGGGTTTCGCGTGCGTGGCCAGCACGGTGGAGGGGTTCCTCATCACCGGACCCATGGTCATCGGCGACAACGGCATCCATTTCTTTATCAAGGAGATCCAACGCCAGGAGGATGGGCGCGCCGGCACGATGCTCGGCGACCAGATGGGCGGGCTCGTGGGGGGTTTGGTCGGCGCGGCGATCAACGCGGCGGTGGACAAATCCACCGAGGCGGACGTCCATCGTCCGTCCAAGCTGATCTACAAGAACTCGAACCAGGTTCTAGCCGCCTGCGAAAAGATCCTTCGCGACGCGCCGGACATCCCGTCCTGCAAGGAGTTCCACACCATCGAGAAGAAGGACCTCAAGTCGATCTCCTTCGGCTTCCTCGGGGGCATGACGCTCAAGACCCAGTACCTCGAGATGGAAGTCGTCGGCATCGACCCGGTGGAAAAGGCCTCGGCCTATCTGAAGCTGAAGGGCTATCCGATGGCCTGACGGCGTCGGAGGAAACGCCTAGGGGCGGGCGTAATCCGCGCCTTCGGCGAGACGGCAATCCGTCGCGGCGCCTTCCCCCCCGTACGCGCCTAGCCCGCGGGCCTTCAGGTCGGCTTGATCGCGCGAGGCGACGAGAACCTTTTCGACGGAGCGCATCGAGCCGAGCCGCGCCGGGCACGGCAGTTGGCCGGACAGGCCGTGGCCGTCGGCGCACTCGGCCTCGACGCCGCGAAGCTCGACGCGCCCGGCGAAGATCTCGCGCAGGATGCGAGCGTGGTTGACGGCGGCCTTCGCGCCCTCCGACAGCGGCCGCGCCCCGGCCATGACCGCCCCGCACGGGGCGCGATCCGGATTCAGCGCGAGCGCGGCCCGTCTGGCTTTGGCTCGGGCGAGCTCCTTTTCGCTCGCGGCCAAGCTGACCTTCGCGCCGCGGATCTCGGCGAACTTAATCATCGCCGTTGAGCTGTCGCCGGAGGTCATCGCCATCACGTGCTGGACAACGGCCATTTTCTCCTGGAGGACGAAGTACTCGACGTTCTTTTGGTGCCGGGCGATCTCAGCGTCTTCGGCCTTGAGCGCCGCCTGCTTCGCGGCGTCCTCGGCGGCGGCCGCTTTCATCTCGGCGGCCCCGCGGCGGCCGGCTTCCTTGACGCTTTTCATGGCCTCGCCCATCTCCTGAGGGGAAGCAGAGGCGGAAGCGGCCGCGGCCAGCAGCAGGCAGAGCAGAGGGGGCAACATGACTCGATGATAGCCCCGAAACCGCGAATTCGCCAGGGGTTCGTCGTGCCAAAGTTATCCTATAATCCCGGCATGCCTCCCCCCTTGAAGATCGCGGTCTGCGGAGCCTCGGGACGGACCGGCTCGCGCGTCGCCGCGCTCGCCGCCGTGGATCCGCGCTTTCACCTGCTGGCCCGCGTCGGGCGCCCGCAGGCCGCCGAGTTCGAGGACGAGGCCGGCGCCTGCGGCGCGGTCATCGACTTCACCACCCCCGAGTCCTGCGTGAAGTTCGCCGCCGCGTGCGGTCGCGCGAAGGTCCCGTTCGTGACCGGCACCACCGGGCTCTCCGTCGTGCAGCGCGCCCAGGTCGCCTCCGCCGCGCGCAAGACCGCGGTGTTCATGGCGCCGAATTTCAGCCGCGGGGTGACCTTGCTCGTGCACCTCGCCGAGGCCGCCGCGCGGCGCCTGCCCGATTACGACGCCGCGATCGTGGAGACCCACCACAAGGGCAAGAAGGACGCTCCTTCCGGCACGGCCCTGCGCCTGGCCCAGGCGGTCTCCGAAGGACGAGGCGGAGGCGAAAACGTGCCGACCGCCTCGATTCGCGTCGGCGGCGTCGTCGGAGACCACCGCCTGACCTTCGCCGGCCCGTTCGAGCGACTGACGCTTTCCCACGTCGCCGAATCGCGCGACGCGTTCGCGCTCGGCGCGCTCGAGGCGGCGCTGTGGACGGCGCGCAAGAAGCCGGGCCTCTACGACATGCTCGACCTGATGGGGCTGAGATGATCCCGTCCAAGCTCTGGCGGTCCTGGGTCGAGCTCTTCACGGAGGAAGACCCCGCCACGCCGAGCTTCGACCCCGTCCACCTCGCCGTCGTGCTCGTCGCCTGCCAGGCCGCCGTCGGCGTCCTGTTCTGGCTACTGTGGACCGCGATGGTTTACGAGGGCGGCTTCGGCGCGGGCGAGGGGAAGCTCGGAAACTTCGCCGCGCTGCTCATCCTCGCCGGGATCGTCGAAGCCCTGCGGCGGGCCGACCGCCGCCACGCCCGCAAAGCGAAGTGAACCGCCGCGCCCTGCTGCTGATCGGCGCAAACCTCGGAGACCGCGCCGCGGCGCTGCGCCGGGCGATCGCGGGACTCAACGCGCTCGAGGGCTGCCGCGTGCGCAAGGTCTCTCTGCTCTACGAAACCGCGCCGGTCGGGCCCAGCGATAAGCCGTATCTGAACCAGGCCGTCGAGCTGTCGACCGATCGCAGCGCGATGGGGCTTCTGATCGAAGCCAAGCGGCTGGAAGCAGCCGCCGGGCGCCGTCCGGGCATCCGCTGGGGAGCCCGAGCCCTCGACGTGGACCTGCTCACCTTCGGACGCGAAGCCATCCGCACGCCCTGGCTCTGCGTCCCGCATCCGGCGACCGCCGGCCGGGCCTTCGCCCTGGCGCCCCTGCGGGACATCGCCCCTTCCTTTAGACCGGACGGACGCCGGACCGTGCGTGCCCTGCTCGCGGCTATGAAGCCCGACCCCCGAATTGTTAAACTCTGGCGAAATGGCCGATAAGCCCAAGCCCGTCGCCCCGAAAGCCGTCACGATCTCGACCTTGCTCGACATGAAGCGCAAGGGCGTCAAGATCGCGATGCTCACGGCCTACGATTACCCCACCGCGCGCCTGGCCGAGGAGGCGGGCGTGGACGTGATCCTCGTCGGCGACTCGGTCGGCATGACGAAGCTCGGCTACGAAAGCACCTTGCCCGTCACCATCGACGAGATGGTCCACCACACCAAGGCCGTCAAGCGCGGCACCACGCGCGCATTGCTCGTGGCCGACATGCCCTACCTCTCTTATGAAGTCGACCTCAAGGAGGCCGTGCGCAACGCCGGCCGCCTCTTAAAGGAGGGCGGCGCTCACGCCGTGAAGGTGGAAGGCGGCATGGAGGTCGCCTCGACGATCAAGGAGTTCCTGAAGATCAACGTTCCGGTGTTCGGGCATCTCGGCTTGACGCCCCAGGCGGTCAACCGCCTCGGCGGCTACAAGGTCCAGGGCCGCAGCCCCGAGGCCGCCGAGAAGATCCTGACCGAGGCGCGGATATTGGAAGGCGCGGGCTGCTGCGCCGTCGTGCTCGAGTGCGTGCCGGCCGACCTCGCCAAGGAGATCACCAAGCGCCTGCAGATTCCGACCATCGGCATCGGCGCGGGCGCGAACTGCGACGGCCAGGTGCTCGTCAGCGACGACATGCTCGGCCTCTCGGAAGCGGGGCCCACGAAGTTCGTCAAGCGCTACGCCGACCTAAGGGCGCAGTCGCTCAAGGCGATCGGCGACTACTGCCGCGAAGTCCGCGACGGGTCCTTCCCCGGCCCCGAGCACAGCTTCACCTCCCAAAAATGATCTGGCTGGCCGCGGCGCTCGCCCTCGCCGCCGCCGTCTACGCGCTGTGCTGGTGGGGCGCGGGCATCATCCTGCATCCTCCCGCGATGTCTCCAATGTGGATCTTCCCCGAGCAGTTCGGGCTGCGCTACGAGAAGATCGCATTCAAGACGCGCGACGGCCTTGAACTCAAGGGCTGGTTCATTCCCTCGCTCACGGGCGACAAGCGCACGATCGTGATGTGCCACGGCTGGGGCGACAACAAGGGAGAGCTGCTCAAGCAGACCTATTTCCTCAACGAGAGCGGCGGCTTTAACCTGATGTATTTCGACTTCCGCTCCCACGGAGAGAGCGAGGGCGAGATCACGACCATCGGCGGCCTCGAGACGATCGACTTCGACGCGGCGATCGGCTGGCTCCGGGCGGCGAAGCCCGAGTTCGCCGGCTCGGTCGGCGTGTTCGGGCTGTCCATGGGAGCGGCGGTGACCGTCGCTTCCCTGCCTAAACATCCTGATTTGCGTTGCGCCGTCGTGGAAAGCCCGTTCTCCGACTACCGCACCGTCATCAAGCGCTGGGGCTGGAACAATATGAAGCTGCCCTATTATCCGCTCGTCGCGCTGACCTTGGTCATCCTGCGCTCCCGCGTGAAAGATCCCGAGATCGACCGCTTCAACCCGGTCGAGGCCGCGGCGAAGATCGCGCCCCGCCCGCTGTTCGTCATCGGAGGAGAGTACGACCGCCTGATGACGCCGGAGGATGTGACGAAGGTATTCGAGGCCGCGAGGGAGCCCAAGCAGCTGTGGATGGTGCCCGAGGCCTGGCACGCGAAATGCCGCGAGGCGGCTGGCCTCGAATACGATACGAGGGTGACCGGATTTTTTTCGAGGAATCTGTGACGATTCCGGTCGTCCGAACGAAAAAGGCGCTCGCGCGCCTCGTCGCCGGCTGGCGCCGGAAGGGCCTGAGCGTCGGCTTCGTCCCCACGATGGGAGCCCTGCACGCGGGCCACGCGGCGCTCGTGAGGCGCTCGGCCGCCGAAAACGACCGGACGATCGTGTCGGTCTTCGTCAACCCGCTCCAGTTCGGCCCGAATGAGGATTACGGGCGCTACCCGCGGGCCTTGCCCGCCGACCGGAAGCTCGTCGCGGCCGCCGGGGCCGCCGCGGTGTACTCGCCGTCGGCGGAGGAGATGTATCCGAAGGGGTTCCACACTCACGTCGAGGTTGAGGGCCTGTCCGACCTCTACTGCGGCAAGTACCGGCCGGGGCACTTTCGCGGCGTCGCCACCGTGGTTCTGAAGTTGTTCAATCAGGTTCGCGCCGACCGCGCCTACTTCGGCGAGAAGGACTGGCAGCAGGTCCGCATATTAGAGGATATGATCCGTGATTTGGACGTCGGCATCGCTCTGGTTCGCGTTCCTATCGTCCGCGCCGCTGACGGACTCGCGATGTCGAGCCGCAACGCCTACCTTTCCCCCCGCGAACGCCGGGCCGCGCCCGCCCTGCGCGCCGCGCTCGAGGCGGGCCGCCGTGAAGCGCGGCGCCCGCATTCACGGCCCGAGACCGTCGCCGCCGCCGTGCGCCACTCGTTGGCGGGGACGGGTCTCAAGGTCCAGTACGCCTCCGTCTGGGACGACCGCCTCCTCGTCGCCGCCTATCTCGGCAAGACCCGCTTGATTGACAACCTGCCGCTCTAAAGTTACGATAACCCCACATGACGCATAAAGGTCACCTTCCCGAGAAACCCGCCAAACCCTCCTATAAGAGGCAGCAGTACTGGGTCGACGCTCCGCTCCAGCTTCAGATGGTCGGCTTCGTCCTCCTCTTGATATCCGCGAGCCTGCTCCTGACCACGTTCTCCGTGTTCCGCGGCGTCTCCGAATCCTCCATCTCCTCCCGGCAGATATTCCACTCCCTTGAGTGGATCCGGGGCGCCCTGCGCGCCCCTCTGCTCCTCTCCTCCGCGATCTCGCTGCTCGCCGGCGGCCTCGTGACCCTCTTCTGGTCGCACCGCTTCGCGGGGCCCCTGCGCGTGATCTCCGCCGGCATCGCCCGCGTGCGCCACGGGAATCTGGCGGTCGCGGTGCGGGTGCGCACGACCGACGCGCATCAGGATTTCGCCCGCGAATTCCAACACATGCAGGACGAGCTGCGGAAGATGATCGCGGCCGACCGCGCGCATGTCGCCGAGGCCGTCGCCGTGCTCGAGACCCTGGAAAAAGAAAAGCCTTCCGACGAGATCGCCAAAGCCCTCGATCACCTTCGCCAAACCTGCGTGAGGTATCACCTCTAATGAAAAACGCGATCCTCGCCTTACTCCTCACCTCCCCCGCTTTCGCCGCGACGGCGCCCTCCGCGCCTTACAGCCCCCCTCTCGCCCTGCTCGTCGAATCCTTCGGGGAGACGGGCGTCGAGACGCTCGCCGCGCGCGGCGTCATCGTGCTCCAGGGCAGGCCCGGCGCCCGCCGGCTGGCCGCCGTCCACTGGAAAGCGCTGAGCGCGCTCGACCGGGCCAAGTCCTCTTGCCTGGCCCTGGCCTCCGCGGCGGACGCGCTCGGCAACGAGCCCGAGCCGACGGCGGCCTCGCTCGACCTCGCGGCCTGCCGCGCGCTGCCTTCGGACGGCCTCATGACGCCCTCCCTGCACGCCCTGGCCGCCGCGCTGCAAGCCGGCCAGGAGGAGCGCTGGGCCCTGCGACGGGACAACGCCCCGGTGACGGGCCCGGCCGGCAAGCCCAACTTCTTCGACACCGCCTGGGGCAAGGATCTGATCCTGCGCCGCCATGCCGACGCCCTTGAGAATACAGCCTCCCTGGTCAAGCCGGTGTTCGACGAGCTCCTCGCGGGCCCTCGCCCGAACAAGGAGGCGTCCGCGATGTTCGCCGCCGAAGCCTCCGCCCGCGGCGCCACGGCGCCCGAGATTCTGATCGCCTACGATAGCGCACACGGCGCGCTGTCCGAGGAGCTTCGCGCGCAGCTGCGCCGCACTCTTTCCAACGAACGCCGCCGCTGGGCCGCCGCGAAGGCGCGCGCCGCCGCCGGCGACCTCCTCGGGAAATCCGCCGTGAAGAAGGAGCTCGAGGATTTGCGCGCCGCGGCCAAGGCCCTTTCCTCCCGCTCGAACCTTCCGTCCGCGCTCGAGGCGGCCGTGAGCCGCTCCGCCGCCGTCTCGGGCGGGCCGCGCCTTAAGTCGGCCGGGATCCATCTCCAGGATCCGGTGCGCCTCGGCCAGTACGAGCTCGGGGACACGGCGATCGTCTCGGGCGCGTATTGGGTCGACGGCCTCAAGGAAAACGAATCGATCGAGGTCGCTGAAACCCTGGCCGTCGAAACCGAACGCGGCTTCTCGGCCGTTGAGACCCGCGTCGAAAAGCGCCGCAACGGCGGTCCTTACCCCTACGCGCGGTCCATCGTCATCGCCGAAACGCAGCCGTTTAATCTCGCGTCCTTCATATCGGCCGAGGGCGCCGCGGCCCTCGCCGAGCGCGTCGAAACGCCGCTCGCCCGGGATTTCGAGCTCGCGCTCGCCAAGGAAGCCGCGGCCGCGGGCCTGCGCGCGGCCTGCCGCCTCAAAGAAGCCGAGGCCGCTTTTCAGGCGCTCGAGACGCTCGTCGCCGAGCCGGCGAAGGTCAAGCCGCAGTACAAGGCGCTCTCCGAGCGCGCGCGCAAGCTCCGGGAGACCTCGAAGAACGACGCGGAGACGCTGGCGAAGCTCGAGGAAGCTCTGGCCCCGGCCCGCGCCGATTCCTCTCCTCAGCAGTGCCGCTACGAGACCAAGAACGTCAACGGGGCTATCGCTCTCGCCGCGCGGCTGCCCGCCGGCTGCGACCGCGACCTGCCCGAGCTTCACGCCCTGCGCGCCAAGATCACGCGCCGCGCCGCCGATCAGAAATGGTTCCTGAAAGCCTCCGCCGAAGCGCGTTCCAAGCGTAAATCCTGCGCGCTCGACTCCGCCCGCGATCGTTGGTCCGAGGCCCTCGCCTCCCTCGACGCGGATCCCGGCGCGCGCTGCGGCGCCGCCGCGGAGGAGGAAGGCCGCGTGAAGACCGAGCTCGCCGAGCTGACCCGCAAGATCGCGTGGCGAGAAGAGCTCGGAAAATCCCTCGCCAAGGCCGAGGCCGAAACGGCGCCGGCGCGGCGCCTCGACATTCTTCGCCCGGTGACCGCGCGCCTCGGCGCGCTCAACACGGATTGCCTCGACGCCGAATCCAGGCGCGCGGCCTCGCTGACCGCCGCGGCCTCCAAGACGCTGACGGCCCCCCCCGACAACGACTTAAATCGCCGCTTGCCGGCCGACGCCGGGCTGTCCGCCGTCATCGCCGACGTCCGCACCGAGCGCGCGCGCCGGCTCGAGGCCGCGGGCGCCTCGGAAAAGGCCGCCGTGGAATCCGATGAGCCCGCCGCCCAAGCTCCTAAAGCCGTGCCCGCCGCCAAGCCTTCGATCAAACAGCCGGCCAAACGACCCGCGCGAAAGACCAAGGAGGCCTCGGCCCAATGAAGCGCACCCTCGCTTTCATCCTGATCATGACCTTCGCGCTCCCCGCCGCGGCGGCGGAAGCCGCGACCACCGCCGCTCCCGCCGCGCCGCGTCCCGCGGCCAAGCGGCCGGCGCGCAAACCCGCTCCGAAGGCCGCGCCCAAGCCCTCCTCCACCGCCGAAACGCCTCGCACGGAGGCCCCCGCCGCGGCGCCCGCGGCCGGCGACCTTCTTGAGGAAGTCGCGCTGTTCGGCCTGGGCGTCGCCCTCGTCGCCCAGGATGACGGCCTCGTCGTCGCCTCGGTGCGCCCCGGCTCGCGCGCCGACCTCGCCGGCCTCAAGGCCGGAGACCGGATGCTGCGCGCCGATGGCGCCGCTGCGTCGCGCGCCAGCGTCGCGGCCCAGCTGCGCGCCTGGACCCCCGGCACGCGCCTGCCGCTCGTCGTCCGACGCGGCCTTGAAATCCGTTCCTTGGAAACGGCCCCGGTGCCCCCCGCCCCCGACTACACGCGCGGAGACCGGGACCTCTCCGATCACGAAAAGGCGCTCGCCGCCGATCGCTCGTCGCAGGCCGTCGCCGACGGCCGCGCCGTGGTCAAGGCCGTCGGCCCGCTGACCGTCCCGGTCCGCGCCGATCAGGGGCTGTGGACGCGCTTCCCCAAAGGCCTGCCCTCCGGGCTCAAGAAAGGAGACGAGGTCGTCTCCGAGGCGGCGACCGGCCTCACCGTCGACGCGACGCTCGATCACCTCGCCGTGCCTCCCGGCTCCAAGCTTCGAGCGCGGGTCCTCGACGCCGTGGATGACGGCGAGACGCGCACGGTGCGCCTTGGCTTCTATGCCCTCGATCTCAACGGCGGCGGAACCTACTCCGCCATCGGCGTCGCGACCGCGGTGTCCGGAGACCAGCGGATGGCCCGCGTCGGCGCGGGCGGAACCTTGGTCGCGGCGTCTCCGCTTCCCGACGCCAAGCGCCGCGCGCCCGAGCCGGTCCTCGACGCGGACGCGCGCCTGCGCGTGCGTCTTTTAGAACCTCTCGTCGTGGACGAGCCGCCGTCCTTTTGGCGCACCGGCCCCGGCCTGTGGGTCAAGACCGTCGAGGACGGCGGCCGCCGCCTCTTCGAGATCACCCACTCGATCGCCAGCCGCTCGGCGGAAAGCGCGGGGCTCAAGGCCGGCGACCGCCTCGACGCGATCGGCGGCCGCACGACCGAGAAGATGGATTTCGCCGAGGCCATCGACCGCCTCTACGGCGCGCCGGGCTCGGACGTCGAGGTGTCGGTCTTGCGCGGCAAGAGCCAGATCTTCAAGCTCAAGCGCGGCGTGCGCTGGTCCGCCGGCAAGTCCGCGCCCCTGCCCCTCGCCTACAACGCCCAGTAGCTATTCGAGCTTCGAGAGAAGCTTCTTCGCGTCGGCGAGGTTGTCGGGATATTCGGCCGGGTCCGCGGGATCCGACGCCGCCTCGACGAGCTTGAGAATGCGGATCGCGTCGTCCTTGCGGCCGAAATACAGATAGGCTTCGGCGAGCGGCTGATGGTTCGCGGTATAGCGCGGGGAGAGGCGCAGCGCCGTCTCGAACTTCTCGAGCGCCTTCTTCTTGTCCCCGCCCGCGAAGCCCGGCACCTGCCACAGGATCTCGCCCAGGACGTTGTGCGCGCCGCCGTGGGTCGGGTCGAGCCGAATGACCTCGGCCATCTCCTTCTTGAGGGGCTTTATGACGAACAGGGCTTTCAGAAGACCCTTGGTCTCGCCCCAGCGTCCGATCGCCACGCCGAGCCAGAAGTGGGCGTCCGCGGTTTGAGAGGACAGCGCGACGGATTTCTCGCAGTCGGTCTTGGCCGAGTCATACTCGGCGAGCTTGTCGGATCGCTTCTCCATTTTCTCCGCCCGCCGCACCTTGGCCCGGCATAGACGCCACAGGTAGCCCGCTTTCCAACCCTCGCCCTCGCCGATCGCCTCGCTCTGGAGCGCGTCCCGAAGCCCGGCGATGTTCAGGTCGAGATTATCGGCAAGATGACGCTGAAAGTACCGAGCGTCGAAGGACTCGGGCGACGCGATCTTGTTCGCGCGCGCCGGCAGAGCGAATAACGCGACTGCCGCGACGCCTGACACCGCCATGGCGGCGGCTTTGCGGGCCCACTTCGCGGCGTGCTTCATGGAATCGGCCTCCGAGGCCGCGCCCGCCTGAGCGAAGGTCACGACGCGGCGGAACGGCGTTTTAAGACGCGCCTCGAGCCGGCCTACGACGGCCACGCAGCGCCGCGCGCGGCGGCCCAGCGCGACGGGCGCCTTGCCGAACAGGCTCGTGCGGTCGAGGCGGCCCTCGCCGGTCACGACGAGGTCGGCGGTCTTAAGGGCCCGGGAGGCGCCGGTCTTGTCGAGTATCCAATCGGCGCCGGGGATGATCTCCGCCTTGGCGAACGCCAGCAGGCCGGAGCCGAGGCCGCCGGCCGCGCCCGCGCCGGGGACGGCTGCGACCGAGACGCCGAGGTCGCGGTTGAGCGCGCGGACCCACACGGCCAACGCCCGCTCGAGCGCCCGCACCTGGGCCGCCGTCGCCCCCTTCTGAGGGCCGAACACCCGCGCCGAGCCCTTGGGCCCGAGCAGCGGGTTCGTCACGTCGGATAGGGCGATCACCTTCACGCCCGAGAGCAGGATCTTGACCGCGCGCGCGTCCACCGAGCACAGGCGGGGCAGGTCGGCGGCGCCGTCGGGAAGCTCGCGCCCCTCACAGTCGAGCAGGCGGGCGCCGAGCGCCCGGGCCATGCCCGCGCCGCCGTCGTTGGAGGCGGAGCCCCCCATGCCGACGATGATCGTCCGCGCTCCCCGGCGCGCAGCGTCGCGCATGAGGTCGCCCGTGCCGCGCGTCGTCGAGGACATCACGCGTCGCTTCGCCGGCGGCACCAAGGCGAGTCCCGAGGCGCGGGCCATCTCGATGACCGCCGTCTTCTTGCCCGCGATCCAGAGATAGGACGCCCGGCGTTTCTCGCCGAGAGGGCCGTGCGCCGGCGCGGAAACGAGCTCCCCGCCCATGGCCGCGCGCAGGGCATCAATAAGGCCATCGCCGCCGTCGGCGACGGGGATCGTGAGGATCTTGGCCTTCTTGTAAACGGCACGGACGCCGCGGGCCATGGCCCGAGCGGCGTCCACGCACGACAGGCTCCCTTTAAAGGCGTTGGGAGCGACGAGAACCTTCACCCCTAGGGGTACATGCCGCGGATCGTCGCCGCTTTTCCGAGACGGCGCAGGCCGACCATGAAGGCGCCCATGCGCATGTCCACCTTCTCCTTCTTGGACATGTCGTAGACCTCGGTGAAGGCGCCGACGATGATGTCTTGGAGGCGGGCGTTGATGTCCTTCTCGCTCCAGAAGTACGCCTGCATGTCCTGGACCCACTCGAAGTAGGAGACGGTCACGCCGCCGGCGTTCGCGAGAATGTCGGGCACGACGGTGATCCCCCGAGCCTTGAAGATGGCGTCGGCCTCGTTGGTCGTGGGGCCGTTGGCTCCCTCGATGATGTACTTGGCCTTGATCTTGTCCGCGTTGTGCTTCGTGAGCGCGCCTTCCATCGCGGCGGGGATCAGGATGTCGCAGGGAAGCTCGAGGAACTTGTCGATGGCGACGTGCTCCGCCTTCGGGTAATCGGCGATAGAGTCGTGCGTCTTGCGGTACTCCATGATGTCGTGGAGATCGAGGCCTTTCGGGTCGTACAGCCCGCCGCCGACGTCGGAGATGCCGACGACCTTCGTGCCGTGCTCGACGAAGATGTTCGCGGCGTTGGAGCCGACGTTGCCGAAGCCCTGGACGACGACGGTGGACTTGCGCAGGTCGAAGCCCTCGCGCTGCGCGAGCTCGCGCGTGACGTAGAACACGCCGCGGCCGGTGGCCTCGTTGCGGCCGAGGGAGCCGCCGATCTCGATGGGCTTGCCGGTGACGACGCCGGGGCAGGAGTAGCCGATCGTCATCGAGTAGGTGTCCATGATCCACGCCATGACCTCGGCGTTGGTGTTCACGTCGGGAGCGGGGATGTCCTTGTCCGGCCCGATGATGATGGAGATCTCGGCGGTGTAGCGGCGCGTCATGCGCTCGATCTCGCCGCGGGACATCTTCTTGGGGTCGCAGATGATGCCGCCCTTCGCGCCGCCGTAAGGGAGGTTCACGACCGCGCACTTCATCGTCATCCAAAACGAGAGCGCTTTGACTTCGTCGAGGGAGACCGACGGGTGGTAGCGGATGCCGCCCTTCGCCGGGCCGCGGTCCATGTTATGCTGAATGCGATAGCCCTCGAAGACCTTGACCGTCCCATCGTCCATTTTGACCGGAACCGAGACGGTCAAGATGCGCTTGCAGTGGCGCAGGCGCTCGAGCGCGAAAGGCTCGAGCTTCATCGCCTTGCCGGCGCGGTCGAGCTGCTCCATGGCCTGCGCCCAGGGATTGGCCTCGTGCGCCTCGGCGTGTTCCAGGGGTTTCACGACGGTATTCGGCTTAGCGGCAGATTTGGTGTCCATGCGCCGATTCTACCTAAAAATACAAGTTGGTGTCAGGCCTAACGGTAATGACAGTATTTCTGAAGATCCCGCATCAAAAATACTGTCATTACCGTTAGGCCTGACACCATAATGGTAAAATCGACGCGGATGAATTGGCGGAGCAAGTGGGCGTTTTGGGGGACGGTGGGCGGGGTGCTGGCGCTGGTCAGCGTGCCTTCGATCACCTGGGTGTCCGCGCTCAACGAGTACCGCGTTTTTCTCGCCGGCTGGGAGCCGGCGCCGCTCAAATCGAGCGGCACGAGCTTCACCCCGCACGACGGCGGCCGCGTCGAGCCGGCGTTGACCTCGGTCGAGTTCCGGCACAAGGCGCCCAAGGCCAAAGGGGTCGAGCTCGTCGGCGATTTCAACGCCTGGAAGCCGGGCCTGCTGAAGATGAGCCGCGACGGCGGCGGCGTCTGGAGCATCTCGATTCCCGTGCGCGAGGGACGCCATAAGTACCTGTTCTCGTCGGACGGAGAGCCGAAGGTCGACGAGAAGGACGAAACGACGGACGGACCGCAGGGCCGGCGGGTCTCGGTGAGGCTCGTCAAATGAAGCTCGCGCTGCTCGTCCTTTTCGTCGCCGCGACCGCCTCGGCCCAGCAACTCCCCGGCGCCCTCGTTTGGATTCCGCCCGAGAGCTTTCGGCGCTGGAGCGAGGTGGACGCCCTCATGCGCGCTTCGCAGGGCCTTAAGCTCACGATCGGCGTGACGCCGGCGATGGCGACGCCTCTCGTGAAGGCCGCGCTCGTGCCGTGGATCGAAAAAGGCCGCCTTGAGGTCGCCGCGCGCATCAACGGCGACCCCGTGCTGACGATGGCCGCGACGCATCCCGCCGCGCCGCGCGCGCTCGACGCGCTCGAGCGCGCGGTCGAGGCGCGCGAAATACTCCAGAAGCGGCTCGGCCTCGCGCCGGCGGGGGTCCTCCCGGGCGCGGGCGCTCTGGACGCGTCCCTGGCCGCGTCCCTCGGCACGAGCGGCGCCGGCTGGATTCTCGCCGGGCCCTACGCCGCGGCGGACGCGCCTTGGGCCACCGGCGGCCGGGCGGTCCTCGTGCCGTCCGGCGCCGTCCAGCTCTACGATGAAAGCGTCTCGACGGCCTCCGTCTTCCTGACCGTCGCCGCGGGCCTGCCGCGCCCGGTTCAAGGCTGGGAGACCGTCGGCGAGCTCGGTCGGATGAAATCCGACGCGCCCGTCGAGCCGTCCACGGTCGCCGACTGGCCCGCGTGGAATCCGGAGGAGGCCCACTTCCCTCCGTCGGACGACGGCGCCCTGGCCGCGTGGGACGCCTACGGAGCGGCGGCGGCGGCCCTGGACCGCTATCAGAACTCGGGCTCGGCCGATCTGCGCACGCTCGACGCGGCCGTCGAGCTGTTGCGCAAGGCGCAGGCCGCGCGCCACTACCGCCCGAGCGGCGATCAAGGCGTTCCTCCGTCCCTACGCAGCATCCTTCTCGCTGTTTATAAGCGCTTGAAGCTCCCCGCTCCCGAGACGCTGTACGGAACGGCCTCCATCGCGGCGACGGGGTCCGCGGAGCTTCCGACCGGGGTCAAGGCGCTGTCCGGCCCGTCCTGGCTGGAATTTCGAGCTCCGCTCGGCACGATCGCGCTGGCTCCCTCGGCGGTCGCGCTCGCGACCGCCGCCGCGCTCGCCGACGGCGGCGCGGCCGCCGACCCGTGGCGCCTGCGCGCCCTGCGCGCGGACTGGGACGACGCCGCGGTCGTTTTGACCCTGCGCGTCGGCCGCGCGACCCAAGCCGCGCCGCGGCCGATCTACGAGATCTACGCCGACTTCAACCGCGTCCTCGGCGCCGGACGCACGCCGCTACTCGAGGGCCGCGGCGCCGTCGTGCTCGCTCGCGACGCGTGGGAGCTGGCCCTGTCCATCGTCGGCGACGAGGCGCGCCTCTACCGCGTCCGCGGCGGGGGCGAGCCCGAGGAGATCGCGGTGTTCAAGACCCTGTGGCGCGCGGACCGCGGCGAGGCCGTCGTCTCGGTTCCCCGTTCCTTCATGCGCGGCAATCCTTCTCGCTGGGGCTGGGCCGTGGTGGCGCTCGCCGAGGACCCCGCGCGGCCGGGCCGGCGCCCCGCGGCCTCCCTGGTTTCTCCCGACGGGACGATCCTGCGCGGCGCCCTCGCGCCTGCGGATCTTCAGAAAGCAATTTTATCGCGAACGAACGCCCGCGTGCCCGCCGCGAGACTCGATCCCTAACGTCTCGGCCGGCCGCAAGCGGCCGGCACAGGCGTATTTTCGGAAGGCTTTTATCGCCTAGTCACCCGCCGCGAGATCTGGGTGGAGTTGCCCTTCGGGTCGGTGACCGTGATGATGATCTCGTTGAAGCCCGGCTTGAGCGGCACGGTGACGACGAAGTTACCGTCGGCATCCGCGCGGACGTCCCGGCCCGACACGTCCACGCGCAGGCGATCGTCGCGAAGGAGGCCGTTGACGCGCACGCTGTCGGCGGTCACGACGGCGTCCTCGACCGGATACGCGATGACGACCGCCTTCTTCAGGTCGGCCGTGACGGCCGTCGCCGCGCGCTTGATGCCGACCGTATAATAGCGCGGCTCGGAAAAGCGCCCCTCGGTGCCGAGAAGGTCGATGACCGCGATGCGCCACCAGTAGGCGCCGGGCTTGAGGCCCTCCTCGCTCGGCCGAAGGCGTTCTTCCGCCTCGAACTTCTTGTCGAGGACGATGTTCTTGAAGTCCTTGTCGGTCGCGGCCTGAACGAGATAGCCGGCGATGGGAAGGCCGACGCGCAGGGACTGAAGGTCGCCGCGCAGGCTGTCGGCGTCGGCCTCGGGCGCCTGGAGAGTCGTCACGGGCCCCCGGGGCTCGGGCGCGGCCCCGCCGCCGACCTTGACGGCGGAGGCGTATTCGAACGCCCGGTTCTCGACCTCGGGAAGGTTCTCGATGGCGCGCGGCACCTCGGGCGCCAGGCCGGGCGAAACGCGCGTGCTCATGCCGGCGGGAACCTCGACGGTGCCGCCCTGGGCCTCGACCCCGGCCGCGCCCTTGAAGACGTCGACGCGGGTCGTGAGGTCGGCCTCGACCGTCGCGGAGTAACGGGTGTCCCGCGTGCGCGGGGTGACGAGCGCGGACGCCGTGACCACCCGCGCGCGCCCCGCGAAGACGGACCCTGACTTCAGCTCGAGGTCGCCGTCGCGGCCGAGCGGCTTGATCACCGCCATCGAGTTCGGCTCGAGGCTGAGAAGCTCCTTATCGAGGAGCTTCACCCGCGCCTTCGATTCATCGAGGGTGCGCACCGTATCGCCCTGGAACAGCTCCATGGCGAGCCTGCCCGACTTCCAGCTCGCGGTCTCCTTGCTCCGGTAGAGCACGCGGTTGATCGCATAGACGAGGTGCGCGGCGCGCAGCTGCGCCTTGATGAGGCGGACCGGCACGCGCAAGGTCATGCCCGGCAAGGCGACGGTCGGGTCTTTCGTGGGGAGCTTATTGTGCTTGAGGATTTCGTCCCACCGGGCGGGGTCCTTCAGATATTTATTGGCGATGGCCCACATCGTGTCGCCGGGCTTCACGACGACCTGCTGGAACGAGTCCGCGTCGTCGCCCTGGGCGCGGCATGTCGGGGCGGCGGCCAGCAGCAAAAGCGCCGCCGCCAGCCATCTCATACCGCTGCCTCGGCGATCTTCACGCTCCCGTCGGGCGTCAGGGTCAGGCCTTTGCGAATCGTGAAGTAGAAACGGGCCCCCGAGCCCGGCTCGGACTCGACCCAGATGCGGCCGAGATGCGCCTCGACGAAGTAGCGCGTGATCGTCAGGCCGAGGCCCGTGCCGCCCTTGCGCTGGCCGGGGACCTGCTCGAACTTCTCGAAGACCCGCTTCAGGTGCTCGGGCGGGATGCCGTCGCCGTTGTCCTCGACGCACGCGACCAGCTCGCCCGGGGCGTCGGTGATCGAAACCGTGATCTGGCCGTTCTCGTTCGTGAACTTGATCGCGTTGCCGAGCAGGTTGGTGAATACCCGCTCGAGCATGTCGGAGTCGCCTTCTATGGAAAATTCCTCGACGGCGACCAGATGGACGGAGATCTTCTTGGCCTTCGCGAGCTGCTCCAGGATGTCGATCGCCCGGCCGGCGACGCCGGCCAGCGAGAGGGTCTTGAGCTGAAGCTTCGCCCGCCCGGACTCCATCTTGGCGATGTCGAGGATGTTGTTGATCAACGCCATCAGGCGGCTCGTCGAGCGGCGCACCGAGGAGACAATCGAGTGCTGGTCGGTATTGAGCACGCCCGCGGTGCCCTTGAGGAGCACGTCGAGAAAGCCCATCGCCGAGCCGAGCGGGTTGCGCAGGTCGTGCGTGATGTAATGCAGGAAGTCGTCCTTCATCATCTCGAGCTCGCGCTCGAGCGTCACGTCGCGCAGCGCGAAAACGAGGCCCAGCTCGGTGCGCCCCGGCGTGACGACGGCGTTCGCCGCCACGCGAAGAATTTTGCGCGCCTGCGGCTCGGACAAGTCCGCCTCTTTATATCCCTTGCCCGGCGCCGTGGAGACCGCGACCAGAGCGTCGCGCAGGAGTCCCCCGGGAAGGGCCTCGGTCAGCGGCTGGCCTTCAATGTCGGCGTCGGCGGCGAGGCCGAACATCTCGCGCGCCTGGCGGTTGGCGAGCTGGACGCGGCCCTCGCGGTCGGCCATGATGATGCCATCCGAGATCGAGAACAGGATGGCCTCGGTCTTGCGCTGCTCGGCAATGAGCCGGTCGACCTGGATCACGGAGTAGGAGCGCAGGCGCGCGGTCATCATGTTGAAGGTCTCGGCGAGCTCCTGGAGCTCGTCGCCCGTCTTGAGGTCGACGCGCGAGAGGAAGTCCCCCTGGGCGACGGACTCGGCCGCGCGTGTGAGCGCGAGCAGGGGCGCGGTCAGCGCGCGCGCCAGGAAAAAGGAGGCGATCAGGGCGAGAACGAGGGTGACGGCCACGGCGATGCCGGCCGTGCGCCGGGCCTCCGTGGACGCGAGGTACGCCTCCTCGCGGCTTTGAAGCACGAGCACCGCGCCGCCGAGCACCGGCACCGGCGCGTAGGCGCCGACCCGGGGGACGCCCGACGGATCGACGAACTCACTCGAGCCGACGCTGCCGTCTGATTGGAGGGCCGCGATCGTGATCGGCCATAGAGGCAGATCTTCGAGGTGGAGACCACGCGGCGTCAAATCGGACGACAGCGCTCGCCCCTCACCGTCCACGAGCACGGCGAAGCCGGTGCCGCCGACGCGCTCCTCGGCGATGCGCTCGGCCAGCGCCTCGAGCGGCACGACGACGCGGGCGTACACGCCCCCCTGGATCGGACGGTGCAGGACGAGCATCGGCCCCTGCTTACCGCGCAGGACCTCTGCGCTTCCGCCGCGGGCGATCGCACGGCGCAGGGCGGCCCGCAGGGCCTTCGGATCGAGCGCGGCGCGCGCCCCGGACTGCTCGGGGCTGTAGGCCTCGAGGATAGCCCCTCCGTTCTCCCGCAGCAAGGTCACCGACGTCACGCCGGTGCCGGCCTCGACGAGCGAGCGGGTCAGTTCCTGCTTATCCGCCCAATCCATGCGCGCGCGCAGACCGACGATGGCGATCTTGACGCGCTGGTCCACGCCGTCGACCCAGCCTTCGACCTGCTCGGCGGTTTTCTCGGCGAGCTTCACGTGAAGCTCCAGCACCGCGCCCTGCACGGCGGCCTGGTTCGACTCGAGGATACGCCAGGACAGGATAGAAATAGGGATGAGGGCCAAAGCCCCCATCACCAATGCGACGCGTCGAAACAGCCCGGATCGAAGCCAGCCCATGTTTACGCTATGAGGATAGGCGGAAGCCCAATCCCTGTCAATACTTCCTTCTGGCCCTTATTAGAGGATGCCGCGGATGGCCGCGGCGAACAAGGGCAGGAGGAACAGCGCCCACCACAGCGGCGCCGAAGCGGGCTCCGCGACCGGGGTCAGAAGCGCCGCCGAAGACGCGGCGCGCACGGCCGGCGTTTGGAGGCCAGGGGCGGACTCCGCGTAAACCTGGGCGACGGAGAACGCCTCGAGCAGACCCCCGCGCTCGAGCAAGGCCGTGGACGGCCCCGGCGAGTCCAAGCGCCCGGCCAGGGCCGCGGCCGGCTCCGGAGCGGCCGCGACACCCAGCGCCGCGCGCACGCGCACGATCAATCCCGAGCCCGACAGGTCAAGAGAGAGCGGCCGCGGAAAGCCGAGCACGGCGGCGCCCGCCGCTCCGGCCGACGCGGAAAGCTCCCCGTTGGGCGACGCGGAGCGAAAGAACGAGACGGCGCCGCGCGGCGCGGCCGCGCCCGGAACGGACGCGACGGCGTCGCGCATATGTTCAAGATTCGTTCGGCTCGTGCCGGCCTCGCCGCCGAAGGCGGCGCCCGTGTTCGAGGCCTCCAATCCGTTGCCGTTCATTCCGTTGCCGTACCCGCCGCCGAAGGCGGCGCCACCTCCGCGGTGGGCGATGACGGACTGTCCGTCCTGACCATCGGCGTTTTTCGTCTCCGTCCGATCAGAGAGTTCCCCCCGGTTCTCATCCGAGCCCTGATCGAAGAACTTCCGCCCAAGCCCCGCGGCCTTCTCCGGCCGCGCGTTCTCGAGCGAGGTCGTCTCGACGAGCGGCTTCGACGCCGCCTCGTCGCGGACGCCGCGGGACGACGACGCTCCGTTCTCCGGGGTCGAAGCGGCCGTTCTCCGGTCGCGGGAAATCGCAAGCGCGGGAGAGCCCAGAGACGGCTTGGCGGGCAGCGCGGGCGTCTGGTCCGCGCGGCGGCCGCGCGCGGCGGCCGGCGCGGGCGTCACTTGGGCCGCCCCGGCTTCGGGCTTGACCGGGGCGGCCTCGGGGGCGAAGCCCACGAAATTCAGGGCCGGGCCGACGAGGCCGGGCACGGGCGACGGCAGCAAGGGCAAGGCGCCGCGCAGATCGAGGCCGCCCAAGGACGGCGCGCCGACGAGGCCGCCGGCCGGAGCGCTGATCGGGGCGACCGGCGCCGCCGGGCCCGCCGAGGCGACGCCGCTCTCGACGGACATGACGACGCCCGCCCGCAAGGGCGACGCCAAAAGGGCCAGCGCGAAGAGCGCGTTCACGGCCCGAGTCTAGCACAATGATCCGGCGATATTCAGCCGGAAAAACAACGATTTTTCCTTATTTTTATTATAGGACCTTGGGCCCAGACGTCATGGGCCCGATGGGCCTATATGACCGGGACGGGGGGACGGCGGCGGCGCCAATGCCAGATGGCGGACAGGATCGCGCCGAGGAACGCCAAGGCGAGCAGCCAGGCCCAGAACATCGGGTTCTGGCCCCACGGCGGACGCGTGGGATCGGTGGGGTCGGTCGGGTTCGTGGGATTGCGGCGGGCCTCGTCCAGGAGGCGAAGGTAGCGGTCCCAGAACGCGAGGCGGTTCTCGAGCGCGCCGATCTCGCCCTTGAGCGCGGCGATGCGCTTCTCGAGCTCGAGCTGCTCGCCGATGCGCTGGGCGAGCTTGCGCCAGTCCTCGAGCAGCTTCTCGCGTTCGGTGCGCGCCCGGCCGCGATCGGCCAAGGACGCGTCCACCTTTTTGCTTTCCTCGGCCAGCTTCGCCTCGAGCTCGGCGCGCTCCGCCTCGACCTGGGCCGCGCGCGCGTTCATGCGCTCGCCGTGGCCGTCGAGAGCGGCGGCCTGCTGAGAGTACGCGTCGACGCCCGGGCGAATGCGCACGCGGCGCTCGACCGCGTCGACGAACAGATGGCCCGGCGTCGCCGTGGTCACGACGTCGCCGGGGCGGCCCTCTTCGCCTCGGCCGTCTGATTTCGGGTCAAAGGCGACCGCGCCTTCGGAGAGACGTCGCTCGACGACCCCGGGGCCGTACTCGGCGGTGCGGGAAGACTCCTGGTACCAGCCCTCGCGGCCGCGGCGGGTCTCGAGCGTCAGCTGCTCAAAGCCGCCGCGGAAGCGCGCCAGCGTGCGCGCGCGCGAGGCGTTGAGGTCCTCGGCGGCGTGGTTCGCCTGGCGCTGCAGGGACTGGCGGCCCAGGTGAATGTCCAGCTCCTTGTCCTTCTTGCCCTTCACCTCGTCGAGATTCTCGCTCCAGGCGCCGTTGCGCTCCCGGCGCGCGCTCATGTCCTTGTTCCACAGGCCCTCTCCGGGGCGGATGGCCGAGTCGATGCGGACCTTGTCGGGGAACTGGCTCGGGTCGAAGAAGCGGCCCGCGGGATCGGGCAGCAGATTGAGGACGTCGACCGCGCCCAGCACGCTGCGGAAGAAGCCGTGATGCTCGGTGGAGCCGCCCTCGGTCTTGTACATGTAGGCGCGGCCGAGGTAGTGCTGCTGGCGCGGATCACGGCCGGCGAACTCGGACGGGATGCCGGCGATGCCGCGCGGGATCTCGAGCAGGATGTTGCCCCAGTTGAAGGGGAGGTAGGACCAGTGCTTCGCCTTCCACAGGGCCGACTGCGCGCCCTCGAGGCGGTCGATCAGGTAGCTCTGGCTGAGCAGGACGGGAAGCTTCGAGCCTTCTTCCTGGTAATGGCTGAAGCGGACCTTGGTCAGGGCCTCATCGCCGTCCGCGCCGGGCTTGTCCCCGTCGGCGCGATAGGAGATCAGCTGCCAGGACTTGAAGGCGTCGTCCATCGCCTGCTCGTCGGTGTAGGTGCGGACCAGCTTGCCGTCCGCGTCGACGACGGCGGCGAGCAGGACGCCGGTCACGGTGCGGTCGACCGGGGCGGGCTGGTCGGCGCGCTTCCCGTCGGTCAAGGGCTCGTTGAGGCCCCAGGCGCTCTCGTCCTTGCGCGCGTCCGCCTCCCGGGTGTTGACGACGACGCCCGGGGCGGAGACGTGCACGACATTTTTCTGCGCGTCGAGGCCGAGCGCCAAGTCGGCGGTCTTGTGCATCGTCCAGGTTCCGGCGCGGCGGAGGGTCTGCTTCGCGTCCTTCACCGTCGCCTTGGCGTTGACCTCGCGGGCCTGTGCCAGCTTGAGCTTCGCGGCGGCGTCGGTGAAGACCTTGGCGGCCGCGTCCATCCGCTTGAGCTCGCCGGCGTAGTTCTCGTGCGCGCTCTCGGCCGTAGCCCGGAGCGCGTCGTCCTTGATCTTCGGGAGCTTCCCGAACTTCGGCTCGGCGACGCGGCGGTCGAGCTCCGACTTAAACGAAGGCGTCGCCTCGGAGAGTCCGTCCATCAGCATCGCCGCGCGCAGCGCCTCACGCAGACGGGCCTGCCCCACCTGATAGGTCAGGCTTTGCCGGTCCACGGCGGCCTTGGCCTCCTCGGCCTCCCCCTTGCGCGCGGCCAGCTCGGCCGCCGCGGTCACGAGGTCGCGCTCGGCGGCGTTGAGGTCGTCCTGCGCGTTCTTGTACGCCTTCCACTGCGCCTCGAAGTCGTCCTTCGTGCGGTACAGCTCGCCGAGCCGCCCGTTTTCGTCGCGCGCGAAGCCGAAGCTGTTGAGCTTGACCTCGACCCAGCCGCGGCGGAGCTCGGAAGCTTTGAACTTGCTCGCGTTCTCGATCAACGCGAGCGCGCCGCGCGGCGAGATCTCCAGGGACTTGAACGCCGCGTAGTCCTCGGAGGCCTCGAGGCTCTGGAAGGTCGGGAAGCGGTCCCGGCGCAAAGGCTTCAAGGCGGCCGGCGTGCCGTCGGCGTTGCGCGGGTCGTAGAGCATCATCTTGACCTCGGCGGGCGAGCGCGAGAGCGCGGTGAGCGGATGCAGGGCGCGGGCGGGCTTGCCGTCCGTGCGAGCCTCGAAGAAGAACACACGGCCGTTCTCATGGAAGCCCCCCGCGCCGAACACCTCGGGGAGCATCCAGCCCTCGGCCGGCTTGCCGGCCCCGCCCAGGGCGACGAAGTCCGAGCCCGCCATCTTCTCGTGCAGGCCCGCCAGGCCGCGGTTGTCGGTGAACTTC
>Ga0209824_10000474_pt1 | contig 24808 bp, 23 predicted proteins | sample VDWuncwatermetaG_FD_184124 | JGI IMG/M metagenome (GOLD analysis project Ga0209824, IMG submission 184124) | Wastewater microbial communities from Netherlands to study Microbial Dark Matter (Phase II) - VDW unchlorinated drinking water (SPAdes)... ...
ATCGGTCAAGTGACTTGGGGAAAAGCCGATATTGCCGATTTTTTGGGCAGCTATCTGAGCGAGCCGAAGTCGGATGTTTTTTTTGATCCACCTATCAAGCCGCTCAGCCGTAGCCGTTTTGAGGCTAAAGTGCAGAAAAATGGTCTGATGTTGGCGTTGAAATCGCAGATGCTGTGTCACGGCAATAGCGTATTTATAAATGGAGTTACCCACATGGTTAAAAATGAAAGTTACCTAGTGCTGCGGCAGCTTGCAGACCAGCGCGAGCTGAGCGCAGGGCTACAACTTTCAGAGGGGGTAACAGAGTTTTTATATCAAAGTTACTTGGATGGCTATGTTTTGCCCAGCTAAGCTGAAGCTTTGAGTACGCCTCGATATCCTACTTGGCGGCTGTTTGCTTAATAATAAAGATGTTTTTTTGCTGGATAAATTTCATTTGTTGGCATAGAATGCTGCGTCTTCGCTGTAGGCTAGTTTGCAATTGTTTTTTACAGCGGGCGAAATTTGTTTGTGGTGTGGTTATTATTAATAATTATTGTGAAGGATATGTAAATGAATCGTCTGTCCATCGTTGTTGCCTTGTTTGCGTTAACTTTGGCTGCTTGCGGTCCAAAGCCAGCTGCTACTCCTGCTGCTGAAACACCAGCGGCTGCAGCTTCTGCTCCAACCGCTGCTGCTCCTGCTCCTGCTGCTGACGCAGCTTCTGCTCCAGCCGCTGCTGCTCCAGCAAAAGCGCACTAAATCGTTTTTGTTTAGTGTAAAAAAAGCCGACGCAAGTCGGCTTTTTTATTGCCCCATTTTATTGCCTCAGCTTTTCGCCTCAAATTTACGGATGATCGGCTTCTGTCTCAATAACAATCGCCGCATCAAGCATGGCTTTGCGACTGACTGGCGTTTCTAGGCTGATGCGCCCTAATGCACCGCTGCGATAATCTTGTAACAACGCGAGAGCGGCTTTTTCTAAATCTGGTTTATTGCCTTTAAGGCGGTAGCCGCGTTGCTTGGCGATGGCGGCAATCACATCTGCGCCATCTATTTCTTCGGTGGTAATGCTGTAACGTGCGGCCAGCAGCTTGGGATAATTCGCCAATAATAAATCAGCTAAATAAACCGCCACTTCCTCGTCTATCACCGCATTGCGCCCAATCGCATGGCTGGCAGCGAGAATCATGCCATCACTATCATGTGCAATTTTTGGCCACATGAGGCCGGGTGTGTCGATCAAAATCATGTGGTCATTCAGATCAAAACTTTTTTGATTTTTGGTGATGGCGGGTTCATCTCCCACCAGTGCCACGCGGCGTTTGAGCAAGGCGTTAATGAGCGTAGATTTGCCCACATTAGGAATCCCCATAATCAACATGCGTAAGGGCTTGAGGCTGGTGCCACGGTGTGGCGCAAGTGCTAAACACAACGCCGGAATCTTGGCTGCATCACCCGGTTTTTTGCAAGATAAGGCGACCGCTTTCACGTTTTTTTGCGCGTTGAAGAAATTCAACCATGCCTTGGTTGCGGTGGGGTCGGCCAAATCAGTCTTATTTAAGATTTTCAAACAAGGACGTTGCCGATACAGGCGTATTTCGTTGATGAGCGGATTGCTGCCGGCAGCAGGTATGCGCGCATCCAGCACTTCAATCACCACGTCGATGCGCTCCATTGCCTCAGCCGCATCGCGGCGTGCGGCGGTCATATGCCCTGGGAACCACTGTATAGCCATTTGGGAACCTCTTAAAATCCAGCCTTCATCTCAACTGCTGCGTTACGTAAAAAATTTTTTGCTTACATATAAATCATATGCGGCGCTGCTAAATTTTTTACGCGCCTAGCATTTGAGCGAACTCTGAATTTTTAGAGATACCCATGATTTAATGTAACTCAAGTAGGGGCGCATTCTACCTGATACCGCAGCGATTTCAGTCCGCATAGTGAGCAGGGTAAATTTGAAAACCAGCCTGCCATTGGGTATAATTGCGGTCATAATAGGCTGGCTGAATTTTGCGGGATGAACGCGTTGTTCGTCCCGTTTCTTTGCCCGTTTGTTAAAGTGAAAAGTTGGATTGTTTGCATTCGCCCAATTTAGTTACTTGGTGCAATTACTCCGCGCAGTCAAACAGCCTATCGTCACTCAGCATTATTTTTAGCTAACTACCTTTGGGGGAGCATCAGGTGTCACAATCAAACCCCGCTATTCTTGTACTCGCCGATGGAACGGTGTTTAAGGGCATTGCTATTGGCGCATCAGGGATGGGCGTAGGCGAGGTCGTTTTTAATACCTCCATGACTGGTTATCAAGAAATTCTCACTGACCCATCGTACTGCAAACAAATCATCACGCTGACCTATCCACACATTGGCAATGTGGGGGTGAATGACGAAGACATCGAGGCGCGGCGCAGTTTTGCCAGCGGTTTGGTGATTCGTGATTTATCCATGACGGTGAGCAACTGGCGCAGCAAACAGACTTTGCCTGACTATCTCAAGGCCAATAACATCGTGGCGATTGCGGATATTGATACGCGCAAATTAACCCGCTTGTTACGTTCTAAAGGCGCACAAAATGGCTGCATCGCGACGGGCACCGATCATGTTGCCGCACTGCAAGCCGCCCGCGCATTCGCCGGATTAAATGGCATGGACTTAGCCCAAGAAGTGAGTTGCGATAAATCGTATCAGTGGAATCAACGCGAATGGGCGTTGGAAACAGGGTATCTTCAAACCTCGATCCTCGGCTCCTCGCTGCGCTCTCCTCAATCCTCGATCCTCGATCCTCGATTCTCAGCCCCCGATCCTCAATCCTTTCACGTCGTGGCCTACGACTTCGGCGTGAAATACAACATCCTGCGTAAACTGGCCGAACGCGGTTGCAAAATTACCGTCGTGCCTGCCCGCACCAGCGCGAAGGAAGCGTTGGCACTTAAACCCGATGGTATATTTTTATCCAATGGCCCCGGCGACCCAGAGCCGTGCGATTACGCCATTGCTGCCACACAACATTTTTTGCAGATTGGCATTCCGTTATTTGGTATTTGTTTAGGTCACCAGATTATGGGCTTGGCGGTGGGCGCGAAAACCTTAAAAATGAAATTTGGTCATCGCGGTGCAAACCATCCGGTGCAAGATTTGCAAACTAAAAAAGTTATGATTACCAGCCAGAATCACGGCTTTGCCGTGGATGCCACAACTCTGCCCAGCAATACCCGCGTGACCCATATCTCGCTATTCGATAAAACATTGCAAGGCTTTGAGTTGACCGACAAACCCGCTTTCTGTTTTCAAGGTCACCCCGAAGCCAGCCCAGGGCCACAAGATGCGGATTATTTGTTTGATCGATTCGTGCAATTGATGAAAGCAACGCATGGCAACTAAGGTCGCAAATGGGGTGAAAGATACAAAGTCTGTTTTGTTATCTGGACAAATTATAGAGGGTATTGAAGGTCAAATTTATTCGATACGCGGACAGCGTGTGATGTTGTCGTATGATTTGGCTGCGCTCTATCAAGTTGAAACAAAAGTATTAATGCAGGCGGTGCGTCGCAATATTGATCGCTTTCCGGAAGACTTTGCATTTGAGTTAACCAGTCAAGAGGTTAAGGTTGTAAGGTCACAAATTGTGACCTTAGTATCCGGCTTGAGAACTTATGCGCCCCATGCTTTCACCGAGCAGGGCGTGGCTATGCTGTCCAGTGTATTAAAAAGCAAACAAGCAGTGGGGGTGAACATTGAAATCATGCGAACTTTCGTCAAACTGCGTGGCTTGCTTGAGGGCAACAAAGAAATGGCACGCAAGCTGAATGCGATGGAAAAGAAATATGATACGCAGTTTAGGGCGGTCTTTGACGCGATCCGAGAATTGATGGCGTCACCCCCGACACCGCCCAGAAAAAAACGCATCGGTTTTATTCAAGACTAACTCAATATGCCCAAACGTACCGACATAAAATCTATTCTCATCATCGGCGCAGGGCCGATCATCATTGGCCAAGCGTGCGAGTTTGATTACTCCGGCGCGCAAGCCTGCAAGGCACTGCGCGAAGAAGGTTATCGCGTCATCCTGGTGAATTCCAATCCCGCCACCATCATGACCGACCCCGACATGGCCGATGCCACTTACATCGAGCCGATCACCTGGCGCATCGTGGAAAAAATTATCGCCAAAGAAAAACCAGATGCGATTTTGCCGACCATGGGTGGGCAGACCGCGCTCAATTGCGCGCTGGATTTAGCCAAGCACGGCGTGCTGGAAAAGTACGGCGTAGAGATGATAGGCGCGTCGCGTGAGGCCATCGACATGGCCGAAGATCGCGAAAAATTTAAGCAAGCCATGACGCGAATTGGTTTAGCCTCGGCGCGCTCGACCATCGCGCACAGCATGGAAGAAGCCTTACAAGTGCAGCAGGTGCTGGGTTTTCCCACAGTCATTCGCCCTTCATTTACCATGGGTGGATCGGGTGGTGGCATCGCTTACAATCGCGAAGAGTTTGTGGAAATTTGCGAGCGCGGTTTGGAAGCCAGCCCCACTAAAGAATTGCTGATTGAAGAATCTCTGCTCGGCTGGAAAGAGTTTGAGATGGAAGTGGTGCGCGACCGCGCCGACAATTGCATCATCATTTGCTCGATTGAAAATCTGGACCCGATGGGCGTGCATACTGGCGACTCGATCACCGTCGCCCCCGCGCAAACGCTGACCGATAAAGAATATCAAATCATGCGTAATGCTTCGCTTGCGGTGCTGCGCGAGATTGGTGTGGATACGGGCGGCTCGAATGTGCAGTTTGCTATTAACCCAGTTGATGGGCGCATGGTGGTGATTGAAATGAATCCGCGTGTGTCGCGGTCAAGCGCGTTGGCTTCTAAAGCCACAGGTTTTCCCATTGCAAAAGTCGCAGCAAAATTAGCGGTCGGTTACACGTTGGATGAGTTGAAAAATGAAATCACCGGTGGCGCAACACCCGCGTCATTCGAGCCTAGCATTGATTATGTGGTTACTAAAATTCCACGTTTTGCTTTTGAAAAATTTCCGCAAGCCAATGATCGCTTAACCACGCAAATGAAATCGGTGGGCGAGGTGATGGCGATAGGCCGCACCTTCCAAGAGTCTTTTCAAAAAGCGTTGCGCGGATTAGAGGTCGGGGTGGATGGGCTGGATGAAAAATCAACGGACATGGATTTTATCTCTGCTGAGCTGCGTGCGCCGGGGCCGGATCGCATTTGGGCGGTAGGCGATGCGCTGCGTCTTGGCATGTCCGTCGATGAAGTGTTTAATTTAAGCAAAATTGACCCGTGGTTTTTAGTGCAAATAGCAGATTTAATTCAGCGCGAAGCGGCGCTAGCAGGACGCAAGTTGGATGATCTCAACGCGGCAGAATTGCGCGTGCTAAAACGCTGCGGATTTTCTGATCCGCGTTTGGCGAAGTTGCTAGATTGCACCGCCGATGCCGTGCGCGCACGTCGTCACGCATTAAATATTTGTCCGGTTTATAAGCGTGTGGATACTTGCGCGGCAGAGTTTTCCACTAACACCGCGTACCTGTATTCCACTTATGAAGAGGAGTGTGAAGCGCAACCGACCAACAACAAAAAAATCATGGTGTTGGGTGGTGGACCGAATCGTATCGGGCAGGGCATCGAGTTTGATTATTGCTGTGTCCACGCCGCGCTGGCTTTGCGTGAAGATGGCTATGAAACCATCATGGTCAACTGTAATCCCGAAACGGTTTCTACGGATTACGATAGCTCGGATCGCTTATATTTTGAGCCACTGACGTTAGAAGACGTGTTGGAAATCGTCGCGGTAGAAAAACCATTTGGCGTGATCGTACAGTACGGCGGGCAGACTCCTTTGAAATTAGCGCGTGGCTTGGAGCAAAACGGAGTCAATATTATTGGTACCACGCCGGACATGATTGATTGTGCCGAAGACCGTGCGCGCTTCCAGCAAATGTTGAAAAAATTAGCCTTGAAGCAACCGCCGAATCGCACCGTGAGCAATGTCGAGCAAGCCTTGCGGGCAGCGCAGGAAATTGGTTATCCGCTGGTAATGCGCCCCAGCAATGTGTTGGGTGGCCGAGCGATGGAAATTGTGCATGCTCAGTCCGACCTTGAGCGATACATGCGCGACGCAGTCGAGAGCGCGAAAATTTTCCCGGAACGTATGCCGATATTGTTGGATCGTTTTTTGAATGATGCGATTGAGGTTGATGTCGATGCGGTGTGCGATGGCGTGGATGTGTTGATCGGCGGCATCATGGAACACATCGAAGAAGCGGGTGTGCATTCGGGCGATTCCGCGTGCTCTTTGCCGCCATTTAGTTTGTCGCCCGAATTGCGCGACGAGTTGCGCCGCCAAACCAAAGCCATGGCCATGGCCTTAAATGTGGTGGGCTTGATGAATGTGCAATTCGCCATACAAGGCGAGACGGTGTATGTGCTGGAAGTGAATCCGCGGGCTTCGCGCACCGTGCCATTTGTGTCTAAGGCGACTGGCATTCCTTTAGCTAAAGTAGCGGCGCGCTGCATGGTGGGCACGAGTTTGGCGCAACAAGGCTGCTTGCAAGAAGTGATTCCACCATTTTATTCTGTGAAAGAAGCGGTGTTCCCATTTATTAAATTCCCCGGCGTGGACGTTATTCTAGGGCCGGAAATGAAATCCACAGGCGAGGTCATGGGCGTAGGCGACACCTTCGCCGAAGCGTTTGTAAAATCGCAATTGGCAGCGGGTGTGAAATTGCCTGCCTCAGGCAAAGTATTCATCAGCGTGCGTGGTGCAGATAAATTGGGCGCAGTTGAGGTGGCAAAAAGCCTGTACAGCATGGGCTTTACTTTGTTGGCAACGCGCGGCACAGCGCAAGCACTGGTCGAGGCGGGCGTGGCAGTGACGGTGGTTAACAAAGTGGCCGAAGGCAGGCCGCATATTGTGGACATGATTAAAAATCGCGAAGTGAATTTAATTATTAATACCGTGAACAGCAATCGCAGCTCGATGCAAGATTCTTACTCGATACGCCATGCAGCATTGCAGGGCAGGGTAACTTATTACACCACGCTGGCGGGTGCACGCGCCGCCTGTTTGGGGATGCAGCATTTAACTGGGATGCAGGTTTATGATTTGCAATCGCAACATTTACGGTTAGTCAGTTAGGTGAACATGTTTAGAGGAGAATCAAAATGAGTAAAGTGCCATTAACGCTGACTGGGGCAGAGCTGTTGCGGAGTGAATTACACCGCCTGAAAACCGTTGAACGCCCGTGGGTTATCAACGCGATATCCGAAGCGCGCGCCCAAGGCGATTTATCCGAAAACGCTGAATACGAAGCCGCCAAAGAACGCCAAAGTTTTATTGAGGGTCGCATCATCGAGCTAGAAGGCAAGCTGAGCAACGCCCAAATCATCGACCCCAGAACCATCAACGCCGATGGTCGCTGCGTATTCGGCGCAACTGTAGTGTTGGAAGCATTAGCCAGCGGCGATGTGGTCACCTATCAAATCGTGGGCGATGACGAGGCAGATGTAAAACAGCGCAAAATTTCCATCGGCTCCCCGATCGCGCGTGCGCTGATTGGAAAATACGGCGGCGACATTGCCGAAGTGCAAGCGCCGGGCGGGGTGAGGGAGTATGAGATCGTGAATGTGCAGTATATTTAGCTTGAAGTTGCTAAAGGAAGCACGCTCAAAAAACAACTACAACACCCGATAGAGGTTAAGGTGTTGGGGTGGGCAAAGTAGTGCCGATGGATTTTCCAAAATTAAACAAATACTTCATAGATTCCAGTTTTAAATTTTTCAAATGCCATTGGGTTCATCTGATGGGCATACTCGTATCAACGCGAGTTTAGATTTAATTACAAAACCCCTGAGCAGCAAATTAATTTACTAAGCATTTGTTACGCAAACCACGCTTTTGATAGACGACACTGCCACCATTATCGCGGCACTGAAAGTGCGTTTTCCCAGCATCATCGCGCCGAAAAAAGATGATATTCCCCCCCCCCCTTTTTTAGCAATTTATTTGGCATGTTTCCTCTCTAGTTTTAGGGCGCACGCTGAAACGATGGCACTTGCCTAGTCACTGCAGCGGGTTGTAAAATTACTGTTTCTCGAAAAAAGCGAGCCTCTATCAGCATCTGGCTATGAACTGGTAGGCCGTTTTTAATTCCTGGTGAATATAGTGCCTTCTCAAAAGCACTTTTAGCTGCATCATCAAAAACGCCTGCGGGTTCAGATTTTATAATAAGCACCCTGTCTACCTTACCCGTCGCATTAATGAACAGTCGCAACATTACATAACCTCCCATACCGTCAATAGATTGTGGGTATTTCAAATCAATATCTACTGTCGGCTTGGCCGTTTGTTCGAGTTCTAGTGCGCTATAGTAATAGCGCTGTGGAAGCATCATCAATTTTCGGACGGAATAGCTTGGCGGTGAAAGGGGGATATTGGCTGCGGCAAGCTTTTCTGATTTCGGGTGGGTGGGCGCAGCGACTTCTGGCGGTAACATTGCAGATTGTTCTAAGTTCGTGGTGAACACAGGTAAATACACCTGCAGTGGTGATACCTTGGATACCTGGTTTAAAGGCATCCTGCCATTTCTCTCTGTGGCTTGATTTGAAAAGATCGTTACGCTAGCAAATATCACTACATGCACAATTAGCGAGACTGTGAATGCAATGATTAGGTGACCATTAAGTTGCCTGACTGAAGTGATCTCCGTGCAGCATTTCAATTCGATTATTAAGTTGTGTGCCATGCGGTAAGGGTTGTATAGCTGCTGCTTCCACGCCTATCCAAAGCAGCAGCTATGCTTGTTGCTATGGGAGAATTTCTCTCCAACTTGAGCGTCTTCCACTGGGGGCGGCAGTTTCAAAAGGTGCTTCAACGGTCAGCTGTGTGTTGTCTGAGGTGGTAGCAATAACTACAGTCTTGCCGCTGGGTAGGCGCACCACGTTAATCCCCACTGCAAGCGAGTTACCTAGTTTTTGCCCAACAGCATTGTCTGCCGACCCCGCAACATATGAGCCCGTTCTATAATTAAAATAGTTCAGATAACTATATCCACCAGCAGAACATGAGCTGCCTTCGGGAATATTGCTGGCAACAATGAGTGTCCCTAATTGCAATTTTGGATCAACGTTAACCCGCTCCTTGCTGATTGGGAAATCGGCAAACCAGCCGCCCACTGCGCTGCATGAAGTACATGACACTGTACGAATAGCACTACCACTAGCGTTTGTTGTATCGGCAATAATTTGTTGCGCTAGCGTTCCTGTTCTTAGCCCAGTAATTGTTGCAGGTGCAGCAGTTGTAGAAACTTGCGTATCCTTAACCGCATAAATAGATTGCTTTTGAGTAGTGTTCTGGTCGGCTTCACCAAGGTAGCTTCCTGTTGCAACATATACCGTCGGTATACTATCAATGGAGGCTAATTCTGGTTTGGTGGTGATGGGTTGACGCACACCCGCATTATCTGTCAGCACAGTTAGCAGAAAAGCATCTTTCCCGGCTGGAGCTAAAAGGTCGTTAATATCAAACCGCCACACATTGCCCAACAGGTCACCACCATAGACGCGCATAGCGGTGTTATTAGTGGCACTGCTATCTACCCAACTATTTATTTTGCTGAGGCCGCTAGGTGTGGCGGCACTGCCCGTTGCAGTGGTAATCTTACTGAGTATTCTTCCATCGGCTGCGTTTAACACATAAAGATATCCTAGCCCGTCACCTGTTATTGTTGGCGAATTAACATTGTTGTAGCCAGACGTTACGATGACTACCCAAGTACCATCCGATAGCTTGGTGATAATAGGGTTGCCAAAGGTAAAGCCAAGGTGGCAGTCAGCGTACTGCGTTGCAACAGAAGCGGCACTATAGCAAGTTGTGCTGTGTTTAAATTCCCATAAGGCTATCGGGCTGCCGGGGTCTGTTATATCAAGCGCGTAATAACCTTTGCCACCTTTGTTGAGTCCGCCCACTAGTATGGTTTTCCACACCCCACCTAAATAAGCGTCGCCAGCGGTGGGCGAACCATCTACATAAAATTGATGCAGCCTGCCGTAATCAGAATCTGCCAACCTGAAAAGATTAGGCAACACCATTGAGGGGATATACGCCCAGCGTTCTACGCCACCGTTAATATCAGTGGTAGATGAACCTGCGTAGATTGCATGTAACATGCCATCATTCGCGGCAATATAAACCATTCCATCACGGTTACCTGCTACCCCTGTTCTAAAAGCATCGTAACCAATATCGGTGTAACTGAAAAATGGTTTTTTTACGAAAATAGGCTGGGCATTAACAATATCGCCCAGTACATGATCGCGTGTACGATAAAGGTTATCTATGTTCACGCCACCATCCCATCCTTCCTTGCCTTTCCAGCCACGCAAAAAGTTGACCAAATTAGCACCTTCAGCAGCAGTTTTTTGTAAGAGAGTCATTGCGCCATATTGCGTTAAGGAATTGATTCCGGTAGGAGAGGCGTTGAAATAGGCTTGCTCTGCGGTTGTCAGGGTGGTTAGTGGAACCCCAGTGGGGAGGTTGGTTCCGCTACATTTCTGGGTATTCCAAGCAAAATCTTTGAGCTTATCGTTGCCGTAAGCGGCTGTGTCAGTAGTAAAGGTGTAAATGCTACGGTTATCACACGCGGCAAAGACCAAGGTATCGAGCTTGGTTTGTGCGGACCAGATTGGAGTGATTCCCACAGTGCCCGTAATAAGATCGATTGCACGCGCCTCCACATCGCCATCCCATTTTACGGTCTGGTAGTTGGCGACATATGCAAAATTGTCGCCTGCGACAGGCTCTAAATTGCTGGTGGCTGCCGCTGCCGCACTACCAACCCTAGCACTCACACCAGAGAGTGCTGAAAGCAGACTGGATGAGACTGAATTTGGATCTGACGCACTGAAATATGCCCCTCGTCCATTTACAGCAGCGTGCCATACGTCATCAGATTTAGTCAGATCGGTGGTAGGCGCAGGCCAAATTTTTGTGCCCTGTCTTAAATCATGAAAGTCACCACTAATAGCAGTTTTGTATTCGGGCGTATAGGCTAGGCTACCTGGTACTCCCATGCCAAGCGTAAAGGTAGTCATGTGCTGGTGGGATGCCCGGTCATCTTCCACACCGTCGCCTGTTTTTGGCACGTCATTAGGTGAACTCACATCATTGCGGTAAGTCGTTCCATCTGCGCGAGTTAGAGTTGCACCTAATGCGCCATTTGTACGCAAATCGGTGGCGTAATAATACTGAGCCACGTCGGCTAGCGTGTTGTTACTGCCGCCAGCAGTTGTAGCGCCTGAGGTTTCTGGACCGACAGTTTGGGGATTCGGCGATTGCAAGGCGCGTGGGTTAGCCGCGCATGGCGTAATGGGGTCAAGAGAGGTGGTGGTGTTAGAGGTGTCGGTAGTGCCGCTTGAAGTGACTACAATATTGCGTTCTACCTTAACCACCTCTTTGTTTACACGTTGCTGGCCTGTGGGACAGGTTTGGTTCGTATAACTCTCGGTAGTAGTGGTTGTAGTGATGGTAGTGGTCGAACCAGTCGAGCCATCAAACAGGGGGCGCGGCGTAACGAGCAAAGTGCTGTCTTGAGTGCCGATAGCTGATGTTCCATCCAGCCTCACTGGGTTGGTCTCGTCGTTCCAATAACCATCTGTGGTGAGGATGGCAAAATTTTGCTGACAAGAATATTGCACTGGGTCGGTGGCTGCCGTGAGTCTGGCATTGCCATCGTTGACACCCATGCCATTATTAATGGCATCCGCACGCCCCGCAAAATGTCGTCCTGCACGAGATAGTGCAATTCGCAGTGGTGTCCGACCATTAGTGGATTGCCCATAAAGCTTGTTGTACCAATTCAGCTTCTGAGTAGCAGAAAAATCAGAAATTGGTAGGTATTTATCTGTTGTGACAGGGTTGTTCGGATTGATCGTGACAAAACCAATTCGATAAGTATTGTTCATGGAGTTAAAAGCGAAACCAGTAGCTGCTTTCATCATCAATAGCCGCGTTCTGTAATAGCTGTACCAATTGGCATAATTGGTCATCGCAGCAGCATCAGCAGCACTCGGTGTGGGCGGCGGAGTGACCGTTACGGTGTATGTCATGCCGGTACCGCCAGTAACAACTATGGTGGCATTCTGAGGTAGCCCAGTCAGTGTTACTGTGCTATCAGATACAGACGCGCCATAGCGATGTCCATTCCTGATGTCACAATTGCCGGGGTTATCGCTAAAGCAGTTATCTATTTTATTTTCAATCCTAGCCGCGACAGTACTGCTAGTGGCGCTGGAATTGGTGGATCCTTCCATAATTTGATCGCCATTTACCTTGATGCCGGTAACACTGGCACTAGTGCTTCCGCTGACCACTATCGTAGCGGATGTCGTTGCGCTCCCACCCAAAGTGACATCGGTGTAGTGCGAATCTAAATGGCAGGCATTATCTTCCGTGGTGTCGGTGCGAGTATTAGCGTTGGTATGAACCGAGTACCCACGACCAGAGAGGTTGGTCGTGCCAGACGTAGCATCGTAACCATTATTTTTTGCTGCTGTGAAACTGGCATTGGGGAAGGATGTGCCATCACCTTTGGGGGGCGGCGTATAAGTGAAATTGGGGTTATAGTAAATGCGGTTGTGATTGTAATGTTTATAGCATTTTTTCGTATCATTGTTCCCAGCATCATTGGGCATGTAGTCCCAGTCCATACTCCCCGAATCATCCAAAATATACATAATGTTAGGCTTAATCTGAGCGTTGACCCCAGATGAAAGAGGTGTGTCAGCCAGATCAGTAAGAGCGGCATGAACACCCGTGGATAAGCTGAATGCCAGGGCGGCAAGCAACAATTCGGCACGGCGCAAATAAGGGGTCGGATATTTCATGATAAACCTCCAATTTTTAAATATTGTTACAAGGTTGACCCGAACGGATCAATAAAGCATCACTTGCACATAGCTGACGGTGTTTTTTGGCCCTACCGTTCTTGCGGTAATGCGGTAATAAACCTGCCAAGTATTACTAAGTGGAAGGCTTCCATAAGCTCCACCACCTTGACTGCCACCACTGCCTGCTGCTTGCAATTTAACGCATGTTTGATTAGGTGCGTTAACCGAGGCATTGGACACGTTGCACATGCGATGTACAACAAAAGAAACCGTGTTGCCGGAGCTGTCTGCGGCGAGTTGCGTTGCCAAATTGGCCCAGTCAAATGTGGAGGGGTTAAAGTTATCCTGCCAATTGGCAAAATACCCGGAGTTTTGATCTTGTTGCAGGGTTGCTGCAGATTGGCCAGTTAACCATGTGATACCTGCTTCCACGCCACGATCACCACCGTGTATGGCGCCTTGAGTAAAAGCTAGGTTTCCGGCAATCATTGATCCAGTGTCGACAGATCGCATCATGCCAATCCCAGCTAGCGTCATGGCTACCAGCACAATTAAAGCAATGATTAATACCACACCGCGTTGTTTGCGTAATTTACGGGGATGTTTTTTAAGTAAGGATAGGTTCATGATTTAGATTATCTCCATATCATGTTACGTAGGGGCACAACTGTTTCATAAACACGGTAACGGTAGTTCCTCCAGTCGGTGCCGTCTGCGAGATTAGTCATGGTGAACGTTCCCGCAGTCCAAGATGGAGCCACTGGGGTAACTGCGGTTTTTTCAAACTGGCCACTGCGCGCTAGAACAGCAATACGTACCGCCCGTAGCCTACCCCAGATTACAGAATCAGCGGGTGCAGCATCAGAAAATTCAGCTGGTGCGACAAAGCCATCATCATTGATGTCTGCGCCATATTGTGCTTGCAAATTGATAATTCCTTCAGCCAATTGCAGCGTGTCATTGATCCCGTCACCGTTGGCATCGACGTAGTTAATATTGTCCTGCACCACCAAGCGATCAGCATTTTGTATTGAAAATTGTGTGTTGCGCGGTAAAGTACCTAAATTGTAAAGTGTACCGCCTGTTGGCCCATCTATGCCACCCGCCTTGTTATAGCGCCCCTGTCCTGGGGTCGCTGTGATGACATCCGTGTTGCCTGGAGTGCCGGGTATGTTGGTGACTTGTCCCAGCACACAGGCATTGATGCCGCCGCTGCCCACTGCAACGACCAAATCATTTGCGGCATAACCATCGCGCTGCGAGTTAGTGACTTTATAGTTAGCATTAGTAGAGGTGGTTTTAGTAAATGGACGGGAGTCGATCACTTTAGCGGAGGCACTATAAAATATACTGACTGTGTCAGGGGCTCCCGCTGCACCCTGCGTAATTTCTACTGGGACAAGTCTAAAGTTAAAATCGCCCGGTGGCGTGCGCTGTGAATCGTAAGCTTGAATGCTGCAATTCAAGAGTGTGGTGCTGGCAAAACCATAGCCTGCCATACGCATTTCGCGCTCAATGCCGAACAACGCAATATTGCCGCTGGTTTGTGCGTCCGATCCACCTGTGGTGGTGCGTTTTTGTGCTTCAGAAATTGAAAACACCTGAAATATTACAATCATGCCTAGTAGGCTAATGACCATCGCCACCATGATTTCAACTAGGCTGAAACCGCGTTGCGCAGGGTAGGAGGCTGAGAGGGGGCTCACGATAACACCTTTAATTGATGTTGGTGATGACAACAAAATTACGTGGTGCTTTATCTTGCGGATCTTGCCAGCAAAGACGTACAGTCACGAGATTGTTGGCGGCAGTGTCAACGATAATTTGCTGTTTATCCGCTACTGCTCCAGGCAGTGCCGCAGCCACTCTATTTAACCAAGCAGACACGTTGGCATGTGTAGAGGCTCCGCCATTAGGGGCGCAAGCAGCTCCACCATTATTTGGCTGATGAGAATAGGCTATCAAATTTGCTTGTAAAGTTGCAGCGGCTGGAGGATTGCCTCGATTTTCAAGCCACATCTGCCCGATAATTTGGTTGGCAAGATAGCTGGCATCCGCACGTGATTTGGAGTCTGTAGTAGAGCTGATGGCAATAGCTTGCATACCGATTAGAGCTAAAATACCCATCGAAAAAATAAGAATGGCAATTAACGCTTCCAGCAGCATGACGCCGGATTGCTTAGATAAATTTTTAGAACTGTTCATTTTTTATCCAATCAACATCTGCGAGTATCACCCGCAGTCAATACTGCGGGGTCACACATTTTTATTTGCCCGCCGACAGCCACTGCTATGTTTAAACAACGCATCGGCCCTGCGGCGGCTGCACAAGCTCCCTCTGTGGGGTTAGTTATTTGGAAAGTTGAGTTGGCTGCTAGTGTGGTACGCCCCATTCCGGTGAAAGTGATAGTCGCAGCAGGCGCGGTAATTAAGACACTCGCTACCGACCCTTCGTCAACTGATTTTCCACCAATAAAGCTATAACTTGCGACCAAAGGGCTGGGGTCAGTATCAGCACGCACAACCCAATTTTTACCAGTAATATTGGCGGTAAGGGAGTTTACGTTAGCCTCTATCGGGGCATCATTGGTTAACACAAACTCCACATTGCTGTTACGTCGCACCGCTTCAACACGTCCTAACTGTAGGCCACTTTGCAACGATTCTGCGGTTGAGCGAAGTTTGGTGTTGCCCATCCAAGCCCTAAAACTGGGCAATCCTAGTGAAATGAGAATGCCTAAAATCACGATAGCAATCATCAATTCAATCATGCTTAAGCCACGTTGAGTTTCAGTTGTGTTTAGCACGCCCCCCCCTTTTTTGTGACCCAACAAGTGGCATTACCCGTCCAGCCCTTACTTGCGGCAGCCGAGCCAGCAGTAATAGTAGTTGCCTTAACATTGTTCTGGTTAATGGTGTAAACAAAGCCACCTGTGCCCTGAGCGGCCACCCCAGTTGCAGTGACGACAAATGTCGTCGGAGCAAGGGTGCAGGTGTAGGTGAAATATTTTCCTGTTGGTAGTGGCGCGACTGTACCAGCAGTGCAAGCACCTTCGTAACTCCGTTGATCTTGGAAATACTGTTCTAACCTTACGCGCATAGCAGAGAGCTCGGATGATGCCTCAACCAACTTTCCACGTAACACATAATCGCCATACGCCGGTATAGCAACAGCCGATAAAATCCCAATAATCGCCACGACTATCATTAATTCAATCAAAGTAAAACCGCGCTGTAGCTTCATTTCTCTGCTCTCCTAAATTTAATATGGGGTGGATTAAAATTTGCCTGAATATAATGTTGTGGGCGCACCTTAAGGCATAATTACCGCTCGTTGCTAGTATTGTCGGACAAACGGTTATCCGTGCCGAATAAATGGCAGCAGATGGCGGTAGTGGGGCTGGTAATGAAAAAATGGCAGCAATCAAGCGGGGTAAATGGAGTGATGTTTTGAGTGCTGATTTCGTAATTATAGGCGGCGGGGTAATTGGCCTATCCACCGCGCAGACTTTGTTGCAAGCGGGATATAGGGTAACGCTGCTAGATCGCGGCTTGGTTGGGCAGGAATCCTCCTGGGCGGGAGCGGGGATTTTGTCGCCTTTGTGTCCGTGGGATTATCCTAATGAGGTGACGCAGCTTACAACGCGTGGCGCGGCGTTATTTTCTGCTTGGGCGCAGATGCTGTTTGCCGAAACGGGCATAGACCCTGAGTATGAGGTGAGCGGAATGTTAATTTTGCCGCCGTTTGATCTTGCTCTGGCGCGGCAATGGTGTGCGGTGCATGAGGTTGTTTTGAATTCTGGTGGGGAAGAATCTCTCTTGCTACCCCATGTCGCGCAGGTGCGTAACCCGCGCTTGATTCAAGCATTGCGCAATCATGTCGAAATGCTCGGTGGGAATATTGTGGAGCAGTGCGAGGTGCGGGGAATTTCAGTTAATGCAAGCAGCGTGCAATCCATCACCACTTCTCGCGGGGAATTTAATGCTGATAATTTCATCGTCAGCGCGGGTGCGTGGAGCACGCAGGTATTGGGGCAATACGCTTTGCAACTCGATATTAAGCCCATGCGCGGACAAATGTTGCTGTACAAATTTGACTCCCCGCCGCTGCGTAACATTGTGCTGCAAGAGGGCATGTATATTATTCCTCGGCGTGATGGGCATGTGCTGGTCGGCAGTACCTTAGAGGATGTGGGGTTCGATAAGAGCACAACAGATACTGCACGAGATTTGCTGCGGCAACGTGCAGAATTGTTGCTGCCCGCATTGCGCGGGATGTCGATAATTAAACATTGGTCGGGGCTACGTCCTGCGTCGCCCAATAATATTCCAACCATCGGACGGCACCCGCAGCTTGAAAACTTGTATATTAACAGTGGTCATTTTCGGTATGGCGTAACGATGGCTCCCGCCAGTGCCGAAATTTTACTGAATGAAATAACGGGCGCGCCACAAGCATTAGAAGTCGCGCCATACCAAATGCGTTGATGCTGATTCATCAAAAATGGAGATTAAAATTGGACGCTAACCTGACTATCGCGCTACTGATACCCGCGTTTTTACTGATCGCCATGCTGTACTCAGTAACCGGCCACGGGGGGGCATCGGCATACATCGGCGTAATGGTTCTGCTGGGCATGGCCCCGCAGGAAATTAAACCCATCGCGCTCAGTTTGAACGTGATTGTGTCGTTCATTGCGGCTATTCATTTTTATGGGGCGGGACATTTCCGCCTCGCACTTTTTTTGTCCTTCATCATCAGTTCGGTACCGCTGGCAATGTTGGGTGGATATTTACAATTGCCGACACAGTGGTTTAACTGGCTCATGGGATTTGCGCTTTTATTTGCAGCCCTACGCATTGGAATCAAGCCCAATATCCATACGGTAGAGCTTGCTCCTAACTTTATAGTCGCGCTCATTGCGGGTGCGGCCATCGGGTTACTCTCAGGTTTGATAGGCGTGGGAGGGGGTATATTTCTCACACCACTTCTTTTGCTGATGGGCTGGGCAAATGCGCGACAAGCCGCTGCAGTTTCCGCGCCGTTCATATTGTTAAATTCAATTTCAGGTCTCATTGGTTTTTCAATACAAGCAAAAAATACCTTTCCTGAAATTATTCTTTGGCTGATTTTGCCAGTCATGATAGGGGGATTTATCGGCTCGCGTTTAGGCAGCCGTTCATTAGCCATGACCAGCATCTCTCGTGTATTGAGCGTGGTGTTGATTCTAGCGGGCGTAAAATTACTTTATGTTTGACGAAAAAATATTCGATAGAAAAATTTTAGGCTTCGCGGGTTATTCCGGCAGCGGCAAAACCACGCTGCTAGAAAAATTAATTCCTCTGCTGACGCAACACGGCCTGCGTATTTCCGTCATCAAGCATGCCCACCATGATTTTGATATAGACCAGCCCGGCAAAGACAGCTATCGGCATCGTGCGGCGGGCGCGGGCGAGGTACTCATTGCCTCTAGCCAGCGTTGGGCAATCATGCACGAGCTGCGTGCGGAAACCGAGCCTACACTACAAAACTTATGTCGCCGACTTGCCCCGTGCGATTTAGTCTTGGTAGAGGGTTATAAATTCGCTCACATTCCCAAGCTAGAGGTGCATCGAAAAGCGGCTTTGCACCCCTACCTGTATCCGTTGGACAAGCATATTATCGCGCTGGTGACCGACCATCCGCACACCACTTCATTGCCGATATTAAATATGAATGATCCGCAGCAAATCGTGGCTTTTATCATGAAATATTTCGCATTGGCAGAAGAAAATAATGAGTACGAAGATGACTGAGCAAGGAATAAATTTTGGAAATTAAAGTACTCTATTTCGGTCGCCCCAGCGAGAGCTTAAAAATTTCGCGGGAATTAGTGGCACTACCAGAAGGCTTAAAAACACTGGCTGATCTGCTCGCTTGGCTAAAATTACGCGGCGAAATTTGGCAGCAAGAGTTGGCTGATCAAAAGATTCGCTGCGCCATCAACCAAGAATTTTGCAAGCTGAATAGCCCCATCAAAGACGGTGATGAAGTCGCGATATTTTCCCCTATTTCTGGCGGCTAAATGATGAGCGTATCCATACAAGAAAAAGATTTTGATCTGAATGCTGAGCTTGTTGCATTGCGTGGCAACACCGCGCAAGTTGGTGCATTGGTCAGCTTCACAGGCTTGGTGCGCGATTTTAGCGACGGCGAAAATATTGAAAATATTTATCTGGAACACTACCCCGGCATGACTGAAAAAGCCTTAGATAAAATTATCACCGAGGCCAATACGCGCTGGAATTTGCTCGGTGTGCGCGTCATTCATCGCGTGGGGCAGCTTGCGCCGGGCGAGCAAATTGTCTTGGTGGCAACTGCCGCACTGCATCGCGCTGAAGCATTTGCCGCGTGCGAATTTATCATTGATTATCTAAAAACTGCTGCACCATTTTGGAAGCGCGAACAAACCAACAAGGGCGCGCATTGGCTAGAAACGCGCGAGTCGGACGAGCAACGTACAGCGCGCTGGGAAGATAAGCCCGCTTAATTCATTTATTCAGGAAAACACATATGGCAAATTCCGCTTCAACATCCCTCACCCACTTCGACGCAGCCGGGCAAGCGCACATGGTCGACATCGCCAGCAAAGCAGAAACGCAGCGCGTGGCGCGCGCCACCGGCCAGATCAAAATGTTGCCGAGCACGTTGGAATTAATCGCCAATGGACAGGCCAGCAAGGGCGATGTGCTAGGCGTGGCGCGCATTGCGGCGATACAGGCCAGTAAACGTACAGCAGAATTAATCCCGCTTTGCCACCCTTTATCGCTCAGCAAAGTGGAAGTGGCATTCAGCATAGATGCAGAAAACAGCCTCGTGCAATGCACCGTCACCGCCGCCACACTGGGCAGGACAGGTGTAGAAATGGAAGCTCTCACCGCCGTCAGCGTGGCACTGCTCACCATTTACGACATGTGCAAAGCAGTGGATAGGGGCATGAGCATCACGCAGATTTGTTTATTAGAAAAACAGGGTGGACGTTCGGGGCATTGGCAGCAAGTCGGGTCGTAGGGGGATTTCTGCTATCTGCCAGCAGGCTAAATCCCACACGTCCTAAACCCTACAAAAATATCATCGCGCTCTGGGGTGTAAAAATTCCGGTACGCCGCCGCGCGCATACGGGTTTGGGTGGCGAAAGATGCGCCGCGCAAACCTTGGTGTGTGTGAAACCATGGCGCGGAATATTCTTGATACGCATCGGCTGCGAAGCCGGGGTAGGGCGTGAAGGGAGATTGCGTCCATTCCCATAATGTGCCCCACTTAAAATTATTTATATTCAATGAGGTATTGGCAGGGTTATTTTTGGCTGCGAATTCCCATTCGGTTTCGGTCGGCAGTCGCCGATTAGCCCAAGCACAGTAGGCTTGAGCCTCATACAAATTAACGTGGCGTACGGCTTGGTCGGGTGGCAGAACAACTGTTTCACCGAACCGTAAACATTGCCATTGCTGATTTTTATTTCCCCCACTGCGCTTCCAATAACGCGGTGCGGTGCGTGTATTTTGCGTGCGCCATGCCCAGCCTGCGTCGCTCCAATATTGTTTTTTTTCGTAGCCGCCTGCTGCGATAAATTCGCTGAATTGTTGATTGGTGACGAGGCTGCTATCTATGCTAAATGGCGGCACAATAACGCGATGCACCCACTTTTCATTGTCGAAAACAAAGCCATTATCCGGCGCGCTACCCATCAGAATTTCTCCGCCTGAAAAGTGAATTTCTGTGGCAGGCTTAATGGAAATATTATCCTCTAAAAGTGCGCTCGGTGTTGCCAGTCCTAAGGTTTGCAGAGTGTATAAAAAAGCCTCGCCGTGCATGTCTTCATGCGCTAACACGAGGCGAAATGGATAGAGCGCGGCATCATTATTTTCGGTATGCGCGAGCTTTTTTAAAATGCACTCCAGCACATTCTGGCAATAATTTTTTATCGATTTTGCATCGGGTAAATCCAGCGACCAGCGGGTATCGTGCGCCACTGCGCCAGAATCAAAATACGCATCTGAATTTTTTAATAGAGATGGATAACGTGCCGCACCGGGCTGGCTGGTAGCGGCTTCGCGCAGTACAAACCATTCGGCAAACCATGCGATATGGCCGAGCTCCCACAGCGGTGGGTTGATTATTTTTAGGTGTGGTACGCGCGTTAAATCACCTAGCCCCACAGATGAAAATTGCTCGAACATTGCCAGTGTATAATTTCTAGCATCTTGCAAATGCTCGGTTAATTGCGCAGGCGTGGCGTGACGAAATGAGTGGTGTGGTTTCATCTTATTGGCGGAGATGCCTTGAATAAATTAAACGTGGTTATTATCAGCCCCGCGCTGGCAAAAGCCAATAACGGCAACTGGCAAACCGCTTATCGTTGGGCGCGATTTTTACAGCCGTATTTTAAGGTGACGCTGGCGCAGCAGTGGGATGAAGCGGCGGCTGATGTGATGATCGCGCTGCATGCGCGACGTTCAGCGGCCTCTATCGCGGCCTTTGCGGCAGCACAGCCTAAGTCACCCTTAGTGGTGGTGTTGACTGGCACCGATTTATATAAAGATATACGCTGCGATGCAGCCGCGCAAAAATCATTGCAGCTTGCGACGCACTTGGTCGTTTTACAAGCAGAAGGGTTGCAGGAATTAAGCTCAAATTTACAGAAAAAAACGCAGGTGATTTATCAATCAGCACGCTTGTTAAAACCTATTTCGCTGGCAGAAAAAAATCAGAAAATATATTTTGATGTGTGCATGGTCGGACATTTACGTGACGAAAAAGACCCACTTACTTTTATGCGCGCAGCCGCAGCGGTGCAATCTGCCAACATACGACTATGGCATATCGGCGGCGTGTTAGATCAAGTTTTAGGCGCGCAAGCGGAGGCTACACAAGCCCAGCATCCTCGTTATCATTGGCTGGACAACATGCCGCACGCGGCTACGCGGCAGCACATTAAGCGCAGTCATCTGATGGTGATCGCGTCTAAAATGGAAGGCGGCGCAAATGTTATTATTGAGGCCATCACCAGCGGCGTGCCCGTGCTGGCGAGTGATATATCCGGTAATCGCGGCATGTTGGGTGCAAATTATGCGGGATATTTTCCGCTGGGCGACAGCGTGCAGTTGGCTGCGTTAATTGACCGTGCAGAAAGCGATGAAAATTTTTACGCACATTTGCATCGCCAGTGTGTAGCTAGAAAAAAATTATTTACCCCACAACAAGAGTGTGCCGCCTTACTCAAATTACTCAATCATGCTTTAAAGGACACCCATGAATTCCCCTCTAAAAAATAATATTAAACTCACCTCTTTCTCGCACGGTGGCGGTTGCGGCTGCAAAATTGCGCCGGGTGTGTTGTCTGAAATCCTCAAAAATTCGGGCGGATTTCCCATTCCCAAAGAACTATTGATTGGCATCGAAACATCGGATGATGCCGCCGTTTATAAATTGAATGACGAGCAGGCGTTAATCGCCACGACCGATTTTTTTATGCCCATCGTGGATGATCCTTACGACTTCGGGCGCATCGCTGCGGCCAATGCAATCTCCGATGTGTATGCGATGGGTGGCACGCCGATTATGGCTCTGGCATTGGTCGGCATGCCGATCAACCAACTGCCCGTAGATGTCATTGGGCAAATTATCAAAGGCGGGGAATCCATTTGTGCCGAGGCGGGCATCCCAATTGCAGGCGGACACACTATCGATTCTATCGAGCCGATTTATGGTTTAGTGGTGATGGGTTTGGTGCATCCATCCAAAGTAAAAAGTAATGCGGGCGCACAAGTCGGCGACAAATTAATTCTCGGCAAGCCGCTCGGCGTGGGCATTTTGTCCGCAGCGTTGAAAAAAGAAAAACTGGATGCAGCAGGCTATGCGACGATGATCGCTAACACGACCAAGCTCAATAAACCGGGCATCGCTTTGGCAAACATCGCGGGTGTGCATGCCTTAACTGACGTGACGGGCTTTGGTTTGATCGGACATTTACTTGGCATGACGCGCAGCGCGAAGCTGAATGCACAATTAACTATGCGCGATATTCCGTTGTTGTCTGGCGTGTTGCAGCTTGCCGAAAATGGTTTTATCACCGGAGCCTCAGCGCGTAACTGGGCGGGTTACGGGCATGAGGTTGTTTTAAGTGAAGCAATTTCGCCCGCACAAAAAGCATTGCTGACCGACCCCCAAACATCAGGTGGATTATTGGTGTCGTGCGCGCCAAATGTGGTGGATGAGGTGCTAAAATTATTTGCCGATGGTGGCTTTGAACATGCTGCCGTGATCGGCGAAATGGTGGCGGGCGAGGGCAGGGTAGAGATAGCTGTTTAATTTTTAATCATAAATGGAGAGTAATATGAATACTGTTTCAACATCCACATTGGGAAAATTATTCCTTGTATTTTTACTGACGTTTTTCACTCACACTAGTTTTGCGCAGCAAGTGTTGCGCGTCTCGGCCATACCAGACGAAGCCCCAACCGAGCTGCAACGCAAGTTCAAACCACTGGGCGAATATCTACAAAGTAAAATCGGGATGCCAGTGGAATTCACGCCTGTGACGGATTACGCGGCGGCAGTAGAAGCTTTGGTCAGCAATAAAGTTGATATGGTTTGGTTTGGGGGCTTTACTTTTGTGCAGGCCAAAGTACGCAGTAATAATCAAGTGATTCCGCTGGTGCAGCGCGAGGAGGATGAAAAATTTCGTTCGGTTTTTATTACCACCGACAAAACCATTAACACGCTACAAGACTTGAAGGGTAAGACTTTTACCTTCGGCTCGGAGTCCTCTACTTCGGGGCATTTGATGCCACGCTCGTTTTTATTGGCGGCTAAAATTAATCCTGAAGTGGACATGAAACGCATCGCATTTTCGGGCGCGCACGATGCCACGGTAGCCGCCGTATCCGGTGGGAAAGTGGATGCAGGCGCGCTGAATATTTCGGTGTGGGAGAAATTGCTTAACGAGAAGAAATTCGATACCAGCCAGGTGCGCGTATTTTTTACCACGCCCGGTTACTACGATTACAACTGGACGGTGCACGCCGACATGCCCGCTGAGTTGCGTAGAAAATTGAGCGACGCTTTTCTCGCGCTGGATAAAAATAATGAGCAAGGAAAAATTATTTTGGACCTGCAACGCGCCACAAAATTTATTCCGACCAAGGCTGAAAACTACGCCGCCATTGAAGCCGCAGCGCGCAGTGCTGGCTTGTTGAAGTGACGGCCTATTATCTAAAAAATATTTCGGCGCGACACCATGCTGCTGCCGCAGACGCGCCGGATGCCTTACATGAAATTAATTTATCCGTAGAGTCAGGCGAGCAAGTTGCCATCATCGGCTCCTCTGGCGCGGGCAAAACAACTTTGCTGCACGTGCTGGCGTGTGCACTGCAACCGCATCTAGGCACGCTCACCTTATTCAACAACGACCCTTGGCAACTAGCGCATAGCCAGCGTCACACCTTACGCGGCCAATTATTTCTCGCGCCGCAAACGCCACCGTTACCGCCTAGACAACGTGTGGTCACCACCGTGTTAGCAGGCCGATTGCCGCAATGGAGTCTGTGGCAAGCCTTCCTGTCATTACTCAAACCGAGCGATCCTGCCGCCGCCTTTGAGGTATTAGCGCGTTTAGGCTTACAAGATAAATTATACGAGCGCGTGGATAGATTATCCGGCGGCGAGCGTCAGCGTTGCGGCATCGCCAGACTTTTATTATCCAACGCCCGCGTGCTGTTGGTGGATGAGCCGCTGTCCGCGCTTGACCCCACGCTCTCGTTGCAAATGCTGACCGTGTTGCAGCAACACGCCAGTTCGCGCGACGCGACATTGATATGCAGCTTGCACCATGTTGAATTTGCCCGCGCTCATTTTCCACGCATTATTGGATTGCGTCAGGGG
>Ga0209824_10000475_pt1 | contig 24778 bp, 24 predicted proteins | sample VDWuncwatermetaG_FD_184124 | JGI IMG/M metagenome (GOLD analysis project Ga0209824, IMG submission 184124) | Wastewater microbial communities from Netherlands to study Microbial Dark Matter (Phase II) - VDW unchlorinated drinking water (SPAdes)... ...
TTCATACTCCTCGCCTAGAACGACACGCGTCGTCGCCTGATCCAGCGATTCAAGCACACCGAGTAACTCTCCTCGATTCTTTCGATCAGCCAGCGTTACCACCGCGCCTACTTCCTGGAGTAGGCGGGTGGCGGCCACGCCACTCCGTGCCAGCCCGACGACTGTGACGCGAGCTCCTGCCAGCTGAGTGGTGTCCACTCCCACCATCTCCATTACCTCAACTTGAGTGTGCTTAAGCTCAATAGCGCCAACAAAATGGCGATGATCCAGAGACGCACAACGACTTTCGGCTCTTCCCAGCCTTTCATCTCAAAGTGGTGGTGGATCGGAGCCATGAGGAATATTCGCTTCCCTCTGGATTTGAATGAGGCGACCTGGAAAATGACCGAGACGGCTTCGATCACGAAGACGCCGCCGACCATAAGCAACAACAGCTCATGCTTGCTGATGACTGCTACCGTCCCAAGGGCCGCCCCAAGCGGGAGCGAACCGACATCGCCCATAAAGACCGAGGCCGGATAGGTGTTGAACCAAAGAAACCCAAGACTCGAACCCAGGATGGCCGCCGTAAAGACCGCCAACTCTCCGGCTCCGTCGATGTGCGGAATCAGAAGGTATTCCGACATCAATCGGTGACCGGTTACGTAAGCGACCACGGTGTACGCCAATGCAGCAATCATCACAGGCCCGATAGCCAGCCCGTCGAGACCATCAGTGAGGTTCACGGCATTGGAACAACCGACGATCACCAACACGGCAAAGACAATATAAAACCATCCCAAATCAGGCGTGAAACTCTTGAAAAATGGCACACTCAGCTGCGTGCTGTAGCCAGGCAACGAGTACAAAATCAGCGCGACGATGAGCGCGACGACTATTTGGGCCGTGATTTTTTGCGATGCAGAAAGCCCCTTTGATCGGGCCTTGATGAATTTGAGATAGTCGTCCGCAAACCCAATGGCACAAAACCCCAGTGTCGCAGCAAGAACTAGCCAGATATGGGGACGCGAGATGTCGGCCCAGAGCAGCGTGGACAACGTGACTGCGAAAATAATGAGGATGCCGCCCATCGTGGGCGTCCCACTTTTAGCGAGATGTCGCTTTGGTCCGTCATCCCGTATCTGTTGCCCTAACTTGATCTCTTGAAGCTTGCGAATCACCCACGGCGCGAGCACGAAGGCGATCAGAAACGCCGTGACTGCGGCATAAATGATGCGAAAGCTCTGATACCGAAAGACATTCAGAAACGAAAATTCTCTATGGAACGGATAGAGCCAGATATACAGCATAGCCTGAACGACCGTTAGGACGCCTTTCTTGTCGTACGTGTTGCTCCTCGAAGCGCATCAGCGACAAGCTCTAATTTCATCCCGCGCGATGCTTTGATCAGCACGGTATCACCCGGCTTCACAAAGGTTTTTATGGCGGCGGACGCCGCGCGCGCATCCGGGACTTCGAGAATATGGGTTTGATCCAGTCCTGCCTGCTTCGCCCCTTTGGCTAGGCTCCGCCCCAATAGTCCACAGGCTACGAGCTGATCAATACCGTGGCGTGCTACGAAACCGCCGACTTCCTCATGCATCTGAGCGGCATTCGGGCCAAGTTCCAGCATATCGCCAAGCACGGCAATTCTCTTTCGTTTTGCCCCTGTTTGTGCGAGCAACTGCACCGCGGCTTTCATGGAGGCCGGGTTGGCATTGTAACAGTCGATGATCAACTTCACGCCCTGACTCACTCGCACTTGCGACCGCATGGCAGCAGGCCGGAAACGGGACAGTCCCTGAGCGATCACCCCTCCGGGTAAGCCCAGAATCGAACCGACTGCCCCTGCAGCCAACGCATTGGTGACGTTGTGGTCCCCTTGCACTCGAATATGAACCGGGGTGCGGCGAACCATGCCTGGGAGTAGAAGACGAAAGATCGTCCCATTGCGCCCGTCGGATTCCAGATCCATGGCACGGACGTCAGCTTTTGATGAAAAACCAAACGACACCACACGACAGCGAGCTCGTGCAGCAAGGTAGTCGTAATACGAATCATCTGCGTTCAGAACTACAACTCCATCAGGAGGAAGGAGATCGAGCATCTCCGCCTTTGCCTGAGCTGACACCTCCATCGTGCCAAAAAACTCTAAATGGTCGGGGCCGATGTTCGTAATGATCCCGATCGTGGGGCGAACTATTTCACACAGCCTGGTGGTCTGACCGAGATTGTCGACTCCCATCTCGATGACCGCTCCCTTGTGTCGCTCGTTAAGGCGAAGCAGGGTCTGCGGGACGCCCACACGGTTATTCAAATTCCCTTCCGTCTTGAGAATCTTCCAGCGACGAGCCATGACACTGGCGACCATTTCTTTCGTCGTCGTCTTACCGTTGCTTCCTGTGACGGCAACGACAGGAATGTGAAATCGGCTTCGGTGGTATGCAGCCAGCTGCTGATAGACATGGAGTGGATCGCGGACACCGAGGATAAATGGCTGGGCCCGCTTCGAACCACGCTTCAAGGAAATCCCCGACACATCGTAGGAATCGAGTACGATCGCTCCAACCGCTCCGCGCGCGAGTGCCGTTGCCACAAAGTCGTGGCCGTCGAATCGATCTCCCTGGAGCGCAAGAAAGAGATCACCAGGCTGAAGAGAGCGAGTATCGAGACTGATTCCACGGATACGTTGTTTTGCCCAACTCACCCCATCGCTGGCCAAGACTTTCGTGCTGATCACTTCCCGCAATTCTTCGACGGTAAACAGTGTCATCTGGTTACTTCCACGCACCGACCGCCCCCTGCATCCGTTGGCTAGATGCGGGCTCCGAGCCGTTCGATAGCGTCGCGCGCCACTTCGCGATCATCGAAATGAACCTTCTTCGTGCCGATGATCTGGTAGTCTTCGTGCCCTTTACCGGCAATCAACACCATATCCGCACTCTGGGCTTCCCGCACCGCCTCTTCGATAGCTTCTCGGCGATCAGACACTTTTCGGTACTGGACGTGTGGCCGTAGCCGCAGTGCCTCGACCACCCCGACTTCTACTTGCTCCAGGATGGAGAGGGGATCCTCGGTTCTAGGGTTGTCCGACGTCAGTATCACGACGTCGCTGTAGCGCACGGCCGCTTCTCCCATCTTCGGCCTCTTGCCTCGGTCACGGTCTCCACCACACCCAAAAACCGTGATGATGCGGCCGGCTTTCAGCGCTTGTGCCGCCGTGAGCAATCGGACCAGCGCGTCTTCGGTGTGGGCATAATCTACGGCTACGGTAAACGGCTGGCCCGCGATCACACGCTCGAACCGTCCCGGCACGTTCGTGACCCTCGCTACAGCCTCACGAATTTGCGAGGGTGTGGCCCCTTCATGGAGCGCGACGCCTATGGCCGCAAGTAGGTTGTAGACATTGTGCTCACCTACGAGATGACTCTCGATGGGGAAGCTCCCGACCGGTGTCGCCGCAGTAAAGGTTGTCCCCTGAAGAGACAGCCGCACCTTTTCCGCACGCAGGTCCGCCTTGGCCTTTAATGCATAGGTCCAAACCGGAGCAGGACAACGCTCGATAATGCGACTTCCATAGGGGTCATCAATGTTGACGATCGCTCGTTTATTCGACTTGAGCCCCCCCTTCAATTCTGTGAATAGTCTCAGTTTTGCCTGAAAGTACTCTTCCATGGTCTTATGAAAGTCGAGATGGTCCTGAGTCAGATTCGAAAAGACCGCCACATCATATTCACATCCACTCGTGCGGTCCTGTGCCAGGGCGTGAGAAGACACTTCCATCACGGCAGTGGTACAGCCGCTGGCGACCATCTTGGCAAGCAGCTGTTGCAGTTCAAGAGAACCAGGTGTCGTGTGCGTTGCTGGCATCGTGCGCTCACCGATCTGATAGGCAACGGTTCCGATTAACCCTACTGGGTGACCCATGGCTTCCAGCAGCGCTTTGCAGATATACGTCGTGGTGGTTTTCCCATTCGTTCCAGTCACACCGATCATCCGAATCTTTGATGAGGGGTCTCCATAAAAGCGGCCCCCCAGCAGACCGAGCGCCTTTCTGGAGTCGTCAACGCGGACGAATGGAAGAGGCACCTCACGCACCGGCTGCTGCGACAACAATGCGACCATTCCCCCTCTCATTGCCGCTGGAATAAACTCATGTCCATCAACCTGCTCCCCTTTCACGGCGACAAAGAGACTGTTGGCCGAGACAGCCCGAGAATCATCAGTAATCGCGTTGACAGACACATCCAAATTTCCACGGCGATCAAGAATCTTCACCCGTCCCTCTAGCGACTGAAGCAGAGTTGCCAAGGTCATCGACACTCCCCAGTACGATTACTATTGTCGCGAAGCCATCGCCAACGTGATGGGCGCATCCGATGGCACGCCTAAGTAGCTTAACACCTGCTCCCCGACGCGACTAAACACCGGGGCAGCGACAGCCCCGCCCTGCGTATCACCTAGAGGTTCATCGATCACCACAATCATGGCGAGCTGCGGGTTGCCTGCCGGCGCATACCCCGCAAAAGACGCAACAAATCGAGAGGCTGAATAGGCACCGGTTCGGGGATCGATTTTTTGGGCTGTACCGGTTTTCCCAGCCACCCGAAATCCCGGGATAGCCGCATGCGTCCCGGTGCCGTCCGTCACAACACCTTCAAGAATCTTCGTCACGCTGCGAGCAGTTTCTCGAGAAATGACCCGTCGCTTGGCTTGAGGAGGGACCTGCCTGAGGATGTGGTTATCAGCATCTCGTATTTCTGACACCACGTAGGGCTTCATCAACATACCGTCGTTGGCGATGGCCGCAACCGCGGATACCATTTGAAGTGGCGTCACACCAATCTCTTGCCCTATGGAAATAGACGCGACCGAACGGCGCCCCCAGTCTTTGGGGTCCCTAACCAGTCCAACTCCCTCTCCGGGAAGATCGATCTCCGTTCGCTGCCCGAAACCGAATGCCTGGAGGTATCGATAGAGCCGGTGCTCCCCCAACGCCATACCGGTCTTTGCCGCCCCAATGTTGCTGGACTTCTGAATCACCTGCGCAAAGGAGATCCATCCCAATCGCTCATGATCATGAATCACGGTGTTCGCGACCGTCATACGACCATGCTCCCCAAATACCATCGTATTCGGACTTACCACTCGCTCCTCAATGGCTGCCGCAGCCATCATCGCCTTCATAGTTGACCCCGGTTCATAGGCATCCGTCAGCGCCCTGTTTCGCCAGCGATCAGAGCTCAGAGCCGATACGGCATTGGGATCAAATCGCGGACTCACCGCCATAGCCAACACCGCTCCAGTCTTTGGATCAAGTACAATCATTGTTCCTGACTTGGCCCGCGCACGGCTAACCGCGTCCTCAAGCTCTCTCTCAACGATATATTGAATCACCTCATCAATCGTAAGCGTGAGGTTATGGCCGGGCGTCGGACTCCGTTCCATCATTCCCTTAGGAAATACTGTATGCCCTAAGGCATCACGTTGCAGCACCATCATCCGCTTCTCACCATGCAAGTACGGTTCGTAGCGATGCTCAACGCCTTCCAAGCCCTCACCGTCCATTCCCGAAAAACCCAACACATGAGCCAGAAGCGGCCCTTTGGGATAGAACCGCCGCCCTTCCATCACAACCCCGATCCCATCAAGCGACAAACGATCCAGACGACGCCCCTGCTCAGGATCCAATTTTCGAGCTAACCATACGAATCTCCGGTCCTGTCTGAGTTTTCGTTCCAACTCATCAGTCCTCACATGCAGAATCGGCGATAACTGCCGAGCAGTCTTAAGAGGGCTATCAACTGTGTTTGGAACTCCGAATACGGACTGCACCTCCACATTCATGGCTAAAATCTTGCCCTGTCGGTCGACGATCGTGCCGCGAGCCCCTTCAAGCGATACCGTCTTTTGGTGCTGTCGATCCGCTTGGGCTGAGAGTTCAGCCGCTTGCAACACTTGCAGCGTGACCAGCCGGAACAGGACCACTCCAAACCCACACAGCACCAGCAGTAATAGGACATACCGACGACCGCGAGAAAGGGAACCGGCCACTAGAACCTCCCGCTGGGAAGATCATTCCTCGCGACTTTCAGCTCAACCAGCGCAATACCTGAGGGCTGGACACCACTTGGTCTTGGTCTGGACTGAACCACGATGATTTGCCCTTGCTGAGGCAGACTCATGCCGAGTTTTTCCGTCGCCAGTTTTGCGATCCGGTCGGAGGCGCTCAATGTTGAAAATTTGACGCGAAGCTCATCTCGTTGACGTTCCAACACCGTCTTGTCACGCTTCAACCGTTCAATCTGATAGCCGATCCGAACCATGTCTACGCGCTCCCACACAAACACAAATACGAGACAGAGTCCTAGAAAAACGGCGACGGTCTTCATAAAAGTCCCATCCTCGGTTGACGTTCAGCGACTCGTAATTTAGCGCTTCGTGATCGGGGATTTGCTTCGCACTCGGCCCCCGAAGGAAGGACCGGTTTCTTCGTGAGTATCGACACGGTGGCGTCTGGCCCTTGAGCAAGAGACCGGAACGTATGCTTCACGATACGGTCTTCGAGGGAATGAAAAGAAATCGCACAAACCCTCCCCCCCACAGCCAACACGTCGGTTGCATCTCGAAGCGAGGGCTCCAAGAAATCCAGTTCCTGATTCACCGCAATGCGAAGTGCCTGAAAGGTCCGCGTGGCACAATGAATCCGTCCATGCCGATAAGACGCCGGCACGGACCGAGCAATGATAGAGGCAAGTACTCCGGTGGTCATGACAGGCTGTCGTTGCCTTTCCTGCACGATGGCCCGGGCAATTCGCCTGGCATACCTCTCTTCCCCATTCTGAAATATGATGTCCGCGAGCTCATGTTCAGGACTGCTGTTCACTAAGTCGGCGGCAGTTGTCCCAATCGTTTGGTCCATGCGCATATCCAGGGGACCTTCTCGCTGAAAACTGAACCCTCGCGAAGGATCGTCCAACTGCGGGGATGAAACCCCAAAATCGAAAAGCACACCACCAACCTTCGCGATACCCGCTTCAGCAAGGTGCGACTTTAAGTCTCGATAATTTCCTTGCCGCAACACAATACGATCTCCAAATCGATTCAACCGCCGCTGACTGAACTCAATGGCCTGAGAGTCTTGGTCCAGCCCTATAACCCTTGTCCCGACAGGGCTAGTCATTAAGAGCATTTCAGCATGCCCACCATATCCCACCGTACAATCGACAATTGTGGTAGGTTGCTGAAAAATAAGCCAAGATCCCACTTCTTGTCCGAGTACTGGGATGTGCAATTTTTCACTAAAAATACTTTCACCCACACGCCTCCACTTCTCCCCACTTCACGAAGTATACTCTGGCATTTTTGCTTGTCAACAGTCTTTCAGTAATCTAGCGAGGCCTACATTTAGGTGCAGAAGTTTGAAAACGCGTCATCTGGCCGTCGGCATTCAATTGAATTATTATTTATTTACAACAAGCTACGAAACTTAGCCCTCTGAAATGTTCCAATGCTTTCCTAGCCCGTCAAACTGGTGAAGTTTGGTTGACTTCAAGGGATTTCAATTAGAGAATGCTGTCATGCTTCGAAATTATTTGCTTTCCTCATACATAGGACCGTTTCTATTCCTCACCCTTCCGTTCCTCTACCTGGAACAGGCCGATGGAAAGGACTTCAATCCGGACAATCCCCTCAACCAACCGGCACCGGTCTATTGGTGCTCGAGCAAGACGCCCGATCAACAGATTTCAACGAAAAAGGGCTCCGGATGCAAGCCGCTCTACGACACACAGTCCGTAGAAGCATTCAAGGAAAAGGTACGCCGACAGGGTTTCGAACTTCCCGACCGTGACCCCATAAAAATCGTGGAGCTGCAGAATGCAGCATCGAGATTTTCGGATCGTTACCGGACCTTTGTCTCGTGCTGCCTGACCGATGGGGATGCCCCTGAAAAAGTTGTGGATCTCATCGATGAGGCAAACCACATTCTCAAAGCCGTTCAACAAAAAGGCATCTACAATTCGGCAGGATTTGGCATCGGAAGCAGGGCAGACGGAAGCCCAGGCACCGGTCCCGGCGATGGAAGTGGAAGCGGTGGTTTAGGTGGAGGGGCTGCACGAGGCCCGAAGCTCGGCACGTTCGCGCGTCAATTCACACTTAGTGAAATCGTAGGAACAGTTGCCCGTGCGCGCGAAGATCTCTTTCGCCTCAATGAACGTCTCGACAGATTGAACGAGGCACAGAAAAACCTTGGTGAGGTCGAGTACGAACGCAGCGGCCGTGCCAGGCTACAGATCCAGGACGAGGAAGAAGCAATCAAAAAGGAGTTCAATGGAAAGAAACTGCCCTCAGCGGCCCCAACGGGAATGGACATAGAAGATACGACGCTGCGTTCACGAATTGGAGGAGATATTGAAGATACGAAGTTGAATTCAAACTTCGGTGCGGATATCGGCGCCTCGGTGTCTCCCTATAGTAATGTGGGCGAATCACTTCGCCCGCGGAGAGGGGCGGATGTTCACGACAGTCAGCTCCCCCATCGGCCTGGAACGGATATGCAAGATACCTCCATGTCCAGCAGCACTGGGTTCGAAGTCGACAACGCACAAAATCGTGAAGGTACCTCAACCGTTCCACGACGAGGGGTTGGTGCCTCTATTGGAGACTCTGACTTGAATAGCAAGAGGCGATAGCCCGCCCCTCACGGTTTTCCTCCCACCACCGGCATCGGCTCCCAGGTCTCTCCCGCATCCTTACTGCGATAGAGGCCACTCCCATTTGTGCCGGCATAGAACACCCCTGGATCCGCTTCGCTTTGTGCGATGGTTCTGATGTTGGTGGTCGCCAACCCCTTGTTGAGCATCACCCACGTACCCCCACCATCTCCGCTCCGATGCACGCCATCCCGTCCCGTGATGTAGATCACGCCTTGACGCGTCCGGTCGAGCACCATGGCAATGATCATCTGATCGGCAAGCGATTCTCCGATTCGTTTCCAACCCTTGGCCGCATCGGTTGTTTTATAGAGCCCCGCGAGCGTGGCGGCGTAGACGGTATCGGGCTCGTATGGATCAACCAGTATGGAGGTGACATTCAGCGCCCGGGACGTTTTCACCATGTCCGGCGGCACCAGCCCGTTGTTCACTTTTACCCAATGACCGGCCTGATCCAGCGACTTGTAGACGCCGCCGCTGGTTCCAGCGTACAGAATGGAAGGCCTGGTCGGATCCATGCCCAACGTCACGACCATCAACACTTCTTTCATACCCTCCATTTTCTTCGTCCATTGTTCGCCGCCGTTCTTGGTTTCAAACACACCCATCGTGGTAGCGAGAAAAATGTGCTGGGCGTCGGCAGGATCGAAGAGGAACTGATTCACCACGGACGTAATGGTCGCATCATCAAGCCCCGATCGCATTGAGATCCAGCGCTGTCCGCCATCATGACTTTTGTAGACGGCGTCGCCCTTCGTTCCCGCATACACCGTCGCGGGATAAACGGGATCGATTGCCATAGCGATCACACGGGAATAGCTCATGCCTTGAGAAAGGTTTGTCCATGTCTGGCCGGCATCCCGGGTCTTATAGATGTAGTCGTTCGTCGCAACGTAGATGATATCGGGATTCCTTGGATGGAGCTGGATCAGAACGATCGGATCGCTGCGATTGCAGCCGAAGAGTGAGGCGGCAAGAACGAGGAGCAGGAGAAGGTTTCTCATGTGGGATCTTGAAAGTTTTTCAGGATGCTCAAACGGGCTATCCAACAAGGCCGCAGGGAGAGTCGGACGCCAAAGCGTGCCCTGCTTTGCACGTTGAGGTGGGCGATCGACCGAGAACGAAGTTGGGAGCCCGTTTCAGCATCCTATCTATCGATAGTTCGTGAACTGCAGATCGACCTCAAAATCTTTCCCCTTCAAGAACGCGATCGCCGACTGCAATTCGTCCTTGCTCTTGCCTTGCACACGCAGTTGCTCGCCCTGAATCTGCGCTTGGACTTTCACCTTGGACTCTTTGAGCGCCTTCGTAATTTCCTTCGCCTTTTCTGAGGTGAGGCCACTCTGAATCTTCGCCGTCTGCCGCACGGTTCCGCTTAATGCCGGTTCCACAGCGCCAAAGTCGAAGGCCTTCAATGAGACGCCACGCTTCACGCATTTCGCTTTAATGATCTCCTGTACGGCATTCAGCTTATATTCGTCATCCGAAACGACGACCAATTCCTTTTCTTTCTCCTTCAGCGTGATTTCGGTCTTCGAGTCCTTGAAATCAAATCGCTGTTTGACTTCCTTCGTCGCCTGATCCAGCGCGTTCTTCAGCTCCTGCATATTCACTTCCGACACCACATCGAATGAAAACTGATCAGCCACGATTTCCTCCTTCTCCTACCTTCTAACCCCCAAAGAGCATCCTGGTCGGTCTCCTACTGCTCGCATGCACCGAGCATCTTCCTTAACTTATGAATATGACAAACCTTGTGTGCGCGGTGCGCGAGCACGGGAGGCTGACCGGGACGCTCTAACAACACCCTGTCCCGTGCGGCAGCTTAAAACTCTTCTCGTCATCAGCACAATGGATCGCCGTCTGCATCCGCCCTGCCGATCCTCCACCCGCCATCACGACGACTTCACTCGACGTAAACGGCTTCTTCAAGACCACATAGCCATACCACTGTCTCAAACTGTCGCTCAAGACAATCAAACCCAGCACCGCGACCAGTGCCACCAGTACAGCATCCAGATAGAGCGCAAAGGCCTGTCCTGCCGCCAATGTTCCCGCTTTCTTCAAGAACATCCAAAACATTTCATACGATCCGGTCAGGGTGATGATGCCCACGAACAACATCGGCAACGCCGTCACCCAGAGATAGGACGACTTCCACATCTTGATGAGCACCGTCGTTCCGATGCAAAGCGCCAATGTCCCCAGCAGCTGGTTCGCAGCACCGAACATCGGCCAAATCGTCGAAATGCTTCCTGTTCCGATCAGATAGGCCCAAGCACCCACGACCACACCGCTGCTTAACATCACACCCGGCATCCAGTTCATTCGGCGAAAGGGCGCATAGACCCGTCCTGCCATTTCTTGGATCAGGTATCGCGCCACACGCGTACCCGTATCAATTGTCGTCAGGATGAAGAGCGCTTCAAATACGAGCGCGAATTGATACCAGTAGGCCATCAAACCCGCCATGCCGGGCAACGCTGAAAAGATCGACGCCATGCCGACGGCCAAAGACACAGCCCCGCCAGGACGCCCAGCCACATCAACTTCAACCATCTGTGACAGCTCAGCAATTCGCGACGGGGGAAAACCCATCGCCGCCAATGCATCCCCACTCAATGTTGTATTGATCGCCAGGTAGTCGCCAGGAATCAGCACCGAGGCCGCGATCAACGCCATGACGCCAACGAAGCTCTCCAACAGCATCGCCGCATACCCCACTACCGCCTGCGATTCCTGCTCGATCATCTTGGGCGTCGTCCCGGACGAGACCAGTGAGTGGAATCCTGAGATTGCCCCGCAAGCGATCGTGATAAAGAGAAACGGGAAGAGCGTGCCTGGAATAATTGGCCCGCCGCCATTCGCAAACTGTGTCACACGCGGCATCTCGATCGTCGGTGCCATGAGGATCACACCAAAGCCGAGCAGGAAGACCACGCCGAGTTTCATGAAGGTGGAGAGATAGCCACGCGGCACCAGCAACATCCAACCGGGCAGTACTGACGCAAGAAAGCCATAGCCAGCTAGCAGCCAGATCAGCGCTGGCTTGTCGAACTCGAAGAGCCACGCGTAGGACGACTGCGCGACGACACGGCCGTACAGCACGGCGGCGATCAGTAGAACCACGCCAAGTATTGACACTTCCGCAACCGCACCGGGACGAAACTTTTGAAGATAGAAGCCCATAAGGAGACCAATCGGAATCGTCATCGCAATCGTAAACGTGCCCCAGGCATTGTGGTAGAGCGCATTCACCACGGCGAATCCAAGACCAGCCAGAGCCACCACGACAATAAAGAGCACCGCGACCGCCGTCGCCGTGCCGGTGACAGAGCCGAGTTCATCATGCGCAATCTCGGGCAATGAACGGCCATTGCGCCGCATTGAGGCGACAAGGATGATGAAATCCTGCACCGCTCCAGCCAGCACCGCGCCAATCACCAACCATAGAAACCCCGGCACAAATCCGAATTGCGCCGCTAGCACCGGGCCAAGCAAGGGCCCCGCCCCAGCAATCGCCGCGAAGTGATGGCCAAAGAGCACGACCTTGTTGGTGGGATGAAAATTGACCCCATCGTTCAGCCGCACCGCCGGTGTCACATACTGATTGTTCAGTCCGACCACCTGCCTGGCCAGCCAGCGGCCATAGAACCGATAGGCCAGCACATAGATGCAGGCCGCCGCCACAACCAGCCAGAGTCCGTTCACTTTCTCATCAGGATTCACGACGCCGACCACGTGGGCAAGCGCGAGCGCAGCGAGGAGAGAGAGCAGTAGCCAGAGCAGATTCACCGCCACTTTCATGCGCGGCATCGTAACATATTCAGGGCAGAAACCTGTAAATGATGGTTCTAGCGAATGCAACATTGACACAACTTGGGATTGCGCAGTAGCCTTTGAGCCTTTGGATCTGCTCTATTCATTTGACGCCAAGGCGTGTAACCAAGCGTTGCGGAGAATAGTAGAGAATTCGCCATGCTTGAATGGATTAATGCCAACCAAGGGATTATCGAACTTGTCGGGCTTTGCCTCATCATTCCATTTGCCATAGTCTCAGATAAAATCCTTTCTGCCCGAAAACAATTTGTTTATAGGAAAGAACTCAAGAGGATGCTCGTGAAAGAGCTATGGCTAAATTTAAATTACGTTTCCCAAATTGAAGCATCCTGCGAAAAGAACTTTCGCGACAATCAAAATCTCCATCTGCCTCACTTTGCGCCACGAATAGAGATTTTAGAAAAGCACTTCGAACTCGAGTTCATGGAGAGCCTGTCACCAAATGAGAAAGATGGGCTGGTCGAAGTTTACGCACAACTTGGCTCTCTCCTGCGTGAATTTCTTTACTGGAAATCCTTACTACTAACTTCCGACCTTGCCTCAGACAAAACAATGTACGGTGCCGTTAGCTCAACGCTGCTCTCTCATATTGATCCCCTCATGAGAAACATGCTCGAACTATGGGTTACTTTGGTTAAAGAATTAGGGATGGAATCCCCCTTCCCCCAAATTAAAGAACTCACAAAACTGATCTCTGAAGAAATCAGCAAAGGAAAATGGATTCGCGCTAGCTACAAGGCTAGCTTTTTCAGGAAAAATGAATTTGAAAGCCTAGACAAGTTCGACGTACTTCTTTGTTGGATCGATGACTGGGCTGATTGTCCGAAGACGGTGATTGAAATAAGAAATCTCGTAGCGATTCATGGTAGCTGGAAGACGTAACCAGAGCAGGTTGCGCAACTAACCAAATTCATTAGGCGTTTTACAGAGGCATCCATGGATAAAGGGGCTCATTTCCACAAAGCCGACTTCCAAGTACACACTCCGAGAGATCCTGGCTGGACCGGGGCCAAACCGGTAAGCAATTCCGAGAGGGATATTCTCTACAGCCAGAATTGTTCACCTTACCCTTCAAATACAAACAAACTTCCCATGAGATAGCTGACTCACACTCCTGGTTCATTGTTACAACCTCCTCAATCTTGAAGTTTCTCCCCGCTTCCGTCATATAAACTCTATGCTCACCCTCATCCAATTTCCCTGGTCCCCCTTCTGCATCACAATCCGACACATCCTGACGCGCCATCACATTCCGTTTCGACTCCATAACATCGCCTACCATGATCGAGCGCCGATCATCAACGCGACGAACGGCCAGGGCCACACAGTGCCCTGCCTGATCGACGGGAAGCGCGGGATCTGCGATGCCACGGATTTCGGACAGGAGGTGGCGCGTTACGTGGATCGGCGCTATCGGCTCAACCTCTTTCCCAAAAGCCTTGACGGGATGCAGGTGATTCTCTCGCGCTATATCGAGAACGATCTAGAGTCGGTGGGATTCAAAGTGAACGATACCTACGTGATCCCGACACGCCCCCTCATCGAACGGACGATGCTCATTCGCCACAAAGAACGGAAGTTTGGAAATGGCTGCCTGCGAGAATGGACCAGCCACCGCCGATATCTATGTGCACAGTTTGCGGAACTCTTGAAGCCGATCGACGACATGCTGGCGGCTTCGCCGTTTCTGCTGACCGATCGCCCGTTGTTCGTGGATTACAGTCTGTACGGCGTCCTCGGCAACTACCTGTTCAACGGCAAGACGAAATTACCCAATCTGAAGCACCTGCGACGCTGGCATCTTGCGATGAATACAGGGAACTAACCTTCGTTGCCTCTTTCACATCAATGCTCCTACTGATCCGAATGGTCGGCGTCCTTGCCTAAAGAGCAAATAGGGTGTGGCTAGTGGCAGATGGCAGAACCGAGGGTCTGAATTACGAGCGGGAATGCTTGCGGAAGAAGTCTGCGATGGCCGGTTTGTCCATCTTCCCTTTGGCCACTGCAAGCACCATATCGACCAGCACCTGATTTGTCATCTTTGTTTCAACGCCATTCATAGTCAGAAACACAAGAGCCGTGGCTGCCCCCACCCGCTTATTTCCATCTAAGAACGGATGATTTTGCACAAGGTGAAAGAGATAGGCTGCGGCCATTTCATACAAATCACCGTGCAGATAGTGCCCACCAAATCCGGACTGAGGAGTAGCGACCGCAGATTCAAGCAGCCCATTGTCACGGACTCCCAGCGTCCCACCATGCCGTTCAATTTCATCACGGTGGATCTCCAGGACTTCCTCCAATGTGAGAAATAGTGGTTCCATTCTCTATTCCGCAAGTTTTTTCAACGCCGGACCGTATTGCCTATTCACCTTGGCCAGGGCCGCGCGGAATTTCTTTTGGCGAGCGGCATCTTGTGCGGGCGTCACGATGAGGCACTTCCCGTCCGTCTTGATGTTGAGCGGCGTCTCCGCATCAATCTCCAACAGATCGAGTACGCCCCGATCAATCACAAGAGCAAGACTATTGCCATGCTTGGTCAGTTTTTTGATCATATCTTCTTCCTCTCAATGGTACTACAATGTAGATCCATCATATCACCTGATTCCGATGAGGTAAAGCACACTAGATCCGACCGCGACCCTCTTCCGCTCCATGGCCTCGCCACGGTCATCAAGAACGTCCTCGCTCCCTCCTCATTGATCCTCAAATCTGAACAACCTTCCTGTTAGTCGCTAAAATACAATCTCCTTTGAGAACCTGCCCTTCTCTCCTAAACTGACTGAAACACCGCCATTCACTCCATCCGATGACCGAGAAGCGCTTCGAACAACTCGTTCGCGAACTGGAAGGGTACGCGAAGGCCCATCCGGCTCAATACAAGCTGAAGGTTGCCCTGCTTGCTTTTTCTGGCTACGCCTACGTGTTCGCCGTGCTGGGGGCTGTCATTGCCCTGACGGTCAGTTGTTTTGTCCTCATCAAAGACGGCTCAAGCGGACATGCCCTCCTCTTCAAGGTGGGCATCGCGCTCATTGTCCTTGCCACTGCGATCGTTCGTGCTCTCTGGGTCCGGTTGGAGCCCCCGACCGGCATCGAACTCCAGCGCGAGCATGCACCGCGCCTCTTTCTCCTGATCGATAAGATCCGGAACGCCCTCGGCACGCCGGCCTTTCACCATGTTCTGATCGTCAATGAATTGAATGCCGCGGTGGTACAGGTGCCCAGACTCGGCACCTTCGGCTGGCAACGCAATTATCTGTTGCTGGGACTTCCGCTCCTGCTCACCCTTACCCCAGCCCAGTTTCGCGCGGTGCTGGCGCACGAGTTCGGCCATCTTGGGAGCCAACACGGCCGCTTCTTTACCTGGATCTATCGCGCCCGCGTGACCTGGTCGCAGCTGCTCCAGGAAATGACCGTACGCCGACACTGGGCGTCGTTCGTGTTTACGAAGTTTCTGGGATGGTACGCGCCGTTCTTCAATGCCTATTCGTTCGTTATGGCCCGCGAGCAAGAGTATGAAGCCGACCGGAACGCCGCCCAGCTGGTCAGCCCGCATTGCATGAAGGATGCTCTCGCGTCTCTCTCCGTCGTTGGACGCCTGCTACGAGAATCATTCTGGTCGTCGCTCGACCAGCGAAACAAAGAGACGGCCAACCCGCCCGATGCCTATTTGCATGACTTGGCACACACGATTCTGGTTCCCGCCCATCGTGAGCTGATTCCACGATTCTTCAGCGAAGCGATGCACGACAAGACGGGCTATGCCGATACGCATCCCTCGTTGGCCGATCGACTGACGGCCCTCGCAAAGCTCCCTGCAAAGACAGCGCCCGAGCCTGCCTCTTCCGCCATTCCTCAATTGCTTGGCACGGAGCAGGACCACGCAGCCCACTACTACCTGGGGAAGACGTGTGACGAATTGTGCGACCAGCTCAACCGGGAATGGGCCGAACACATCAAGGAGACGTGGAAGCGGAATTACGACGAGAAGCAGGCCCCTCAGGCCCGTGTGGTCGAGCTGTGGGAAAAGTCGATCGCTGAGCCATTATCTGAAGATGAACTGTGGGAATACGCGACGAAGACCAACCTTCTCGAAGGAGCGACAGCCGCGATTCCGCTGTTTCGCCAACTGTTGGACCGTTCACCCGACCATGCCGGCGCGAATTTCGCCTTGGGGCGGTTGCTCCTTGCGCAAGGGGACCGTGCCGGATTGGAACGGCTTGAACAAGCAGGCGCCAAAGATCCAGAAGCGTTTCTCGCCGCCTCCGCACTGGCAGAGGAGTTCTTGATCCGCACTGGCCAGGAGCATGAAGCCGCCAAGTATCGCGAACAGGCGATGGAACGCTGCGAGCTCTTACTGAAGGTGGAAGAAGAGCGGCAGCATGTCGAACCAGATGACGTGTTCCTCCCGCACGACCTGTCACGTGAGGAGACCCGCAACCTTGCGAACGAACTCTCCGCCCTTGCGGAAGTGGGAGAAGCCTATCTGACGCGGAAGCAGGTGCGAGTCATGCCGGCCGTTCCTGCCTACGTCCTGGTCGTCATCCCCCGATACCGCTGGTACGAGTGGCGAGAGGATGCGAAGAACGACGCGCTGCTTGAGAAGCTCTCACAAGAGATCACTCTTCCAAGCAACACCTATATTCTCGTTCTCGGGTCACAGATGAAGCGCCAGTGGAAGAAGAAGGCCCTGAAACGTATCCCGCCCCTGCCGCTCAAACCTGGCCTCAACAGTACAGCAGACTCGACTCCAGAGACCTCTGAGCGTCCCTCATTTGTATCTCGTTGGTTGTACTGGATGAAACGCCGATGGCCGGAGTTTGCGGTCATTGTGGCGGTGCTCGCATTGTTCTCGAACTTCTCCGCTCATCCGGAACCCAACTGCACCGATCACCCTACCGGACTCGCTACAAATCAGGTCGGCTCTCGCACACTGTATCTCGTGCCAATTGGAGACTTCCCACACACCACGCTGTCCCGATTGACAGCCCATTACACCGACACCTGGCGCATCCCAGTCACCACCCTTCCCCCGTTGCCGTTGGAGGATGAGAGCCTCTGGGATCCCTCTCGCAAACAACTCGTGGCCGAGCGCGTGATCGAGAGGATGAAACGGCAGTTAGCCGAGCTGGCTGCTCAACCCGACGCAATTGTGATCGGCGTGACAGCACAGGACATGTATCGGGAGCAATCCTCCTGGCAATACGTCTTTTCGCATCGCGAAGGTGGCCGATACGCGGTCGTCTCCAGCGCGCGTATGCATCCACGGACACTCCCCCTTCACTTGCCTCATGGACCATTATTCTCGCTGGATCAACGGGACGAAGACCTGGCGCAATGCCGGCTTACGAAAATGGTCGGGAAAAACGTCGGGCTCCTGTACTACCAATTGGCGGTGAACAACGATCCCGGTAGTATGCTCTATAATAATATTGGCGGGCCCGACGATCTCGATCGCATTACAGAGCGCTTCTAGCCCTCACTGATATAAATGCCTTAGCCCCTTCTTACACCACCCTAATGCCAGAGCAACTCGTGGTCACGGCGGTGAAACGTAGGAGGGGCTGACCACTTTACTTCCGAGCCTTCCTGCTTATTTTCGCCTTCTTTTTCTTCGGTGACTTCGATTTGGCACACTCGACTTGGTATACTCCTCCCTACTATGGCATCGGACACCCCGACCCCACAGCCGTCTCCGGCAGACCGCCGCGAATTTTATCGCATCACCGTTCCCTTACCCATCTGTCTTCAGTCTGAGGGCGACACAGCAGAAAAAACGCTCATCCAGCGGTCTGTCAATATCAGTGCCGGCGGGATCGGCGTCACGCTGAACCAGACCTTCGAGGTGAACGCTATTCTCTCCTGCACCCTGCTTCTTCCCGGCAAGACGCTCTTCAAGGCCTCCCTCGAGGTATTGCGTGTGGATCCCATCCCCTACCCGCTCAATACGTATCGCCTCCATGGCCGCTTCATCAGGATGGTCAATGCGGATCGAGAACTGCTGACCCGGCATATCATCCAATTCCAGCGCGAACACCTTAGTAAGCACTACTCCGCCTGAATAGGCACGGCCCTCACGGTGAAAAGACCCGGACAACTCTGGAGGGTCCGTGCCGTCCCCGCGAAAGGGGGATTCATTCTTCCGCACAAGGCCGACTACACTGGGTCACCGTGGAATCCACACGTCCCTATCAGCGCCATCACTATCGCGTCCCGCTTGCCATGCAATACCCCGTGATGTTTTCCGATGCGGAAACGATTGCGGAAGGAACAGTCATGAACCTGACGGTGTTTGGCTGCGCGATTGAATGCGCGGATACCATCCCAGAGGGGGTAACACTTCGGATGCGGCTCATCCTCCCGGATCAGGCACAGTCACTCCCGGTCGAGGAAGCGGAAGTCCGATGGGTCCAAGGGAATCGAATGGGGCTTCAGTTTCACAGGGTGGAGCGGGCGGCGGATTTTCGGCTCCATAGCTTTGTGTGGGATCGGATGGTCGAACGGCTCCACACGATCACTCAGGGAGGGCTTTCGCCTTCTTGATCCTGAGGTCTCCTGCCTTTTCCCACTAGGGCCAGACACAAGAGTCCGATGCTAATCCAGACCACTTCGCGGAATCGTCGGAGCAAGGCAAAGGTGATGCCCGTCACATCGCTGTAGCCGAAGGCTTGCAGCAAGAGGAGATTACCGGCATCCTGCGCCCCGAGACTACCAGGGATGAAAAAGGTCCCGCCTTTAATGAGGGCTGCCAAGGCACCCATCGAGATTACCGACCACAGACTGGCGGAATCGCCTAGGAAATAGAGGATTACAAAAACTTCTAACGATTCGGCCAGCCAGCCGAAAAAGCACACTCCGGTTGAGAGCGCAAACGTCCCACGATGCTGGCTGTAGAAATTCAGAATGGTCTGGTCGATCGAGCGTAGGTGTTCCTCTTGCGCTTCTAGAACCTGGATCCGCACTCCCAGCTTCTTAATGATTGCCAGCATCGAGGCAAAGAGCCCGCGCTGTTGGACAAAGACAAACCCGGCGATCGAACAGACCAATACTGTCACACTCACCACCGCAGCCGTGATGGTCTGGCCCGCCGAGCTACCGGTGCCCAAGATCAAAAATCCAATGGCGATCCCGACGAGAATATAGAACACCTCGGCAATCGTGAGAGTCGTCTTGGCAATCACCACGGACGCGGCCCCTTCCGCCATCGGAACATTGTATTGTTTCAACAGATAGGCCTTCAGCGGTTCGCCGCCCATGTAGGCTGTGGGTGTCGTCATATTCACAACCTCCCCGGCGGTCCTGATGGTGAGGAGCCGCCAAAACGGGATCACTTGCGCGAATGCCCCCAATACCAGCTTCCAGCCATATGCCTCGATCACATACATAAGGAGAGAGGGAATCAGGATGATCACCAGGGGGAGGGGGCCTAGCCGCAACGCCGCATCGTAGATGTTACCGGGTCCAATCTGCCAGACAAGAAAGCCAAGAACGATGAGGCCAAGAGCTAGTAGGATATAGCGCAACACGTTAGTCGGATAGCGAACGGGGCATTTATGGCCGAGGAGATGAGACTGCGGATGGGCGGATGACCCAGCCCATGGCACCAGCAAACAGCAATGCGCCGGCTGCCGCAAAGATGAGAAACCAATACAGCTGGTCGAACAGGGCAAAGCCCAACAGCGCTACTGAAAAATCTCTGCTGGCCACATTTTTCAACATCACGTCCGCCCAAGCTGCATGGGCAGGGGTACTCCAGCCACTCACCGCTTTAATCTTTTGCGCCTTTTCGACGAGTACGAGAGAGAGACCGTTGCCAAACACCGCGGCGGCGCCGAGAGCGAGTGGAACCCAGTCGTCCGCTTGTCCGATGTGAGTCGTATAGAGTCCCACGGCGATACCCGCAAAAATCGCCATGTGCACGATGTTGTCCAACACGATATCCAGCCAGGCGCCAAGTGGCGACTCGGTAAAGGTCAACCGCGCGACTTCGCCGTCGCAGCAATCGATGACGGCTGCCAATTGAAACAAGAGGGCTGCCACGATACCGGCGCTGTAGGTGCCCATCCCAAATCCCGCAGCCGCCAGCAGACCAACTAGCCCCGCAAGGACCGTGATGGAATTGGGCGACAGCCCCATGGCGAGAAACAGGCGGGTAAACCAGCGAGAAACTTTGCGATTGAAATAGCGATCGACGAACCCTTCGAACTCTCCCTTGAGTGAATTGAACAGCTTCTTTTCGGCTACTTGAACGTCAGACAGTGTTCGAACAGATTGATACCAATTCCCCTGCTTTGCCTCGGCCGAGACAACATGCACTCGACCATCCGTCGCAGCCCGCTCAAGCCACTGGCGGATCGGAGGGCTTCCCTTCTCACTCACGGCTTGATTCGTGGTGCTCATCAGGCTTGCTGGCACGACCACAAGCTCAGCCACACGTAAGGCCGGACTGTCGAAACGAGGAGGGGCGAAACTCGTCGGGCGATCAGAATGGACTTTCGCTCGCAGGCTCTGCACCATGAACTGATCGACCTGCCCCTGTGAGGCTTGCGAGACCACAATGGCCTGACCATCCTGCACCTCACGCCGCAACCGTTCAATCAACCCTCGAGAGAACACGCTATTGACGCTCGCGAGCAACGCAAAGCCATGCACTTCAGCCGCCAAGGCTTCCCAGGTCCGAGGATCATCGAGAGGAAATTCACGGATCGGCATCCATCGGACGGGAATCGTGACGCGTGGCCCTTTGCCGAGCGCCTGTTTCAACTGTTCCTCTTCAGAACCGGACAGGACGATCAATTGACGAATCCCCGCCCGTTGCAAGGTGAGTACGGTTCGTTGAAAGAGCCCGATCCCCACAACACTTGTCAGAGGCCCTACGTGGTCGCCCTGCGTCCCAATCGGACCGCTGAATACCCCGACGGACGGTAGCAGAATCGCCGTGGCCAACCCTTGAATCTCGACTCTTCTTTGGAGGATGCTCTTACTCATGGTTCTCTAGGCACCAGTGTCTGCTGACCAATGTTCCCTTGCGCAGGATCCCTCTTCATCGAACAGCGTACTATAACGAAGACTTTCTCATAGTTTTGGCAAAACTTCCAATTCAGCCTTTCTTACGTCTTCGATGAAATCGATCTCAGTCCAGGGCAGCCCCCCAATTCGTTCATAGCCAACCCGCACATCCTGAAAATACGGCCGCAGCGCGTCCTCATACTCCATCTCCCATGAGCCTCGGTCGATGTAGCCACGGAGCGACGAGACAACATGCGGCGTGTCGGCATGCCGAATCCGAAGAAATCCAACCCCTTCACCGGCGTAATCGTAACGTTCCGGCATATTCTTCGTCAGCGCAATCACTCGGTCCCCGGCCACGACCACCATGCACTCCTCTCCAGTTTGCTGTACCGTCTCATCCATCAACAGCGCATTCTCACAGGGTGACGACACGAGGCGTCGTAGGATGTCCGGATGGAACAGCACATCGGCATCCATCACGATGGTGTCGTCGTCAAGCGCGGTTCGAGCAATCCACAAGGAGGAAATACTGCCCCTATGAAACTGCTCATTAACCAAAAACGTGACGTTGACACCACAGGAATCCTGCTCGACCGCCGCACGGATCATCTCCTGTTTGTACCCGACAACAATCTCAGCCCGACGAATCCCCACGGAAACCAGCGACTCTAGATAGCGATGCAGGAGCGACCGGCCGCCAATCTTGATGAGGCATTTCGGATGATGCTGCGTCACTTCCCACAAACGTTTTCCGACTCCCGCTGCCAGAATGACCGCCTTCATATCGATTGGCAGACCTGTTCGAAGGCGTCGAGAAATCCACCAAACTGCGCCTCGGACAGTGCCCCCATATTGGCCACGCGAAAAATCTTGTTTTCCAAGTTGCCTTGTCCGGCATAAATGACATAGCCCTGCTGCTTCAGGCGGTCATGCAACGTCTGGTAAGAAACCCCGTCCGGCAGGTGATAGGCCGTGATAGTGTTCGATTGCCGGTCCGCTGGGAGAAGCGCCTTCACACCGAACTTGGCCATTCGTTCACGAATCAGGGTCGCCATCTTCTTATACCGCTGGATGCGATTGGCCACGCCTTCCTCGAGCAACTCATTAAGTGCTTCGTCAAAAGCATAGTAAACCTGCACTGCAGGCGTGAATGGAATCGTGCCTCGCCCCTCATTGTCGATGTAATGGGTCAGATGGAGATACCACGAGCGCTTCGGATATGCGCGCATTCTCTCGACAAACCCCTTTCGCACGAGCACGAACGAGACGCCTGGAAACCCCTGAATGCACTTTCCCGCCGTCCCCGTCACCATATAGATGTGGGACTTGGCAATATTCAGCGTTTCACCTGCCAGCGCACTGACGGCATCCAGCACAAATACGCGATTCTGATTGTCGACGATCTCGGCGATCTCATGGACAGGGTTGAGGAGTCCAGTGGTGGTCTCATGGTACACCATGCCGACAGCATGCACTTCCTGATGCTGTCGCAAGGCCAGTAGCAGCTTCTCAGGGTCTGGCCGAACCGTCCAGTCGTACTTCAACTCGCTCACCCCCAGGCGATGGAGACCCACGATCTGGGACATCCGTTCACCATAGACCCCGTTGTTGAGGATGAGCATACGGCGACCGTGAGGAAGCGACGACATCAGGGCGGCTTCGACGACAGCCGTCCCCGATCCAGTCATCAGGACGGCAACGTAGTCCGATTCGGCTCCGGGGACAAAGGCTTTGAGCAGCTTGGCTTGGATGCGGTGAAGCAGTTCTAGAAATTCATCTTCTCGATGACAGATATCGGGTTTCAGCAGCGCCTGCCGCACCCGCTCGGACACGTTCACGGGACCTGGATTGAGGAGAATCATATTCTCGCTTTCAGCAATCAGCGATCAGCTCTTTCGGAAATTGACAGCTGACAGCTAGGCGACTATTCAATCGCCTTCATGAATCGACGGGTGATGTCCGGCGGATCGTGTAGGACGCGACCGGCATCTTCCACAAATTCGTTCACCTTGATGAGCAACAGGCTAGGCCCATCCTTCTTCAGCATATCCTTGAACTCGTAGACGAGATCGTCGCGATCAAGGACCCGTTCCACATTCACGTAGCCCGCCGACTTCGCCACTTTCTCCAGCGGCACCACATTGGAGATCGTCGGCTGGTTCCCGGTCGTTCCGTACACTTCATTGTCGAAGACGACATGGATAAAGTTCTTGGGTCTCAACGCAGCAACCGTCGCGAGTGTACCCATTCCCATGAGCACATTCCCGTCGCCATCGAAGGTAATCACCTGTTTATTTGGCTTGGCGAGCGCAACACCGAGGGCAATAGCCGAAGCATTCCCCATAGAGCCGATCATATAGAAATGGGTAGGGCGATCCGCAATCTTGTGCGCTTCACGCGAGGGAAACCCGTTGCAGATAATGACCGGCTGATCGGTCAGCAACTCCAACAAGGCCTCCATGGCCTGCGCCCGACTGATCAACGTGCCTTGTTCGGGCCTCATGGATGCAACCCCTTGACCACGCCTTTGGTGATAAACAAGGCGACCGGAATCCGCTGCTTCATGAATGTCTCAGCAACCCACCTGAAATCTTCAATCACTGTTTTTTCGGTCAGGGTCCGGTGCGGGATCTTGACGGTATCAAGCAATTGCGGCATCACCTCTCCCATCACCAAATGTTCAGGAGCATCCTTCCCTCCCTGCCCACGCCAGGAAACAATCAGTATGCAGGGTTGTTGATAAATCATATTCAGAGAAATGAGTGCATTGAGAGAGGTACCCAGTCCTGAATTCTGCATGAGCACGGCGGGGGTTTTCCCCGCCATATAGGCGCCCGCAGCCATGCCAACCGCTTCATCCTCACGAACCGCGGGGGTGTAGAGCCGACGGTTCATGAGTTCCGCAATGATCCCACCCAGAATCGAATCTGGCACACCGGTAAAAAAGTTCACTCCCATGTCCTGCATTGTTTGGACGAACACGTCGCTTTCAATCACTGAATGTTTCCCCCCTGACATCTTGAGACACATCTGCAGAAAGCCGGCGCATTATAAGATACGCTCTGCGAGGTTCTCAAGAAAGATCCGTGATTGAGTTGAACTCTCTCGCATGGTAGCGTGAGTAGCAATTAGGGGGCGGTTTCAAGTTCCAAGTGCAACGGGTGAATAATGGCGCAGCTGCGCATAGACCTCCAGGGGTGTGGCAAAGTCCAAACATTTGCGGGGACGCGTAT
>Ga0209824_10000478_pt1 | contig 24705 bp, 19 predicted proteins | sample VDWuncwatermetaG_FD_184124 | JGI IMG/M metagenome (GOLD analysis project Ga0209824, IMG submission 184124) | Wastewater microbial communities from Netherlands to study Microbial Dark Matter (Phase II) - VDW unchlorinated drinking water (SPAdes)... ...
TAAATTCAAGGTCCGACTCTGAAATTTTTTATCTTGGTTTGAGAAAGCATCTCGGGCGGAGAAATGCCCCTCGGCAAAGAGCGCCATATTATGATCAAAGAAATGGTTACTCAGTTTAATGCCCAGAGGTTCGAACGCGGCGATCGCCTTTTCATAAAATTCATCGAGTCCCTTTCGACCCTTATTGGCCAATGCCGCTAACGCCGCCTTGAGATTTTTATTTTCCTTCGGATCAAGCTCGCCTGTGAAATCTGTCCCACTTCTCATTAAACTTAAAATCCTTAGACGATCCTCGGGCTTAAGAACGGTGTTTTTATTGACTGAAATAATATTAAGCCCATTGAATCGGATATCTTCAAACCGTGTGGGTCCGATCCCCGCACGATCTCTCGTTTTAAGCGGAAGCTGGCCGAACTGATTATGAATAGGGTCATCATAGCCGGTTCTACTAGCCAGGTGATTAGCTGAGATCATCGAGCGAAAACGTTGGTCTTCAGGGTAGTATTCGATGGCCGTATATTTTTTTGTAACAACCCGATCAACATAATCGGCCCCCCAGCCAATGCTGCTGCGCGCACTTTGACCGGCAAGAATAATTCCCTTGGCACCTAGGACAGCGAAGTTGTCCAGAAAACCATTGAGGACCAACGCATAGTCAGTTACGGACATATGCTGCCCCTTTAGATCGTGCAGGTAAAAATAGGGCTTTCCGTCCACCTTGACCATCGTTCCGCTTGTGTGGCCGATCACCCCGCCATTTCGTTCCACCAAAAAATCACGCTCGTACGGGCTATAGGAATAGACGGCTGAACTACTCGTCGCGCAGTTGCCACCGATGCAACCTCTGAAAAGAGCGATGAAGGGTGGCATTTCCCTTAGCGTGAGTTCATACTGTGCGGTCTCAGTCTCTACTTTTTGGATGTTAAGATAATCATCGAGCCAGAGTTCAAATTCACCTTTCAGTATTTTCCAGTTGGGTTTCATTCCAAGACTTGACTCTAGAATCCTCTGACAACCTGCTAGAAACTCAGACTTCGACTCAAATTCTACAGTGGCATTTTGCGAAAGAAGATGGATCGTGGATTGGACCAGTTCGATGCTCTGAGTCTGTGCTCTGTCTATGAGACCTAAGATATCGGCCTTTCCCCAAGCATCCCCTTGAATCCCATAACGATCGGCTCGGAAGGATTTCTTGAGATCAATCGTTTTAGTTTTGGAGAGAGCCCTTTTAATCAACGCGATTCGTTCTTCACCATTTCCAATTTTAAATCCCTGTTTCCGAATTTCCTCAGGAAGACTCTGCAAGATCCCAATGAGAACCGAACTCAGAGGCTGCTCAGAGACTAACTTAACGGTATCAGAGACTGGTGCCGAGGGTTTGGAGGCTTTTCCTTTTAAGGCGTATGTTTCCTTGATGCTGTCCTGATAACTTCTTAATGTGAAGGTGCGAAGCGCTGGACGAGAAGCAGCTGCCTTCATATACCCTTTGTCATTTTGAAATACTTTGAGTGCGGGCAGTTCTATACCCGTGATGAGCTTATCGATATACTCACGATTATTCCCGTTTTGGATAATCCAGGGTTCGGCCCGGAGAAGCTCAGTCACATACTTTGAGCGATCTTTTCCGCCCTTAAAATAGCTTGGAAATTCCAGTTCGGCATAGAGTGGAAGGCCTAGCCACAGTACTAATAAACAAATAGTTTTTCTTAATCCCATTCCCCTACCCCCATGTTGCAATCGAAATCGACTAAAACCCCAGAAGCGCCCTCTCTCCCGAAGTTAAAAACCCAAACTCAACCCCAGCTTCTTTTAAGGCATCAAACTTAGATCCATTTTCGGAGTGCCGTTGTAGAAGCGCTCTGACCGTGTTTTGAAACCGCTCTGAGGCTTCAAAGACTTTTGGCTCATCGGCAATCACTTCAAACGCAAGTTTCGGATTTGGCCAACGCCTTAGCATATTCACCGTAAAATCGATGGTCGCTTTCTTCCATTTCGAAACTTTTGTCGATAACGCGTTCGCGGACCTTAGATGGCCTTCATAGAGGAGATAAGGATATTTTTGAAGGATCGACTCAGCGTCTCGGATACCAAAACCCTTTAACTGCTCGGCAACTCTCTGATAATATAGTTCGAGTGGGTATTTCTTCTTATTCGCAAGCGCTTGGCTCAACTGCTGAACGTCGACAAAACTATGATTTCCAAGTGATGCGATTTCCTTCGCGACTTTTTTTCGAAGAGAATAATCCACTTCCGCCGCATTGACTCCGATCCCTCCCGCTACAATTGCAGCTAAATCCGCTTTGGCCGCGGATTGCGAAACACTCATCCTCTCTGAAGTCAGTAGCGATAATGAGAGAATCAACGCCGACTCGGCACTAAGTTGTGGCCGGCGTCCCGTCACAGCCAACTCGGAAGTCTCGTCCACACCCACGGTAATTTGTGATAATAAATCCGAACTTAATTCTGGTTCATACCCAAAAGGGTTGGCGGAACTCACATCATAGCGCGCGTCAAATTTTATCCCTGATAGGCTCAAATTGTCCCGCACGACACTATCCGAATACTTAAGGCTTCTTTTCTTTGAGTGTTCGACGAGTTGCTGTTGCAACTGAATCAGCGGGAGATGGTTATTGATCTCACCAATGCTCTCGGCGGAAGGCAGAAGCAAAAGCCGACCCGAAGATTTCGCCGCCACGGAAAGGGCGTGAATGAGGATTTTAGCTGATGGCACGCTTAGCCGTCGCCCCGTGATATCATGAAGGTACCAGCTCTTCTTAAATCGAGAACCGTCATTAGACTCTAGCTCAGTGAGCATCGCGTAGCCCATCAGCTGATTGGCATCATCATAGAGAAAGAATGTCCTCTCCGCCGGAAGATAACTGTAGCCAAAACAGTACTGAGACGCGCAATCCCCGCCGACCAACCCTCGGAAGGCTGCCAAAAAACCAGGGACTTCAACCAGTGAGTATTGGGTTGAAACTTGCTGAATCTGAGCCGGTTGATCAGACTTCTTCGAAGTTGGCTTTGCACTTAAACCAAAATATCCCTGCCAAACCGACGCAATTTGGGTTCGAGTTTGATGACTTAGTTTACCTAATTCTGAATTTGCGGCCAAAGCGGCTTCGGGGTTGGCATTTATTTCGTCGACGGCTGTCTCAACCAATTCTGAATGATTACTGAATCGGGTAGAATGCCCAAGCCCATAGGCCAGAATGACCATTTGAACGAGATTCGCCTCGATGTTGAGATAACTCTGCAGATTTGCCGTGACGTGCTCGATTGACGGAAATTGATTGGGATGGATATGATAGCTTTCAAAGCGAAAACTTGAAATGAACTGTGAATGGTCTAGCTCGTATGTCAATAGCTCGGACACAACACTCGGAAGATCTTTTTTTCCGAGAACTTCTTTTTTTGCCTTTGAATGGAATTGATTGAGAAGGGCCAGCACCATAGGCCGAACGAGTGGTACAGGGTAATTGCCGGTGATGGAAACTAACTGGTTCCAATAGAATTGTGGTTGCTGTTTAATATACGCTCGGTATCTAGGCCAATTCGCCTGAACTTGGGACGTTAGGTTCATGAGCAGATCGGAAGAGACTTCGTTATTTCGACTTTTAGGAGTTGCTGTCCCGTTGTGATTGATTGTGATCCTGATTCGGGGAGATTGTTTTCTTTCTAATTCCCTAAACTCGGGCGATTGCTTCAGGTAATCGATCAGCTGACGATTCTGCTCGATAAAGGCCATCATATCGATGTCATACTCAGCGCCTTCTTCAAAAACATAGGGAGCTGATTCTTGGACTAAAAGTAAGTAAGTCGCGGCACACTCAGCCGAACCGTCTAATTGAGGTAAATTGGATCGCCCCCAAGCGACTGATCCTAAAATAACAAGACAGAGCAATGCCTGATTTAAAATACCCAGACCCATTCTTCTCTCTCCCTCTCCTTATTGCTTTAAGTCTCGGAAATTGCCCCTACAATCACGCGAGCGAGACCATGTTTGAATAAAGTCACTGACTTTAATGCCATTCTTACGAGGAGCGTCTTGCTTCCACAGTTTGTAGAAGGTCTCGAAATCCGGAATATCAAGACTAAAGGCATACGGACCGAAAGTAGTCCGAGGGCCCGCATCAAAGAGGATCCAACCGCCATCCTCCCACGCGAGATTATCGTACTTAATATCAAGGCCGACGCCGGTATCTTCGGCAAATCTCCTGGTTGATTCAAAAATATTTTTAAGCTGAGAAAGTTGTTCGGTGTTGAGTGGCGACTTTGAGACGTTTTGACCGAGGGATTCGGCGGGCAATTGCCTGCGGATTAAAAAAGAACCTTCCTCGCCAACGGCAATCGTAGGAAGAGTCTTGATCCCATAGCTTGAAGCCTCAGCCGCAAGCCTCTCCGCGACCATGGCTTCCACGACGATATAGCGCATATCATCGGCTTCAAACGGAACTTTCAGAATCAAGCCATCTCCCAAATCAAAAACTTCCGCTCGAACACCTTCATCGAGTTTTTTGCGAATTTTTAAGCCTTCTCCGTTTACCGTGATCCAACCTGAGCGGATTTCCTTGCGGAGTTTTTTTAAAATCGCCGTCTGTGATTGAACTTTTTCTGGTTTCTGCTGCGCCTGATGAAAATCCATAATCTCAGCGATCCAGGGTCTTAAAATCGCTTTTTGGTACTGCTTTGTCTCTCGCTTAAGAAAATCCTTGAGTTCGTCCGGTTCCAAATCAAATAGAACGGGCTTTCCTCCCGGCAAAAGCTCCCACAACCTAGCCATGGCAGCGGGGTTAAGATCGATCCCACCCTTGCCAAAGACCTCCCTGAGATCCCACCAGAATAAATTAAAGGACTGGGTCAAGAGCCCTTCATGGGCAACTTCCACCGCCTTGGGATCCAATCGCCCGCTGGCTAGACCACTTAGGACCGGAGATAATAGTGCTTGAATGGTATTGAGTCGATCAACTTGATGGTTATCTCCCATCAGAAAATTCATAATCTGATGCTGAAGCCTTACGCTTTTTTTTCGCTCTTTCGGGTCGATTTCTTCCGGCGAGTAGGCGTCTATCAACCCTGTGTCCGGGTTTAGTTGAAGCTCTGACGCGGTCTGAGTAAAATGCGGCAAACCTTCAGTCTCTTCTATCTGTTCGTCGACAAAATCTAGGAACTTTTCTTTCTGATCAGATCCAAACAACTTTCTCTTCCAACGGCCTTTAAAATAGGCCTGATTACTAACCCGACTCGACGGGCTCTTGGGGTGAGCTGAGCTGATAAGGTGGGCGGGGAGTGATTTCAGGTGGTGCGCTTTGAGCACTTGATTGATCGCTTCGATCACGGACCCCTCGTAGCCCGTATCGACAAGAACTGACATCGGATGGACTTTCGTGGCTCTGAGATAGTCATAGAGTTGGGCTGAACCGGATGAATCTCGAGAAATATTGATAAGCTTTGGCTCGATTTGGGAATCCCTATCTTCGGATTCCCGCCAAAGGATCCAATCCATATCATAGAGTGATTCCCCGTCGCGGCCCAAGTACACTCGCTGTCGCTGGGGGTAAAGAACTCTAAGCTCAATGACAAAATCTAGTTGCGCCTGAAGCAAACTCGTCGATGCAATCGCCCAATCCGATTCCTTAGATTGCCGAAGATCATTGATATGGGGCCGAGCCGAATAGAAATCTGCCGCCCAAAGAGACGCTGTCAACCCTCCGAACAATACCCATGCAAGCTTTAACATTTTTACCCCCCCCCGCATCCAAACCAAAGAACGCTAAAAGTTAAAAGAACCACCCACCTTTTTTCTTCCCATCACTAGCAGTTCCGTCAGTTTCGTCGTCATTTGGGTCGACCTTGCCCTTACCTTCTTTCTTGGAGGTGGGTTCGGGCTTCGGCAACTCTTTCTTGGCGATCGCGACAAAGGGCTTAGGAATCGAGGGTAAACTCTCCTCGTGTGAAGATGCCGCGAGCTTATCAAAAATCCATTTGTCGATACCGTCACTGTCGGAATTGATAGCGATGTCATAATCCCCTTTACGCCATACTGGAATGCCTCGATTCACGGCGTGTTGAATGATCGCTTGAGTGTCTTTTGGATTCGAGAAGTAGAACATCCCGCCTCGGTACGTAAATAAATTTGCTTTGGGGTCCTTTTTACCTTCGACGACCACCACAAAATTATGTGGGAGCTTTTCGTACATCTGCCGCTCCGCGAGAAATCTTGGTGAAGTCGTCCCTGAGTAAAATCCACTACTCGAGGTTGGCTCATATACGGGTGGGGGCGCGGACTTGGACTCTAATTTTGCCACATGATCTTCTTCCCGAGTAACCTGCTTATTATCTAACCCAGCGAGGGCCCTGAGCTGTGCCGATTTTGCCGCCGACATCGCCACAACCGGCTCCGCTTGCACAATTGTACTCACCGTCTCAACGGCAAACTCCATCACCTTTTCATAATAAACCCATTTCATATTCTCAATCTTATCGGTGCGTGTATGATAATGCGGGTTGATGTAGTTGCCTTCATAGGGTGCCGCTAGCAGCATGGCTGGAAGGCTCATTTCCCAATACGAGCCGTGGTCCGCAGTGCCTGATTTAGCTCGAGCCGTATCGACACGAAGCTCGAGGCCATCTCGAATTCCTTTCGTATCGGCAAAACGCAGGAATTGAAAGCATGCTGCCTCAGCGCAGCTAAGCGTCAAGGCATATGCCTCGTCTCGATCCGCCTTTTCCTTGTCGTTTAGCCCATGCCTACTATGCGCGAAATCACCTCCTTCGCCGATCTCAAGCACCACCATCTGCTTTTTCGTTCCATTACCTGGATTCCACGCAATCGTATCCAGAACAAGCGCCCCTAAGAATTTCTTTGCCCTGTCCTGGTGCGGCTTGTCGTTAGGAAAAAATTCATTTGCTAAGTTCTCCGCATGGAACCGACTCCCGACAAAACCTTGTTCTTCCAAATCCATGAACGTAATTCTGAGAGATTTCTTTGGCGGGTGGAGAGTGAAGATTCGAGCAAATTCCAGAAGGGCTCCCAAGCCGCTGCCATTGTCGTCGGCACCTGGCACCCGATCATTCACCGTATCGTAGTGGGCTGTGACTTCGAAAACCTCTTTTGGACTTTCCGTCCCCTTAATCTCAATCCCGAAATTTAACCCCGAAGCAAAGTGCTCATAAAACACCTTATGACCGAGGCTATTTAAAAAATTGGTGATATAGAGCCGAGACCATTCTTTGTTGGATTCCGTGTAGCGGTCTTCAAGCTTATGGCGAACGTACACAGGCTTTTCACCAGTCAAAACTTCAAGGTGCCGACGAATTTCATCCATCTTGAGGTCAGTACTGACCAACTTGGCTAACATCGACTCATCGTCAACGCCCTGAGTGGCCGCCAACCACTTTCTACAATCTAGGTCTTTTTTGGGTTCCTTCGCCGCCCGAGCGAATAGTGGTTCCGCGAAAAAACTAAGGATTAAAATGACTGAGGCAAAAGCCCACCCACGATTTTTTACCCACCCCAACTTTTCCATTCCGTACCCCCGAAATACAATCTACTTTTTTTCATGACTATGCGCAGCACCGCTACGCGTCAACGGTTTTTTTTCCTGTCATTCGGTGATTTTCGTGACAACGCTCTGAGTCAATTTGGCACCGCTGAGATTGAAATGGCACCAGTTCGGTCACAGATTCGCCTAAAATCGTGCCTAGAAACCTTGGCATGCTCTGTGCAATTAATTTCTTTAAGAGAGTGAGGAAATGGATGAGAAAAATTCTATTTTTAATGGCATTGCAAACCGCGAATTCCTGGGCCGGACCCTACTACCGATCGATTAACTTTGATTACATCAATGATACGAGAGATGAAAGTGGTAGGCGTTGCCTCCAAAAGATCGCAGGCATCTGTGTCCAATGGCAGGACTTCGTGAACACCCGCACCATCACAGCTTGGAACGACGCCCAGAAGGCAAGAACGTTAGCCGCACTCGAAGTAGTTGCCGACCGGATGCTCGACCCGGCCATAGCGGAATGCGGATTATCCCACGCTAAAATCGAACACCACGAGGGATCCCCCTTCGCGATTACCAGCTGGAAGGTTTTTACCGACGCGGTCCGTGTTCAGATGGCGGCTCTGCTTAATAGAGGTTTCGCTAAATTGCGAATACGAATCGTTGAGACGAACGAATTTTCAGGTCAGGCCTATGCGGGAAATTACGTCGATGGACGCTACCTCGGTGGTAATAACTATAGCGTCACAGGGGAGTTCAATATTGATCTAGCACGACACCACATCGACACGACAACTCCCACGATACTCGCAGGAACCATTTCCCACGAGATGCTCCATCAAATGGCCCACAGCCATCTAGAAGGCACAAGTGGGTACCTAGACCATAACTTCATTGTAGTTTTCCAAAGTTGCCTTGAAAATGACGGGGCCTATATCCCACGAACAGGATCCAGCCTCCACGCTGCGGGCCCGGGTTGTAAAATCAAACGTTAGTAACTTTTAAAAGGAGTCGAAAAATGGATACTTTATTAAGAAACTTTAAAATAACCACCCTGACGATAATGATCTCGACCGCAACGATCACGATGGCAGATTCGGGCTCAAACTATAACCCCGACCCAACCCCAGCTGGGTACGAGTGCATTAAAGTCCCCTCGAACGGAGGCTGGGTACGGTTGTCAACTCGAGGATCCGCGGGAAGCAACCGAATGGAGCTCAGTATCGGCGGCTCCTGGACCGTCGATAGCGCCAACTACGGGGCAGTGAATCCTGCCGATGGGCATAACTCGGCAGCCTTGGAACAATATGCTCAGTATAAATATGACCAAAGATTTGCCTTCGGCAAGCTACTCTGGTTTTCCGAAGATGATAACGCTATCTATGGGCCGACAAATGGCGTCTTTATGATGCATTCGGGAATGCAATTTCGCATCAACGACTCAGACGCAACGCTCGCGGACAACGCCGGGGAAGCTAAGGTCTGCGCCAAGTACTTCTGGTCCGCAAACTAAAACGGCGTCCTAAAGGTACGGCCTTACTTTGGGAAATGAGTATTTTCCCAAAGTAAGGCCGTACCTTTGGGGTCGCTACTTCTTATCGGCGTTAGCGATTAGAAAATCAAAGATTTGCTCCGTGAGCACTTCATCTCGCATGCGATCCAAGATCCCTCGGCCGGTTAAGAAGGTCCGCGCTTCCTGGGGAGTTTTTCCCATCTGATTTGAGATCGCGTCGATTTTGGCTTCGACTCGAAGTTCGTCGACGGTGATCTTCTCTTCCTCAGCCACCGCCCTTAAAAGCAATGTGCTTCGAACCATACTATCGGCGCGCTTATTGGCCTCTTTGAGTTCGTCCTCAGACCACGCTGCGGGCGGACGTTTGATACCCTTACGGCGCAGATCATCTTCCATCCATTTAAGCAGCGATTGGGCTTGATGCGCCACCATACTCTCAGGGACATCAAAGCTGTGGTTCTCAATCAACTTGTCCATCAGAGCTTTTCGTTGAGCTTTATTCTCATCCACTTTTTTAGCCTGCTCAATCTCAGTTCGAATCTCCGTTTTGAGTTGTTCTAAGGTCGATCCTTCCTTGATCTGAGCCGCAAATTTATCATCCAACGCTGGCAATACTTTTTTCTTGAGCTCAACCAATTTGATATCAAACTCGACCGTTTTGCCGGCTAGATGCTTTTCTGGATAAGCGTCCGGAAGCACGCCGGAGACCTTCGTCGATTCTCCCACTGAAATTGCCATGACCGCTTTTTCTAGGTCAGGAAGAAGCTCCTCAGCACCCAGTTCAATCGTATAGGTCTTAAGCGGTTCCTGATGAGGCCGATCACCACGGTACTCAAAACTTAAGTCTAAAACAGCGAATAAACCCTTTTCAGGTTTCAGAGCATCACTGGGCTCGACACTCGCCAATCGGTCTTGGAGATTCTTCAACGTCTGGTCAATCTCTTCCTCGCCGACGACGACAGCCTTCGACTCGAGCTTAATGCCCTTATATTTTTTAAGCTTAACTTCAGGCTCAACCTCAAACTCAGCCTCAAACTCAATCGCACCCACAGGGCCATCCGACGCAATCGCAGATTTCAACGAAATGCTTGGCTCACTCACAGGGTAGAGTTTTGTCTCTTCAAGAGCTTGGCGAAGACCAGCTTCCAGAAGGTGCGAAATCACATCGCGCCGAATCTCGCTCCCATAACGGCTCTGAATCATCGTTAGAGGGGCCATTCCGGGCCGAAAACCCGCGATTTTCGCTTGTTTTTGATATTTTGTCGTAGCGCTCTTCTCATGCTGTCTTACCGTATCCTCGGGTAAGGCAACCGTGAGACGGACTTTGGTGCCACTCAGTTTATTAACGTTTTTGACCTGGATATCGTGGGTATGTTCTTTCACTCTGCTCTCCTTAAACGAAGGCAAAGGTCTATCATGGGGAGACCCAATACTCAATCAAGCCTTTGGTTTAGCGGACTTAGCCTGGGGTTCCTTAAATGAAAGGATAAACCAGAGGCAGACCCCCACGACAATACTAGAGTCCGCGACGTTAAATGCAGGCCAGTGGTAGATCTCACGCCAATGAAAATCTAAAAAATCAATCACATAGCCAAATCGTAGCCGATCAATCAGGTTTCCTATCGCCCCAGCAAGGATAAGACTTAGGGCAATCACTGACCAAAGCGAATCTGAGACCATTTTGAAAATGAGAAAAAGAATCACAAAAATGGCGATTACCGGAACTGCAACAAAGAACGGGTCCCGAAAGGCCGGGGGTGCTTGATGAAAGAGCCCAAACGCAGCCCCTTGGTTTCTCACGTAGGTTAAATCAAAAAATCCGGAGATGATCGACTTACTTTCTCCCCAATTGAATTGGGTGTGGACCAAATGCTTCGTCCATTGATCCACCAAGATAATCACGACTAAGAGCACCGCAAGTAGCAGGATCTTAAAATTTACTTTCATGGAATAGCCCCCACACTATCAGTTCCGTCTTGCTTAGCTTTAAGGGTTCCTACAAAGACTAAGAGCACACCGATAATAATGGCAAAGTCCGCGATATTAAACGCGACTGGGCTGAGTTTTGCACCGAGACTTAACTCAAGAAAATCAATCACAAACCCATACTGGAGCCGATCAATAAGGTTCGACACGGCCCCACCCAAGATAGTCGAAAGAGCTACCGAAGTTACCATCTGGTCATCACGTAATTTAATAAAGATTAAGACAATCAGGATAAGCGCAAAGATGGGGACACCAATGATAAAAATATCCTGCAATGAATCTGACATTTTTTGGAATAGGCCAAACGCAAACCCATTACTCTTTAAATGCCGAACCATCAGACCCTGGAATAAACTGGCACCCTGCCCCTCAGCAAAACGAGCCACGACCCAATGCTTCAGAAATTGGTCAACGCTGATGAGAAACCCAGAGAGCGAGAAAAGGATGAGATATTTCTGTTTCACCTAGGAGAAATTTTACCCTAGCTGCTCATGCTATCCAAGAATTCTTGATTCGTCTTGGAGGACATTATCTTATCCAGGAGAAACTCCATGCTATCCACTACGTTCATGGGTTGGAGCACTTTGCGCAAGATCCAGACTCGATTAATCACTTCCTTATCCATTAGAAGCTCTTCTTTACGAGTCCCAGACTTATTGATGTCGATACATGGGAAAATACGTTTCTCCATCAACTTACGATCCAAGACAATTTCAAGGTTACCCGTCCCTTTGAACTCTTCAAAGATCACTTCGTCCATCCGGCTACCAGTGTCAATCAACGCCGTCGCGATAATCGTCAAGCTGCCACCGTTTTCAATCTTACGGGCCGCACCGAAGAACCGCTTTGGCTTATGAAGCGCATTAGAATCCACACCACCCGACAAGATCTTACCGCTCGGTGGCACGACTGTGTTGTATGCACGGGCGAGACGAGTGATGCTATCAAGCAAAATCACAACGTCCTTCTTATGCTCGACTAATCGCTTTGCCTTCTCAATGACCATCTCGGCAACCTGAACGTGGCGAGTGGCTGGTTCATCAAAAGTCGAACTCACGACTTCGCCATCCACATTGCGTTCCATATCGGTCACTTCTTCAGGGCGCTCGTCAATCAGAAGGACGATAAGGACCACTTCGGGATGATTATGCTTAATGCTATTGGCAATTTCCTGCATCAGCATTGTCTTACCGGCACGAGGCGGAGCCACAATAAGCCCCCGCTGCCCCTTACCAATCGGAGCCATTAAATCAATCACACGAGTCGAATATCTCTTTGGATCAAACTCCAAGTTAAATCTCTCGTGGGGATAAAGCGGTGTTAAGTTATCAAAAAGAATTTTTTCACGAGCCACTTCTGGCTGCTCAAAATTTACTTTCTCAACTTTTAATAAAGCAAAATACCGCTCGGAATCTTTGGGCGGACGAATCTGACCCTCTACCGTATCTCCGGTACGCAACATAAATCGGCGTATTTGGGACGGAGAGACATAGATATCATCGGGACCCGGAAGGTAGTTGTAATCGGATGATCTCAGAAACCCGAACCCATCGGGGAGAGTTTCAAGAACTCCTTCACCATAAATCTGACCGTTCGCATCGGTTTGGGCTTGGAGAATCGCGAAGATAAGCTCCTGGCGCCTAAGACCACCTGGGGATTCAACTCCCAATCCCTTAGCCACATCGGTGAGCTGAGAAATTGGCATTTCCTTAAGATCCTTAAGGTGCACCGTATTCGCGCCCAAATCATCCCCCGGGCGACTTTTCTCAGACTTTTCAGAATGCGAAAGAGGCTTGATGACTGGCTCGTCGCGCTCTTCGGTGTGGGGCTTAGGGGCTCGTTCGGGCCGTTCAGCCTTCGCAGATCGCTCTGGTTTATCTTTTTCGATTTCTTTTCTTACCCGAGTGGGTTTTTCAGTGCCGGTGGTGCTCAACGTTTTCACCTTATGATTCTTTGGTTAGTGTTGCGGGAGGACTTATTACTTCTTCCCCCTAAATTGGGTACTCCGCCAAAAACAAATTCACGACTTAGAAATTGGCTGACAAAGCGAGGATAACGTATGGAATAAGAAATAACGTGTCAACAAAAAACTTGGGGGTCGGCCGACGATGCCGACCAACCCCCAAGTGTCATGAAGACTGCTTAGGCATTTCCGTGTGGAGCTTTGATAACTCGAGTCGCCTGTGGCCCCTTAGGACCATCCACAACATCAAAATTCACTTCCTGACCTTCGGTCAAAGACTTGAAGCCTTCGCCCTCAATCACAGAAAAATGGACAAAGACATCGGCACCACTGTCCTGCTCAATAAAGCCATACCCTTTGTTGTCGTTGAACCATTTGACAAAACCTGTTGGCATGCTTCCCCCCTCAATGATCGGCCATGACGCATCGTGCGTATCAAAAAACCTGTTAAATCTGATACAACGCCGTCACGCGAAATTTTCCTGATCTGATGATAACAATGGCCCACATCGTGTCAAGCAGCTTAATTGACTTGGATAGTCACTAAGTTATAATAATAACTGGTGTATTTTCTGGGCAACCATCGCTGCCCTAATTCATTTCCACTAAAAATTCGACGATATTATGAAAAAAGCACAGCCCAACCTGTCTTCTCGAGTTCCGTTTTCTTCTTCAAACCCAGTCATGAACGAAATCACACGCATTACTATTTTAGGCGCGTGTGTCGCATGGTTGCTTTCGTTAGTGAGCTACTCACCGAATGACCCGTCTTGGACAACCTGGTCTTCGAAAGTTCAATTTCAAAATTGGATGGGCCGCACGGGAAGTATTGTCTCGGACACTTCATTTCAGATTTTAGGAATTGCGGCCCTCATGCTCTGTCTTCTTGGTTTGTTTTCGGCTCTTTTCTCATCTTTCTTTAAAAGCAACCGAAGCAAATCCCAATGGATCGCCGTGATGGGATTGATCTTAAGTCTTGCAGTTCTTGCGGAACTTTCTTTACCGAAGGCCTGGGTACCCTGGGCGCTCAGTCACTCAGGCGGTATGACCGGGCACCTATTGAACCAAGCTCTTTCATTCTTAATGGGCCGGCTTGGGACTTTTCTCATCACTACGATTACCCTCACGGTCAGTCTATTAGCCCTTTTCCAATTCTCCTTAATCCAATCCATCCTAAACGCCGCCCGCACACTTCGAGAAATTGATTGGAAAGACGTGATGGCAAAGGTTATCGAACAGTCGGCTGCGCTTAGAGCCAGAATCCCGAAGAAACCCATGATTGCCTCGAACTCCGATGCAGTCGTCGAAACATCAAACTTGAATCCCTCTATCGATACGACTCCAATCGACACCCAAGGTTCAACCTTCGATTTATCCATTTCGCATAGCCCCTCGAACCTAGACCGTGAAGAACTCGAAAGAATGGCGGGTAAGGCTCGCACCCACAGCCCCTCGACGAATCACCCTAAACGCGCAATGATGAGATCCACGTCCTATACTCTGCCATCGCTTTCGATGCTGTCTGGAAAAAAAGACAATAAGGCAAAAACCGTCGATAAGAATTGGTATATCGACAAGGCGACCATCCTGGTCGAAAAACTCAAGGATTTTGGAGTCGAAGGCGAAGTCGTGAATATCTCTCCCGGTCCGGTGATTACCGTCTATGAATTTAAACCAGCGAGCGGAGTCAAAATTAAAGATATTGCGAATCTCTCAGATGATCTGACGCTTGCGCTGAGCGTGCTATCCGTCCGCATTGTCGCTCCGATTCCAGGCAAACCTGTCGTTGGGATTGAAATCCCAAGCCCTCATCGGGAAACAGTGTATTTTTAAGGACCCGTCGAAGAGACTCCCTTCTACAATTCAGATATCAGAATCCCCATCGTCTTGGGACGATTGGCATCAGGCGAACCTGTGGTTGCTGACCTTGCTTCCATGCCGCATCTGCTTGTGGCAGGGACAACCGGCACCGGAAAATCCGTTTTTATTAACAGTATCATCTCAAGTCTGCTGTACCGATTCCTCCCCGAACAACTCAAACTCATTTTAGTCGACCCCAAAATGGTTGAGCTGAGTCATTACGAAGGGATTCCCCACCTGCTACTCCCGGTCGTCGTAGATTCCCGCAAGGCCGCGATGGCACTTCGCTGGACAGTCGATGAAATGGAACGCCGTTATACGCTCATGCACCAGATGGGTGTTCGGCAAATCGATGCCTACAACGCTAAGGCGGCAACTCATGAAAGCGATGAGACTCATTCGTTTCTCCCCTATATTGTGGTTGTAATCGACGAATACGCAGATCTTATGGCGATTGTCGCAAAGGAAGTTGAACTCTCCATTTCTCGTCTCGCGCAGAAGGCACGGGCAAGCGGCATCCACCTTGTCCTTGCAACTCAACGTCCCTCGACTGATGTCGTAACAGGAACCATTAAAGCAAACTTCCCAAGCCGCATCTCCTTTCGCGTCGCCTCCGCGGTGGATTCCAAAACCATCCTAGACCGCAGTGGCTCAGAAAGACTTCTCGGCCAGGGCGATATGTTATTTCACTCGGCTGGTTTTACATCCTTAAAAAGAATGCAGGGAGCCTATATCGCTGATTCGGAAACAGATCGAGTCGTGGAATACCTTAAAACTCAGAGTGCGCCTCAATACGACGAGCGGATTATCGAAATGATGGAATCGGATCAGTTAACGGATAGTTCTGAGGGCGGTGGCAATCACGAAGACGAAGACCTCTACCAGGCTGCCATCCGAATCGTCGCTGAAAAAGGAGAGGCCAGTATCTCTCTGATTCAACGGCATCTAAAAATAGGCTATAACCGCGCAGCCACCATGATGGAACGGATGGAGAAAGATGGGATTGTCGCCAGCGCGTCGGGCAACTCCAAGCGACGATCAGTTCTGATCAGCAATCACTAATCACTTTTTTTCAGCGGATATCAAGATATTCCAACCCAGCCAACGAATCCCTGGAATCTTAAGTAGAATATGGTCGGCGGCTTGGAGTAGACGAAGCCAACCGACGTTCTTCTCGGGCTCCTCCAAAATTTTTTTCCAATACCGGACACGATTGGGGTGGTAACGATTCCACAGCGCGTACTTGATAAAGATCATCAACGAACTTAACCAGAACATTTCATACTGAACATTATTAAATACTTTTTTAACTTCTAAGATATCGTCTCGACCCAAGGGACGCTCGTCCGGCGTGCGCGTTTCGGTTGCGATCGCGCGGTAAACATTAATGACGGGATTATATTTGATGGGATCCCAGGATATTAATTTGCCACCGACTTTAAGTAGCCGATGCACTTGCCGCCATAACCCCTCGCGTTCATGCACATGATGAACAAGGTTACCAAGATACACAAAATCAAAACTATTATCTTCGAGGGCTATTTTTTCAGCCGCTCCGACGACACCCCTAACCGATGTCCCCATCTTTTTTGCTAGCGCTTCGGTGGTCTCCACCATCTTGGGAGAAAGATCATAGGCCGTCACCGAGGCCCCTTGAAGCGCAAAATACGCCGATGCCTCACCCAATCCACAGCCCACGTCGAGAATCTTCTTACCCCTGGCATCCCCAATCAATCGCATGATGGCTCTACCCTCAGGCGCGGTTGTGGCTTCAAAAGACGCGACCACATGACGACTTTCCAGCGGGGTATTAGACGCCCAAGCATCATGAAACTTTCTCTCGCTATCGTGTGGGGTGGGGTTCATTTTCCCTTTCGATGGTTCTTAAGACCGTTGGTGCCGATTTCTGGTTCAGCCACGGGCTAATGCGACGCGAAGACATCGATCCGACGATCAACCGAGGATTCATATTGAACGCATCTCGAATAATATAGAGGGGACGAGCTTTAATTTCTTCATAAAGTCGCCCGACATACTCCCCTAAGAGACCCACCGAAATCAGCAGAATCCCTCCGATAAGGCATTCCAAAATAACAAGCGTGGGCCATCCGGGCACCAAATCATCCCACACAAACTTTCGGATCAGAGCGTAGAACATCATCCCAACGCCGAATAAAAAAGTGATAATACCAGCAAAACTCGCCAGCCTGAGCGGCATCGTTGAAAAAGAAAGGATGGCATCCGAGGCAAAGCGTATCATTTTCCAAAGAGGGTATTTCGTTTCCCCCGCGGCCCTCGCCTGCCTCTCGTACGTGACCCCAATATGACAGAAACCTAACCAGGTCACCAATCCACGAAAAAATCGGTGGCCTTCATTAAGCTGGCAGAACGCGTCCGCAACCGGGCGCGAAATCATTCGAAAATCTCCTGAATCTGGCGGCAGATCCTCCTGCACAAACGTCTTCATGAGACGATAAAAGACTGCCGCGGTCACCTTTTTGAATATTGTTTCACCGTCCCGCCGACTCCGCTGCGCATAGATAACATCGTACCCTTGAGTGTAGAGTTCCAACATCTCAAGAATAAGCTCCGGCGGATCCTGCAGGTCAGCATCCAACGTCACGATCACATCACCTACTGCGTGGTCAATGCCGGCTGTTATTGCAGCTTGGTGTCCAAAATTTCTGGAAAATGACAGGACCTTCACTCGTCGATCTTTTAACCCCCAGGATTCTAGAAAAGCGAGCGTCGCATCTCGGCTTCCATCATCGACAAATACCATCTCAATCGGACAGGGAAACGCACCCGTGAGCGCCTGGATTCTTTCCCTCAGCAGCGGAAGGACTGCCGCTTCATTAAAAACCGGAAAGACAAAGGATAGTAGCCGTGGCATTGGCCGCGACTTCATGGGGTTATTTTTCTCGTTTTCCAAGTCATCCATCCTATGCGATCAATAAATAGATAGCCATGCCGTAACGCAATCGAAAAAAAGACGATCAGAGTGGTTAGTCCCACGGACTCTGTGGCTGGACGGGCAAGGTAAAAAACAGCGACCCAAGGTGTTAGTAATTCCGAGACCGCTAAAAAACTCCCCGCAAACCAAAAACTCGACGCAATCAGCACAAATACCAGAAAAATAAGAAACTTCAGATAGCCCACCAAAGGCAATACCACTAGGGGAGTCGAAATCACCGATAACCCAAAATAAGACGCACTCAGCGAGCCAACTAGAGTCGCAAACCCAATCGCGATCGCTTTTTTTAGCGTCCATTGATGTGGGTGCAACCAAAACCCAGCAAGCATCAAACCGAGTAGGATCACGCCCCAATAGGGCAATAGATTGGGGACGCTCTGAAAAAGTAAGCCCGCCATGACCCCCCAAATGAGCAACGAAATCAGCGGCTGCCCCTCTTGACGGTCCACCCATACATAGCCTGTCCAAATAAGAAGGACACCCATCGCCTCAGCGTCCATCGCCTTAATACCAAGAAGGGCAATGGCGAGCGGAACAAAGACCCAGAGCCACTGAAAATCTGAAAACCGCTCTTGCGTTCGATGAAAAACGCCCTCGTCAATCGATACGCCCTCAAGAACTAATAGCTTCACAAGGGTTTGCTGCGCCGCCTGTTCATTCTTGAGCTGAACCAAATCCGAGTCGGGACCCCATTTCGCAAGCGCGGCATCTTTAAGGTAAAACTGAAATAACGTCTGTGAAATCTGGATGGAGCGGATCGTGTTGATCGAACGGTATGACAGCACAAAAAACTTCTGCCCCCGATCATGCTGGACACTTAGAGACTCAATTAAACGATCGATTTTTTGGGCAGCTTCCCCACGGCAACCCTCCCAGGATTGCAGTCGACTTAGCTGGCGCAACATCAAATGCTTAAGAGCAGATTCCTGCCTCATGCATGAAGCTCCTGAGCCTCTGCTCGAATCCGATCTGCCTTAGCGAGCATTTCTGCTCCCGTATACGGATGCAGTTGCCGGCTTGTTTGCTGAAAACCAAATAATAGAGTCCGCTTCAGCATCGGAATAAAGTACCGAGACGAAATGCTGATTTCCGGAAACGACCCAAAAAGACAACCCTCACACTGACTCGTTACCTCCATCACATCGCGCCGAAGTTGCCGGGTAAAGTAATTGTCTGGAAACTCATCACTTGCCACCGAAACCTTTCGGTCGATCCTTAAGTCACAACACGGCGCCAACTGGCCATTAGGTAAAACAGCAAAATAGAGATTCGGACTATCACAGACGCCACCATTTCTATCCCGCCAAGTGAGCGGTAACCCGCGAACCATTCGCTTGATATCATCAATATATTCATCAGAATCGTACACATGATGGCCCTGTTTACGGAGTTCTTTCACCTCGTCTAAGACGCGATCCACAATCGGCCATTTTTCTGAAGAAAAAGACACCTCAGGGTTATAAGTGCGAAAACTCATGGGGTGGTTTGGTTTCACCGTATGGGCTGGGACTAGTGATACCCACCAACCAATCTCCGTGGCAAACCGCACCACATCGGGAACATGAAGGATATTCTTGGGAGCAAGAACGCAACCCAACGCGGCAAACGAATCGGAAGGAAAGTTCTGATTCACCCAACTCATCGTCTCAATCGCACGTTTCCAGGAATTGGGTACGTCGCCATTGATAGCTTCTTGGGTATCAGGCACTAACGAGTCTAATGAAATGGAGATATCATTTGCCCCAGCTTTCACACAGGCCTCAAGGGCCTTCGCAGTGGCAAGCCCATTTGTCTGAAGCCTCACATGAATCCCATTCTCAACAAATGCCCTTACGATCTCAGGTAAATCCTGACGGCAGAAAGGTTCACCGCCCGTGAGCAGAACCACACTCGTTCCAATGGCAGCAAGATTCTCAGCAATTTTCCTTGCCTCGTCCGTGGTTGCCTCCCGGACATCAGCGTTAGAATAGATCACATTGCATTGCTCACAAGCGAGGTCGCACCTCGCCGTGACATAGTACTGAACGTAGATCGGATGCTCTTTCGTGATGAGACTTCGGGCAAGTCGGAGCTTGGCTTGCCATCCAAAGAATTGAGCCATGGATTATTCCTACCACGCTCGCCCAAGCCTTGCTATGGTCAAGGACTTGGACATCGAAGACTAGAGGAAAATCAATGCCAGAGAAGGTATTAGTCACAGGGGCCGCGGGGTTTGTCGGAAAGTACGTCTGCGAAATCCTTAAGCGCGATGGGTACGATGTTTTGGGCTTGATCCACTCCCAAGATAGCGCCCAACTTGAAGGCCTTGGCATCCCACAAATTAAATCCAATCTCCTTGATCCCAACTCATACGAACGGGTAGTGGGCGAAGTCGATTTTATTGTCCACCTTGGAGCTGATGCGAAATTTGGTAAGGGAAGCCACTACTACGCCATCAACCGAGACGCGACGCAATCTCTCGTGGATTTGGCGGAACGAAGTTCAAGGATCAAACGCTTCGTTTATATTAGTACCATTGGGGTCGTGGATCGTGCTCGCGAAGATCTGTGCCTTAAACCGCTCGACGAAAACACCGAACCCAACCCCTCTTCCGATTACGGCCGTTCCAAGTGGCAGGCCGAAGAGGCGGTCGCTCAGGGGCGAGTTCCGTTTACCATCCTGAGATTACCTTTAGTGGTCGGCGATGGGATGCGAGTGGGTTCTCATATTCGCCATTGGCTGCGATTAGCCGCAAAGGGGGGTGTTCTTTCTCGGATCGCTTTCCCCGGAAGGTTTTCGATTGTCCACGCCTACGATGTGGCCAGAGCCGTGTCATTCTGCCTTCAAAATGAAAAGGCAATTGGGAAAACCTATTTTGTGACGGAAGATGCCATGAGTCTTAATGAAATATGGCGGGTTGCGTCGACAGAAAAATCACTGAAAGTCCCCCTGGGTTGGCTTAAGAATTTTCTGATTAGCAATCGTCTAGGAAATTATTTAGCGAAATGGCTCCCATTCTCGGCCAAGGCTTTGATTTTAGATGCCCTTGTCGCCGATGGGACTCGGCTTAATGCCCTTGGCTTTAAACCCGCCGCCTCGAGTCTCGATGCGATCCATTCTCTTGCTGCCGACGAACGGGGTTTTCTAAAGGGTGGTGTGACTCCCTTAGGATGGTCTTGGGTCACCGGGGCAGCTTCCGGACTTGGCGAGGCAATGGCGCTAGAGCTTGCCAAACAAAATCGCCGGCTAGTTCTTTTGGATAAGAACGAAATCAGATTAAATATCATCGCCCAACGATGCCTTGAATTAGGGGCTGGAGACGTTGAAATCATCGTTGTTGATTTGGCAAATCTCATCAAAGTTGAAATGGTAATCTCCCGATTTGAAAAATCACATCCGGTTGAAGAACTCTCGCTCATCGCAGGCTTTGGGGGACGCGGCACTGTCACAGAACTCAGTGAGCCATTGCAGCTCGATATGATCTGTGTGAATTTTGCCACCCGAGTGAAACTGGCTCGGTGGGCCGCAAGATGGATGAAAGTGAAAGGGCGGGGTAGAATTGTGCTTGTCTCGTCGTCATCCGCCTTCCAACCTCTCCCCATGATGTCGGTCTACGCGGCAACCAATGCCGGACTCTTAAGTTTTGGTGAGGCAATTAGGGCGGAACTTTCTCGGGATGGGATTGACGTCCACGTCATTTGTCCAGGTGGCATGGCAACTCAATTTCAAAACTCAGCGGGTGTCCGCGTTTTAGCCAACGATAAACTTGCCCAACCCGCTGAGATTGCCAAAGCCATCATGGCTCAGTTTTCTCGGAGTCCGACGACCCTAGTGATTGGGCCACGCGCTAAGCCAATGCTATGGCTTGCAAAAATTTTACCCAGGAACTGGCAACCCGCTCTTTGGATGCGGCTGATGACCCAACTGAGATAAGAACGCCATGATTCGCTCGCTTTTTATCATCGCCTGTATCGTGCTACTTAACCCGCCACTGATATCACCGAATCAATTCTACGTGCTAGTTTTTGCCCTTCCGTTCATTATTTTCCTGCCTATCCGATTTGGCCGTTTCACAACCATTTTATTATTACTCGCAATGATTGGGCTTAGCTCGCTGACTGAGAAATTACTGCCCCATGCGGCCATTGAGGAAGGGCATCAGGTCTATATTACAACGGCCAATCAGAAACCTAAATCATCAGCATTTCTTCCGCCCGAAATCACCGCGGCATTGGAGCGAGATTTTATTTCAACCTATGGTTTATTATCGACATGCGATGAAGGCCAAGGTTGTTGGCGACCCGCCTGGCAACCCACAAATGCCTTCGCGTTCTCCTCCGATTCGCTTTTTCATCCGGCGAAATACTCACGTACCGTGCATTCCATTCACTTTGATGGGCTAGAAACTCTCCGCCCAGGTTTTACCAATACCCGGGCCATGAACCGCGAGGAGGGCAGCACCCGCATTAAGCGTACGGCATTGCCGCATTTTGTTTTCTATGAATTGCCTGAGATTTTAGCCGGTTCCGAACTCTGCTCAAGCGGCGAAACGTATTGGCAGAAAAAATCTGCCGGCTCTATCTTTCTTAAAAACCAAAGCACGGATTGGAATTGCCAAACGCTGACGGCAGAAATCCTTCCGGCTCAAGTCTTCGGCTTGGCATTAGGGAAGAAACTCGCCATGAAGCTTAATCTTAGCTCCAATATTGCGCGGATTCATAAGGCAAATCATCTTATCCGACTCTTACTCGTCCTAGCGACGCTGGCCTTAGGGTTCAGACTCGTTTTCAATTTTAATTTTCTTAGCTCCATGGGATTTTTGGTTTTAACTCTATCCTTTTGGCCCGCAGTGGGTGCTTTTTCGACGTACTCTGTCTTAGCGGGAGGCAATGACGGCCTTGCCTACGAATACATGGCCCACGAGATCGTCGAAAGCGTCTCCCATCTTGATTGGCTCAGTGTGCTTCGGGGTGGGGAAGATATTTATAATTTCCTGCCCGGAATGCGCTACTTCAAAGCCCTTCAGAAAATCATCTTTGGGGATAACCAACTGGGTTATTGCTTAGTCTTATGTTGGCTGCCTTATCTCATTTACTCAACGGCCAAATCCGTTGTCGCACGCCCTATTGCAATCCTAATGGCCCTAGTTTTCTTGTTGCCTTGGCCGAAAATCCCCATCCTCCGAAGTCTTTATTGGCAGTTACAAGCTGAACTTGGCACCCTTGCCTTCGGTGGCTTTTCGGAGCCCATGGCAAGTTTCTTTGTTTTCCTCGGGTTAGCGATCACATTATCCCAGAGCTCAGCGCACACCCCAGCTCAGAAACAATTCTTTGGAACTCTTTGCCTAGCCTTGGCTGTTTTTATTAGGCCAAATTTTGGGGTCGGGCTTATCGCCTTCGTGGCAGTATCCATGTGGCGGTCCATACTTCCGACGTTACTCGGGCTATTCCCTCTCGCTCTTCCGGTTACGCATAATTGGTATTTCGGAAAAGCGTTGTACCTCGTAAATCTCACTCAAACTGGCGCCATGAACCTAATCCTACCCCCCAAGGTCTACTTGGAGGCACTGAGCAATCGAGTTGCGTTCGATCGCGTCGTAGTTCATTGGTTTTATTGGATGGACCTAAGTTTATGGATATCCGCCTTCTTTTTAACCATCCCAACCCTTTTTATCCTGACCCGCGCTTACCATGACCGAGCCTTGCTCTATCTTTTTGCCCTATGGGCTGGTCTTCAGTTCCCTTCGCTCTTTTATGTCTCAAACGGCCGGTACCGACTGGTGGCCTGGCAAATTGCGACTCTTCTGCTTGTCGGACTTCTCGTCCGCCTTTGGAGGCAATGGCAGACCGGCCAGATCCGGTTGAAGTTATTGCGACATCAGGTAGATTAGCCCCCATGATAGCCAGAATTCTAGTCATGGCCGCAATGGAGCTCTCCTTAGTCTCATGGAGTCAGGATAAGTCTCTTGATATTCTTGATAAGTTTCAGACGACGTGGGACGCCACGAAGACCTACCAAGCTTCATTTCAGCAATCTGTCTTTGATAAGCGGTTGGGCACTAGGGAGACTTTTGAAGGCGATATCTCGATCGCTAAGCCGTCTCGCCTAAGGTGGGAGTCTAAAACGGACCAGAGCCTACAGATCCTGAATCAAAAAAAGCTGATCCATATCCAAACAAACGCTCGGCGCAAGGTCCGTACCGTAGATATTTATTTGGATAGTTCAAAGACCGCGGACACTCGAATGCTGAACCTTTTAGCGGGAAAAGTGAAATTCAAGCAAGTCTACGAAGCCAAACTTCTCCAAGAAACCCCCACGGCATTTGAGCTGAAGCTAATACCTAAGTCCCCCCAATGGGACCCCTACCTTGCAGAAATTGATAAAGAGAGCTATCTTCTGCGCGCCCTTACCAGCGATAGCAACGATAGTCGGGTTCGAATTGATTTTAAGCAGCCCAAACAGGGTATGGAACTTGAGGACGCACTCTTTACCTATGAGAAGAAGGCGGACGATGTGGTCCATGAGAACCCTTAATAACGGAGGATAGAATGCCATCATTTGATATCGTTTTAAAAATGGACCTTCAAGAAGTCGACAACGCCATTCACCAGGCGATTAAGGAAATGACCCAGCGCTATGATTTTAAAGGATCCAAGAGTTCGATCGAGTGGGATAAGAAAGAAACGATCACCCTCGTAGGAGACGACGATTATAAATTAACCGCGGTCACGGATATCCTTCAATCCAAGCTGATTAAGCGAGGCATCTCGGTTAAGAATTTGACCTATGGCAAAGCCGAACCCTCCTTTGAAGGGACTCTGAGACAGAAGATCACGCTGGTTCAGGGAATCCCGAGTGATAAAGCCAAAGAAATTTCTAAGCTGATTAAAGAGAATAAACTTAAGGTCCAATCCCAGTACCAAGA
>Ga0209824_10000480_pt1 | contig 24638 bp, 28 predicted proteins | sample VDWuncwatermetaG_FD_184124 | JGI IMG/M metagenome (GOLD analysis project Ga0209824, IMG submission 184124) | Wastewater microbial communities from Netherlands to study Microbial Dark Matter (Phase II) - VDW unchlorinated drinking water (SPAdes)... ...
CGATCTCGTGAGCTCGGTCTATCCCGGATATAAAGTTGTCGGGAGCTTCGGCAGCGTAGTCGTCGGGACCCTCTACGCGCTTGTCGACGGGGCGGTCGGAGGAGTTATTTTCGCGTGGACGTATAACACCTTTGCGGATTAAAGGGAGCCGCTGTGTAATCCCATAAGGCCCGGCCGCCCTCAAGCCGGAGCTTGACATCCTTGGTGGAACGATAAGAGAATCGCCCGCCTGTTAGCTCGGCAGTTTCGGGAGGTGCCAATGCGTATTCACTCTGCGAAGGAAGCTCTTGTTCGAAGGCGGCGGGCTCGAGTGCTGGCATGCTCCCTGCTCCTTCTGCTCAGCCTGTCCCTGCGGGTCCACTCGCTTCTGGGCGCCGAGAAGCTGATCGTGGTGCACAGCGCCTTGAACCTCTTCACCACGCCTCTCTGGCTTGCCAAAGAGAGAGGCTTTTTTCTCAAACACGGTCTGGACGTCGAGACCATTTACATCCCCAGCGGGACCATGGGGATGCAAGCGCTCTTGGGCGGGGAAAGCAAAATTGCCGCCTCCGACGGAAGCTCCGCCGTCAACGCGCGGCTTCGCGGCGCGCCGGTGAAGATCATTTTGGGCATGGTCAATTTCTATCCGAATCCTTTTTTCTGCACTCCCGATATAAAAAGTCCGGCGGACCTGAAAGGAAAAAAGATCGCTGTCACCCGGATCGGCTCGTCGTCCTATACGGCGACAGTGATGCTGCTGAAGAAGCTGGGATTGGAAGAGAGGAGAGACTATACCATTCTCCAGTTGGGCAGCACGCAAAATCGCCTGGCCGCGATAACGAAAGGATTAATCCAGGGAACAACCCTTTCCGCGCCGGAGAGCGTCATAGCGAGAAACGCGGGCATGAAAATTCTGGTTCCGGCCGGCGAGATGGTAAGGCTGGGAGTGACCATTCAACATCAGGGGGCTAACGTGATGGAAAGCTCCCTGCGCGGTGAATTTCGCGCGCGCCTGAAGTCTTATAGCATGGGCTACCTTGAAGGGGTCCGGGAAGTATATCGCAGCAAAGAAGAGACCATGCAGGTGCTGAGGAAATATACCCGGATCACCGATCCGCAGGTGCTGTCCGAAAGTTATGACGAGAGCTATCAGGCCATTGCAAAGGAGGGATCCCTGGTGGAAGCGGGAATACAGGTCATACTGGCGGAGCTGGCCAAGACGGACCCGCGCGCGCGTACCGCCAGCCCGGGTGATTTTATCGACGCCAGCATTTTGAACGAGCTATCGAAGGAAGGCTTTATCAAGGCCTTATGGTCCGTGAAATGATTCGTCCGCCCGCCGGCGTCCCACAGGCGGCCGCGGGTGTTGCACCGGCCGCAGCTTTGGTGTAATTGGTCTGCCGACGCGATCAACGTCGATCTCAAACAGAGGAGGTATCATTATATGGCGTATCAAACGAACATGTATGAAGGCATGCTGGCGGAAACCGTCACCATGCAGGGGGCCAAGGGGGATAAGATCAATGCCTACTTTGCCAAGCCGCTGGGCGATGGGCCCTTTCCGGGAATGGTCGTGATCCACCACGCGCCCGGCTGGGATGAGTGGTACCGGGAGTGCACGCGCAGGTTCGCCCATCACGGCTATATGGCGATCTCTCCCAATCTCTATTTCCGCGACGGCCATGGGACAGCCGAGGATGTGGGGGCCAAGGTGCGGGCGGCGGGCGGCGTTGCGGATGACCAAGTCCTGGGCGATCTCGAAGGGGCGATGCGGTTCCTGCGCTCACTTCCCAATCTGAACGGTAAGATGGGCGTCTTCGGCACTTGCTCGGGAGGCCGTCATGGCTTTCTCGCGGCCTGTCGTCTGAAAGGCTTCAACGCGGCCGTGGAGTGCTGGGGTGGGCGCGTGGCGGCGTCGAAGGAAGAGCTGACGCCGAAGCAGCCCGTCGCGCCGATCGACTACACCAAGGATCTCTCATGCCCGCTCCTGGGCCTCTTCGGCAATGACGACAAGAGCCCCTCGCCGGAACAGGTGAATCGGCATGAGGAGGAACTCAAAAAGCACGGCAAGAACTATGAGTTCCACAGATATGACGGGGCGGGCCATGGCTTCTTTTATTATGACCGGCCAGCCTATCGGCAGGAGCAGGCGGTGGACGGCTGGAAGAAGATATTCGTCTTCCTCGAAAAACACCTCAGTAAGTAAGGCTTGTTGATTGAGAACGGAAAGGAGCGCGACGATGTGCACGATGATTGCAAGGCAAGTAGAGATCGATGGCAGCGGCAAGGGGAAGGACGGCTGGTTCGAAGTGCGCCAGCTCAACGTGTCGTATGACCACCCCTACCATGTGCCGCTGGAACATGCGCTGAACATCGACTTTGTCAACGAGGCTGAGGGGCCGGGCGCCCGGGTAGCGGTAGAGCTTACCCTGGAGTCGGCGCGCCAGCTGGTGAAAACTATTGAAACGGTGTTGGCCCAGGCCGAGGCGGGCGGATTTCAAGAAGAAAGGCTGAAAGACTTCGGCGAGCTCAGTCGAGCCGCGGAAGGATAAGGGATGAGGGATGAATTATGAAAGATGAAAGATGAAAAAAGAGGGAAGGGGTGGAGAAAACTCAGGCACAGAGATTTTTGTCGGAGCACCACCGGGGTGTCTTGGTCACGCGCAAGCGGGACGGAGGCCTCCAGATGTCCCCGGTTTCCCCCGCCATCGACGCGGAGGGCCGGGTGATCATTACCACTCGTGAGACCGCCTATAAAACGAAAAATATCCGCCGCGACCACCGCGTCTCCCTCTGTGTTTTTGCGGATGCCTTTCACGGCTCAAACTGGATCCAGATCAACGGCAGGGCGGAGGTCCTCTCTCTGCCCGAGGCGATGGAGCCGCTCGTCGACTGGCACCGCCGGGTCAAAGGAGAGCACCCCAATTGGACCGACTACCGCCAGACGATGGAGAGACAGCGCCGGGTGCTCGTCCGCATCGCCATCGAGAGCGCCGGACCCGACCGAAAAGGCTAAAAGAGAAACCCATTACCGCATTTCGAGAAATTCCAGCCGAATTCCCTGAGGCCCCTCAAAAAAGCAGACCTTACGCCCATCCGGCAGCATCCGTTCCTCCAGTATCTTAGCGCCGCTGGCTTTAATCTTTGCTACCTCTCCGGCGAAATCGTCGGTGTCGATCGCCCATGCTCGAGCCCGTAGTGCTGTTCCAGGCGCTGTCCTTCGAGATATCCAGTCACGTTTAAGGGTATGCCGTGGAGATCGAGGCGGAGAGTGGGCTCGCCGTTGGGGTTCTGCCTTTCCGAGACAATTTTGGCACCGAGGAACTCAACGTACCACTTTGCCGTTGTTCGCGGGTCCGGGGTCTTAAGATGAAGGTGATTAACTCTGAACGCCATTTTTCCCTCCTTTGACTATTTCACGCGTCGGGCTCAAATGGGAGGCCGTCTCTCATACCACCTCGCATGCTGCTGGTAGGTATAGGCCGCTTGCAAGACTGTGGGCTCGTCAAACGGCTTGCCCACAAGCTGCAGGGCTACGGGGAGATTGGCTTGGGTAAAGCCGCAGGGGATGGAGATCGCTGGCAGGCCCGCCAGGTTGAAGGGGGCGAGAAACTCCGGGGCCAGATGCTTGTACAAGGTATCCAGCGGGTCGCTCCCTTTGATGGTGGGGGCGGGGCCGGGCTGGCCCGGCAAGGCCAGGAGATCCACCTTGCGGAAGATCTCGGCAAATTCCCGCTTGACTCTACTGCGGATTCGCTGGGCCTGAATGTAGTCGGCGGCGCCGGTCAGGATGCCTAAGTATAATCTCGCCCGCCGCGCGGTCGCGCCGCTCTTGAGAAGCGTCGGGACATCGCCCCTGTGGGCCGTAAAGTATTCGTTGTAGTAGATCACCGCGTTCGCGATCGTGGCGAGCTTGAGAGTCGGGAGCGTGACTTCCTCGACGCGCGCTCCCAATGATTCCAACTCCCCGATCGCTTTGTCGACGAGCTTGAGAATCTCGGGATCGGTGCGGGCGCGGCATTCCTCGATGTAGTGGCGGGGAACACCGATGACCATACCTTTCACATCTTCCTTCAGCGCTGCGGCGTACTCAGGGACCGGCGCCTGGATAGATGTGGGATCTTTCGGATCGTAACCGGCTACCGCCTGGAGCAGGTGGGCCGCGTCCTCGACGACCCGGGTCATGGGGCCGCAGTGGTCCAGCGACCAGCTGAGCGGCGCGAGCCCATAGCGGCTGATTCGGCCGTAAGTCGGCTTCAGCCCGACGATGCCGCACAAAGAGGCGGGATTTCGTATCGAGCCGGCGGTATCTTCGCCGATGGCGGCCATACAGAGGCCCGCGGCCACGGCCGCACCGGGGCCTGTGCTCGACCCGCCCGTGATGTGATCGAGGTTCCACGGGTTGCGCGCCTGAGGCGGGTCGCCGGGAAGCCCGCTCATCGCGAGCTTGCCCAACATAACGGCTCCAGCCTTCCTTAGTTTGTGGACGGCGGTGGAATCCTCTGAGGCCCGGAGCTCCCTTGGCTCTTTCTTCCGTATCGCGGCAGGCGCCCCCTTAACGTCTAGCTGATCTTTGACGGCGACCGGCATGCCGTGCAGCGCTCCGCGGTAGTGGCCTTGGAGAATTTCCGCCTCGGCGACGCGCGCCTCCGCCAAGGCGCTATCGGCCATGAGATTCAAATAGGCGTGGAGCTTTCCGTCGACGGCTTCGATGCGCTCGAGGATCGCGCGGGTCAACTCGACCGGAGAAAGCGCGCGGCTCCGGATGAGCCTTTGTGCCTCGTGGATGGTCAGATGAAATAGCGGTTTCTCTTCAGCGAGCACGGCAGCACCCCTTTATTTACTTCCTCTTTCTTAAAAGAACCTTCGGCAAGCCGCCTTTGGTACCGAGCGTGAGTTTATTCCCGTCCTCGGATTCGGGTCAAGCAAACTACGGCTACTTTCCCCAAAGCCTCTTCACAAATCCTTCGTCTTCTAGCTGCTTGAGATAACGGTCGTTGATGTAAGTCTTGGCATCCACCCGCCTGGCCTTCGGGTTTGTCTCCGCCATCTGCGCGACCACCGCCTGCATTGCCTCTAAGGACGGATACGGAACGGCGCGGATCTCATCCTTGAAATAGTCATAGCCCTCTTCAATGACCTTAAGGTCTTTGACGCGTGTAAACTGCGATATGGCTTTGAGTGAGTAGTCTCGCTCCGTCTTAAGAATCTTGATCGCTTCAAGGTAGGCGCGCAGGAAATTCAGAACCTTTCCCTCCTGCCGCTCCAGAAACCTCCGGCTGCCCAAAACCCCCGTGTTGAAGAAGGGTATCCCCATTTTTAGAGAATCCGCTAGGACGTTGAGCTTTTGCTTTTCCGCCTCAGTGCCGAAGGGGGCATTCATCACAGTCCCATCGATATTTCCGCTCTTAACCGCTGCGCTGCGCGCCGGCTCATCGCCGATCTGGAGGATGGTGACATCCTTAGCGGGATCCAATCCGAGTCTTTTTAAGATCACGCGAAGACCAAAATCGGCGGAGGAGCCGAACCTGCTGATACCCAATTTTGTTCCTTTGAGCTGCTCCACGCGCTTGATCTCCGGGCGGGTTATGAGCTGGTAATTGAGTTTATCGAGGTTTACGGCGATATAAACGATGTCCGCGCCTTCCAGATTAGCCGCGGCTCCGGGAGCGCCAGTGAGCTGTGTAAGATCTAAATTGCCGGAGAGCAGGGCCTGAATGTTAGTGGAGCCGCCGGGGATGTAGACAATCTCCGGCGCGAGACCGTATTTGGCAAATAGCCCCCTCTGGTTCGCGATCCAGACTAGGCTCGATTGGATACTGACGGCGCCATAGCCGACCCGGATCTTCTCCTGCGGATAACCGTCACGGATCGGCCAGAGAAAAAGTAAAGAGACCAAAACTAAAACAGCCTGCTTCATGACCGTACGATCTCCTCATGCATCACAACGGCCTCTTTACTTCGAACCCGATTCAGGGTGAAAGGTGGGCGCGATCTCCTCGTCTCCAAGGTCAACGGAGTGAAGCGCCTTGAGGCTCGCCATGTACTTGTCAATGAGTTGCCCGAAGCGTTCTAAATCGCCCTCTTTGGGCTCAAGGCCTGCCTGGGCCAACAACGCGGTCAGCGCCTGCTCAGTCAGCTTCTCCATCTTTGCTTCCTCTCTCTTAAAAAAAGGTTCGGCAAGTTTCTTTTGCCGGGGAGCGCCAGTTTAGAATAGGCGACAGGCAATAGGCAATAGGCAAAAAGAAAGGACGAAGGCTAAAGGTTTTTCAACACCTTGGTAAAATTTGCATCAAGTTTCTTTTAGCTCAGCCTAGAGCAGCCGCCCGCCCGGGATATGGATAAAGGCGCTCATCTCGTGGGCTGGCCCTAATGGTTGCGCACTGCACAGATAGGCCGGTTTGAGCTGTTCGATGCGGGTCACGCCGAGGAGGCCCATGGTGGTGATGATCTCGCTCTCAAGCAGTTCGAGAACCCTCACCAGCCCCGCCTGGCCGGCCGCCGCTAGGCTCCAGCCCTGCAGCTTGCCGATAGCCACCGCTTTGGCCCCGAGGGCAAGCGCCTTCAGGACATCACTGCCGCGCAGGATGCCGCCGTCCATCACGACCTCTGCCCGGCCGTTTGCAGCGGCCACGATCTCAGGCAGCATATCGACGGTTCCCCGCCCATGATCCAACTGGCGCCCGCCGTGGTTGGAGACATAGATCACGTCAACGCCATGTTCTACGGCGATGGCCGCGTCCTCCGGCGTCGCCACCCCTTTTAGAATGAAGGGCAGGCCCGCGATCTTCTTAATCGCGTCCATGGTCTCCCAGGTAAGCGCTGCCCGGTAGCTGCGGTCGACGTTGGCGCGCCTGCTCGGGGGTAGCCAGCGGTCCATCATCTGGCGTTCGCGATGGCCGTAATAGGCGGTGTCCACGGTGAGACAGAGGGCCGCATAGCCGGCCTGCTTCACCCGTCCGAGGATATTTTCGATCCAATGGATATCCCCCGCCACGTAGAGCTGGAAGATCTTCGGCGTCGCGCTGCTGGCGGCGATCTCTTCCAGGCTCGGCTGGGTGACGGAGCTGACGAAGTTGACCGTGCCGAACTCCTCGGCCGCCTTGGCCACGGCCACACCCCCCTCGGGGACGAACGACTGGAGCGAGCCGATCGGCGCCAGCATGACCGGCATGCGCAGCCTATGGCCGAGAAAAGAAGTCGAGGCGTCAATCTTGGAGACGTCGATCAGAACCCGCGGCCGAAAGGCCAGGCTGTCCAGTCCCTGACGGTTGCGCCGCATGGTGGTTTCAGACTCAGAGCCGCCGGTTAGATAGTCCCAGACGTTCTGGCCAAGATTGCGCCGCGCCGCTGTGATAATTTCCTGGTTGCTAACAAAGTCGATAGCCATCTCTTCACCTCCCTGTGCGCTATTTTTAGAAAGGACTAACTTACCAATGCATCTCCCTTGGAATCAATAGAAGAGAGGATTATTTGGGATCTGGCAACGTGCTGGTAGCTCGTGCTTGGGAAAAAAACGTGCTCGTGAATTGTGATCGGCGTAACTCGTGAACCGGTCCCTCTCTTGACGGCGAAGCCGTAGCGGGTATATGCAACGTCGGAGGAGTCCAAACTAACAATTAGGAGGAAGCCATGAAGCTCTTAGACGTGAATGATTTCACCAAGGAAAGGAAAAAGGGGCAAAGAAGGAGCGACCTCTTCCGCAGGGAAAACCTGGAGACTTGGTTGCTTTATTTCCCGCCTGGCGATGTCCAGAGGATGCACAGCCATCCTTCGGACCGCACCTACTATGTGATCACGGGCCGGGGCATCATGAAGGGGCCGAATGAAAGCCATGAGCTCTCTCCCGGAAAAATCCTCAGCATTCCCGCGCATGAGTACTATGAAGGCTCGAATCCTTACAACGAGCCCATGGTCCTGTTGGGCAATAGCTGCAAGCCGACGGCGGAAGATCTCGCCAAGGCGGGCGGGCGGCGCAACGAGATCGATCAGGCGACGGGGAAGCGGATCGTCTACCAGCATGGCGGCGGCCGGGACGAGGGAGTTCTCGTCGACTGAGCCCTGGCGGAGCGCGCATTCGAGGAATCTCGCCAAGCTGGGAGTAGAACATGGAAAAAATCGGCATGATCGGCCTTGGCGCCATGGGGAGAGCGCTCTTAGAGCGCCTGAATCTGGCGGGGGTTCAGCCGACGGTGTACGACAGCTATGCGCCGTCGTTGAACGGCGCGCGGTCGCTCTGGGCCGTCATTGCACCATCAGCCGCGGCAGTGGCCCGGGACTCGACGATCGTGGACATCGTCGTGCGCACGGATCAGGACACCTTGGATTGCATGACGGGAAAGGAAGGGCTGTTGGCAGGCGCCCGGCCTGGGACTCTGATCCTTCTTCATCCCACGATCCTGCCCCGAACCACCCAAAAGCTGGCGGAAGTCGCCCGCGAGCGTGACGTGCAAGTCATAGATGCCTGCATGACCGGTGTGCCCAGCGTCGTGCGCGAAGGCAACCTGAGCTTTTTGGTCGGTGGTCCACCCGAGCTGGTCGAGCGCGCCAGGCCGCATCTGCTCAAGATGGGGAGGCAGGTGCTGCACATGGGACCCCTGGGGACAGGCAACATCGCTAAAATCATCAAGAACCTGGTCACGGGGGCTGAGACTCTCGTTATTCATGAGGCCATTCAGATCGGCGCGGCAGCCGGTATCCCGTATCCGGACGCGCTGGAAATGATGCGCAAGGTTTATTCAGGCACGATTCTAAACCGGTGGGAAAACAGGTTTGACCCCTCGGGAGCCAACCCGAGACCCCGCGCCGGGACCAACACCTTCGACAAAGACATTCCCCTGGCTGGTGAGCTTGCTCGCCAATACGGGCTCAACCTTCCGATCACTGAACAGCTTGTTGCCGCAGCCCATCGAGTGCTCAAAGTCATCGCCCCATAGTCAATAGATTCGGCGAAAGGACGTGCTGGTGGTTCGTGATCGTGAAGAGATAAAGCAAAAAAATGATTAAACCTCAATCCGAGCACTGGGTCCAGATGGAAGAGAGCCCGCGGCGGGTGCGGGTGATTTTCGCCGGCGCGACCATCGCCGACAGCAAGCACACCATGCTGCTGCGCGAGGCCAAGCGCTTGCCGGTCTATTATTTCCCGAAGACAGATGTCCGCATGGAGTTGATGCTGCCGACCAGCCACACCACCCACTGTCCCTATAAGGGCACGGCATCGTATTGGACGATAAGGGTGGGCGATAGAGCGGCTGAGAATGCGGCCTGGAGCTATTTGACTCCGCCGCCTGAGTGCGCCGGGATCAAGGGCTATATGGCTTTTGACTGGGGCAAGATGGATAAGTGGCTGGAGGAAGAGGAAGAGATTTTCGTCCATCCCCGAGACCCGTATAAACGGGTGGATGTTCTGCCAAGCTCACGGCATGTCCGTGTCTTAGTCGGCGGAGAGACCGCCGCTGAAACCCGCCGGCCCCGGCTGTTATTCGAGACCAACCATCCGACCCGCTATTATATTCCACGCGAGGATGTGAAGATGGCGTTGCTTGAGCCGAACGCTACGACTACCCGGTGCCCCTATAAAGGCATCGCCTCTTACTGGTCGGTGAGAATCGGTGATAAGCTCTTTCCCGATCTCGTCTGGAGCTATCAGGAGCCCATCGCCGAGTGTCCCGGGATCAAGGGGCTGCTGTGCTTTTTTCAGGAACGGGAGACGGTGATCTACGTGGATGGCGAGCAGGTGGAGGCGCCTAAGACCAATTGGTCGAGGTAGTAGGGGAAGCCGTGCCCGTGACCCGTGATCGTGAAGGACGCAAAACAATAAGAGTGAAAAAGAGGCCCGCCTGTCCGCACTGCGGCTCGCGCACAGTCCTGCCGGTTGTTTATGGTCCGCCCAGCCCCGAACTCGCGAAGGCGGTAAGGCGCGGCCAGGCCGTTCTTAACAGCTCTCTGGAATGGGAGGGAGAGCCGGAGTGGCGCTGCAATGCGTGCGGCTGCGAATGGCGCGGTAGCTGGATGAGATTTAAGAAAAACTAAAACCGTCAAACCCGCCTTCCCTATTCCTTAAAACCGCCTGCCCCGTATCACTTCAAGCCGCCATCCGCTTTTTTTCTGCGCTCCGACGAGACCGCTCTTGACTCGCGCGGCGCACTTCCCTACTTTGATGCATGACAAAAAGCTGCGGGCGGCGTAAGTGGATGATCGCGTGGAAATAGACCGGGGAGAGCTCAGAGGCGCACCCATCCGGCCCTGGTCGTCGTTGCTCATTCGAGATTTTAGTCTGATCTGGACTTCAAGCGTCCTGGCCGCGATAGCCGTACAGATACGAAACGTCTCCAACCTCTATCAGGTCTACGAGCTTTCCGGCTCGTCCTTTCAGTTGGGTCTTACGGGCTTCTTCCAGGCCCTTCCCCACGTTGTTTTCGGACTCTTCGCCGGCGTGCTGGCCGACGCCTTCGACCGAAAAAAGCTGATCGCCGTCACGCACTGCCTGCACTTGGCGCCGAGCCTGGCTTTGGGCTTGCTCACTCTGACCGGCGCTATTCAGGTGTGGCATATCTATCTCATCGGCCTCGTCTCCTCGTTCATCGAGGTCTTCAGCTGGCCGGCGCGCTCCGCCATCATTCCTCGCCTGGTTCCTCTGTCCTATCTGATGAACGCCATCACGCTGAACTCGATGGTTCTGCAGTCGAGCTTTCTCGTCGGGCCGGCGATTGCGGGAGTCCTGATCGACTATGCCGGTCTGGCCCCCGCCTATTTCTGCAGCGCGACCCTTCTCATTCCGGCTATCGCGGCGGTGCTCGCGGTGAGGAGCCCGGGCAAACCGGAAGGTGAGAGACGACGCGTCAACCTCCGCAGCATGGTAGAGGGCGTGGAATTCATCTGGGCGCAGCGCATCATCCTCTCCTTTTTTCTGCTCGACTTCGGCGTCACCCTGGTCGGATTCTATCGTCCCATTCTGCCCATATTCGCCGGCGGCGTCTTTCAGGCGGGGGCCACAGGCCTGGGGATCCTTTACGGGGCGCCCGCGGTGGGCGCTCTGCTGGGCTCGACATCGCTGCTCATGGCCGGAGACATCAAACGAAAAGGGGCTTGGGCGGTCATCGCCGCTCTCTTCTTCGCGGCCGGCCTGGCGCTTTTGGGCATCTCGAAATGGTTCTGGATGGCGGTGGCGGCCGTGATGGTGCTCGGCTTTATGGACTCTATCAGCGTGGCGATCCGGCGCACCGTGGTGCAGTTTCTGGCCCCGGATACGATGCGTGGCCGGGCCGCGAGCCTCATCACCGTCTTTGCTCAAAGCACCAATGCCCTGGGGGCGTTGCTTGCCGGCACCGCTGCCGAGCTGCTGGGAGCGCCCAACGCGCTCCTACTGGGCGGTCTCCTTTGCGTCCTCATGATTATCGGCATCAACCGGGCCATCCCTCAGCTCTGGCGCTACCGCTCCGATTAAAGCTAAAAAGAGGTTCCAGGGTTGAAGGGTTAAAGGGATAGCGTGGAGTCGTTTTTGCCGCTTGCAGGATCGATGCAAAATATTCCATCGCCCCGTGTAGCCAATCCGTAATATTTTGTGCTAGAGGGAAGGTTGAAAATACTAAAGGAGGTAACGTCTGATGGCAAAGGCTAAGGTTTTCGTTTTCGCCCCCGCTGATCCAACGGGAGAAAGCCGTAAAATGCTTGAGGCGGCGGGCTGTGAGGTCATCGAGGGGAAGGCCAACTGGGACACGCCGCAGGGCGACAGCGAGCTTGAGATGGCCAAAATGGCGGAGGGATGCGATGCCCTGATGGGGACTTCCATCCGGAGCACGCCGATCACCCAGAAAATCATGCAGAGCTCGAAGAATCTCCGCATCGTCGCCAAGTTCACGATCGGCGTGGATGACGTCGATGTCGACGCGGGGACGGAGCTGGGAATCCTGGTGACCCACGGCCCGACGGAATCGAACTGGGGCGGCGTCGCAGAGGGTGCGATCACCAACATGCTTACCCTGCTCAAGAAAACCCGGGAGCGGGACCGGCACCTCAAGACGACCACGGGATGGAGAGATATGGGCATGCAGGGAACGTACTTCGGCTCCCGCGCCTCCGACGGTTACCCCGGCATCGTCCTCGGCATCATCGGTCTCGGCAGAATCGGCAGCCGCATCGCCAGGCTCATGCGGCCCTGGGAGATGAAAATCATCGGTTACGATCCTTACGTTCCCGATTCCAAGTTCGCGGAGTTTGGTGTTCAGCGGGTGAAAGATCTCCCCACGCTGCTCAGCCAGTCCGACGTCGTTACTCTGCACGTGGTGCTTACCAAGGAGACCCGGCACATGATCGGCGCGGCCGAGCTCGCCATGATGAAGCCGACGGCGATCCTCGTCAACACGTCGCGCGGCTTCTGCGTCGATGAAAAGGCGTTGATCGAAGCGCTGCAAAAGAAAAAGATCGCCGGGGCGACGCTCGATGTCTTCGAGATCGAACCTCTGGCGGCGGACAGCCCGCTGCGCAAAATGGATGATCGAGTGCTGATTTCGCCGCACATGGTCTCTTCCAACGTCGGCAGCGGACTCAAACCCGGTCTTCTTTGGGCAACCCGGTCGGTGATCTCTGCCTTGCGTGGCGAGGTCCCGGACAACGTGTACAACAAGGAGGTCGTTGCCCAGTGGCAGAGCCGCTTTGGGGGCAAGAGCATACTGTGAAAAGGAGCGAGCTCTATGCGCGTCGCCGTGCCTGATCTCATATCCAACTCCTACTTTCCGATTATCGCCGCCGTGGAGCTGGGCTTTTTTAAGTCCGAGGGGCTCGACGCGAAAAAAGTCGAGCTCTTTTTTCCCGTCCCCAAAATGATGGAGGCGCTCAGCGCCGGAGAGTTCGATTTCGTCGCCGGCTCCGCGCATGCCACGCTGATGGCCTTCCCGGACTGGCGGGGCGCCAAGCTCTTGGTCGCCCTGGCGCAGAGGATGTACTGGCTGTTGATCCTGCGAACGGATCTCAAGGCCAAGCGCGGCGATATCAACGCGGTCAAAGGACTCAGGATCGGCGCGGCGCCGGGCGTGGACTTTGGCTTGAAGCGTCTTCTCCTTGAAGCCGGTATAGATCCGGCGCGGGATCGGGTCCAGATCGGTCCCATCCCGGGCACGACCGGATCGGGCGTCTCCTTCGGCCTCACGGCGGCCAAGGCCCTCGAAGAGGGGAAGATAGATGGCTTTTGGGCCAACGCCATGGGAGCCGAGATCGCCGTGAGCCGCGGCATCGGCACCGTCGTTCTCGATGTCCGAAGGGGCGACGGCCCGCCCGCTGCCTGGTACTACACCTTTCCCGCATTGGTCACGACGGAAAAGAAAATCGAGAAAGATCCGAATGCCGTACAGGGCGCCATACGAGCCGTCATCAAGGCGCAGAAAGCGCTTCGTGCGGACACCTCCAAGGCGACAGAAGTGGGAATAAAAGTTTTTCCCCCTACGGAGGCGGGGATCATTGCCAAACTTATCAAGCGCGACCTGCCATACTACGATCCGGTGATTTCAGAAGATGTCGTGGCAAAGATGAACCGTTTTGCCCAGGATGTCGGACTTCTTTCCAAGTCAGTTCCCTACGATCAGGTCGTCGCCACCCGTTTCAGCCATCTTTGGAAGGGATAAAGGGTTGAAGGGTTAAAAGGTTCAAGGGTTAAGAGAGCCCATCAGGGTAGCATCGATAGCCAGCGCTTCAAAAATTTGAAGTAGCGCCGCTTCACGGCCAGGGGAACCGCCGCGTTGGCCGGGCTGGTCGAAGGTAAAACAAAGACCGGCCGGTTCGCCAGCGAAACCGTCTGCGGCCCGAAGCCGTTGAAGACTTTTTTGCCGAAATAGCCTTCGAAGGCGGTCTTGCTGTTGAAACAAACAGCGCGGGGCTTAAAGCGCCGCACGAGACGCGTCAGGCGCTCGCGGTTCGCGGTGAACTCTCCTGATTTCAAGTCACCCGCGCCGCGCGACGGCCGTTTCACAATATCGGTAAGTCCATAGCCGAATTCGATCATCCGGCCATCTTCGTCCGGTCTCAGTTGCGCCGGAGTCAATCCCGCGTCGTGCAGCAGCCGCCAGAAGGGGTTCAGCGGGTTGGCATAGTAATGGCCGGCCGCGGCTGAGATGAGTCCGGGGTTGATCCCTACGAACAGCAGTTTGAGTCCCGGCGCCAGGTAGTCGGGCAGGTGGCGGCGACTGCCCACGTGCCTCCGTCGTGCCGCTCGCCGATTTAAACTGCGCATGCTCAGATGGGTGAAGCTTCAGCGATGTCTGCGCAGCTCGGCGGCGGTGAAGGGGCCGGCGCCCAGGATCTGGTGCACCTCCCACTCGAAGAGCTCGAAGGCGCAGAAGCCCGCGGCGGTGTAGGGATCGCCGGCGGCGATGCGCTCCGCCTCTGCGCGCGAGCTGGCGCGGATCACGTAGATTCCCAGCTTGCGATCCGCCGTCGGGCCGGAAAAGAGAATGCGCCCGGCCTCGTGCTGCTCTTTCATCCAGGCCAGGTGCTGGTCCAAACTCACGCTCCACTGCTCGCGCGGCTTTATCGGTCTGCGCTGGATCAAGTACCACATAGATTCCTCCACGGGATGGATTTACTGGCTACGGATCACGGATATGATTCCACTGTCTCCCTGTCAAGAGGAGAGGGCGGCCGCTTCGGTTGCCTTGTTCCCGCGCGAGAGCGAGCAGAACGCGGCGATCAGGCTGAATGCCACGGCGGCGAGGAAGGTCGTGTTCAGGGCGGCGACAAAGGCGGCCGGCTCCGCCGTCGTCGCCGACGCCTCCGGCAGCCCGCTGTGAAACCGGAATGAGGCGGTCATGAGAAAACTGCCGAGGGTGATGCCCAGGATGTTCCCCAGGCCGAACATCATGTAAAGGGAGCCCGAGGCGACCCCGCGATATTCCTGCGGCACGGAAGAGATCATCGCGGTGTGATTGGGAGGATAAAAAAATCCGGTGCCGAGACCGCCCAGGGCGAGCATCACCGTCGGCAGGATCCACTGGGAGTCCGTGCGCAGGAAGGCCCCGAGCAGCGCGGCGGCGCCGAAGAAAAAGACGCCGGCGGTCGCCGGCAGCCTCGGCCCTACCTTGTCCGACAAGAGGCCGCCCACAGGGGAGAGGGCGACGCTGAAGATCGGCATGCTCATAAAGAGGAGCCCCATGAAAGTGGGGGAGAGGTGGAGGATCTCCTGGAAGTAAAACGGCAGGAGAAAGCCGGTCAGCGATTGCGTGATCGTCATCAGCAGGAGGCAGATCGTGCTGAAGGCGAACAGCCTGATCTTGAAGAGGGAGAGTTCGAGAAGCGGGCTCGCGGCGGCGGCCTCGCGGAAGATGAAGCCTGCGAAGAGCAAAATGAGCGCGACGACGAGCGCGATTTGCCATCCGCGGCTCAGCATCTCCATAAATTTGCGGTCGAGGAGGGCGATCAAGGCGACGGTGGCCAGGACCAGCAGAGAGGCGCCGAGATAGTCGATGGCGTCGCGCGGGGGAGTGAGCGGCGTATTCCCGGATTTAGCTGATTTTTTGTTGATCCAGGTCAGGACCACGCCGGCCGCCCCCAGCGGGACGAGAAAGAAAAAGACCCCGCGCCAATGGATGTAATCGATGATCAGCCCGCCGAGGCTCGGGCCGAAGAGAAAGCCCGCGTGGTGCGCCGTGGTCATGAGCCCCTGCGTCTTGCCCGCCCAGCTCTCCGGCGCCGCCTCCATCGCCAGCACTCTGCCCTGGGCCTGGACCATGGCCGCCCCGATGCCCTGCAGCAGGCGGAAGAGGACCAGCTGGAGAATGTCCTGCGCGATGCCGCAGAGAAAAGAGCTTATGGTAAAGATCCAGAGACCGGCGGCGAGGACACTCTGGCGGCCATGGAGATCGCCGATCCTGCCGAAAACCAGAGAGAGGCTAATGGTGGATAGCTGGAAGGAGATGAGCGCCCAGGAAATTCCGACGATGTCGGTCTCCAGACTCCTGGCGATGGTGGGAAGAGAAATGGAAAAGATCCTGTGGGAAATGCCGATGAGAAAGCTCACGAGCATCATGTTGTTCAGCAGCAGCCAGTTGACGCGCGACTCCATAAGAACCTTCTTTTTGGCAGGAAACTGGCAACGAGGCAAGCCCTTCGGGATTTCAAATGGCAAATTTCAAATCTCAAATCTGAAATCTGAGATCTGTAATCTGAGATTCCGAGCGCAGCGAGGATTTGACTTGGAAGGGACTCATGGGTAAGGAGAATCTATGTCTGTTAACAGGGAGCTCTTGTTCGGCATCGGCGCTCCTCAGATCCATACCCGTTTGCCGGTGGATCTGGAAGAGATCCGGCGCTTTATCGAGCGCGCCGAAGCGCTGGCTTTTCACAGTCTCTGGGTCCAGGAGCAGGCGGGGCTGAGGGCTGTCGCCGGCGCCCTGGAGGGAGTGAGTATGCTGAGCTATGCGGCTGCGCTCACCCGGCGGATTCGGCTCGGCAACGCAGTTTTCTTGATTAACCTGCGAAATCCCATCCAGCTTGCGAAGAGCCTCGCGAGTCTGGATCAGTTATGTCAAGGTCGTTTGATTGTTGGCGTGGGATTGGGCGGAGTCACACGGTTGTATCAAGCCTACGGCCTCTCGCCGGAGCACAAAGTAGGGCGCTTTACCGAGGCGCTCACGCTGATAAAAAAACTCTGGACCGAAGAGGATTTTACCTTCGAGGGAAATTTCTGGCAGCTCAAGAAGGCCTCTCTCTGGCCGAAGCCGCTTCAGAAGCCGCATCCGCCGATCTGGTTTGGCGCCAATACCCCAGCCGCGCTCAAACGGGCGGTCCAGCATGGCAGCGGCTTTATTGGAGCAGGCTCATCGTCAACAGCGGATTTCAAAGCCCTGGTTCCGATAGCCTTATCAGCGCTTGCGGAAGCGAGGAAGGAGCCTCAGGATTTCACGATCGGCAAGCGGGTCTATATCGCGGTGGATAAGGACCGCGCGCGCGCTGCGAAGCGGCTTAGAGAATGGTTCGGTCTTTACTACGGCCAGGCGGATCTCGCCGAGCGCGTCTCCGTTTGGGGAGATGTGGGGGAATGCGTTGAAGGGTTGCGGGAAGTCGCCGCCGCGGGCGCGCACCTGCTTCAGCTTAATCCGGTCTTCGATATGATCGAGCAGATGGAGATCCTGGCAGCTGAGGTCATTCCCCGAATCCGCGGTCGGTGACCTTGATGATGAGAAGCCGGCGGAGAAGCGCATGAAGGCCCTCCACTGGAACGGCCGGAATTTAAGACTCGATCCATCCTTTCCTACGCCCGAAGCGGATGAGCGCGCGGCACTGGTCCGCGTCCGCCTGGCCGGCATCTGCTCCACCGATCTGCAGATCTTTAAAGGCTACATGGGCTTTCAGGGAATACCGGGGCATGAGTTCGTCGGCGAGGTGAAAGAAGGGCCGGAGAAAATTATCGGCAAACGGGTGGTCGGCGAGATCAACTTTGCCTGCGGGCGCTGTGACTTCTGCGCCCGGGGTCTGGGCCGCCACTGTCCCGGGCGGAAGGTGATGGGTATTCTGGGCGCGAACGGAAGCTTCGCGGAATACCTGTCCGTGCCGGCGGCGAATCTCCACGTCGTGCCCGATAGCGTGGCTGATGAAGAAGCGGTTTTCACCGAGCCTCTGGCGGCTGCCTTTGAGATCCTGGAGCAGGTTGAACTGAACTTCTCGGACGAGGTGCTTGTACTGGGAGACGGCAAGCTGGGACTCCTCTGCGCTCAGGTTATAAGGCTAACCGGCGCGCGCGTGAGCGTCGTCGGGAGACATGAGGAGAAGTTAGCTATTCTGAGAAAACTCGGCATGGAGGCGTTCGCGCTTTCCGAGTGGAGGCCGCGCCAGGTGGATGTTGTCGTCGAGGCGACCGGCTCGACCTCCGGTCTCAGGATGGCGATGGAGACCGTTCGGCCGCGCGGGACTCTGGTTTTAAAAAGTACGCTGGCGGAGAACCACACATTCTCCCTGGCTCCGCTCGTCATCAATGAAGTTACGGTGGTCGGCTCGCGCTGCGGTCTTTTTCCTCCGGCCCTCGACGCGCTTGCGCAAAAGAAGATCTCAGTCACGCCGATGATCGAGAAGGTCTATCCGCTGAGCGATGGAATCGAAGCAGTGGCTCACGCCGGGCGGGCAGGAGCACTCAAAGTGCTGCTGCGGGCGAGCACTTGACCGTGGATCTTCTTTCGAGGAAGATAGGAGTTGTTCTCTGATGACAAGCCGGTATGATTGATGGACATCAGACTTATTCAGGAGAAGGTCCAGAAGGGGGAGTATTACTGGCGGCAACATGCCATTGAGCGAAGCGTCGAGCGAGAAGTTACTGAGGAAGAAATAGCGGAAGTAATCCTTCATGGAGAGATTATCGAAGAATACCCAGAAGATAAATATGGTCCAAGTTGTTTGATTTTCGCGCGAACAAGGAGGGGAAGGCCAATCCACGTGCAGTGTTCTTTGCCGCCCTCAGTTTGGATCATTACTCTCTATGAACCAGATTCCGCAGAGTGGATAGACTTTAGGAAGCGGAAGGAGTAGGCCCATATGAAGTGCCTAGTGTGCCATTGGGAAATGATGAAAAAGAAAGTTACGGTTGATCTGCGTATCGGTGATGAGTTGTTCATCGTTGAGCGTGTTCCGGCAACGGTATGTAATCACTGCGGAGAACGGGTCTTTACCCCGGAGGTTACCCGAAAGCTCCAGGCCCTGGCCAAGCAAAGGAAAAAACCGCCCCGAACCCTGACAGTGCCAGTCTTCACCTTGGATAAAGCCCCTCTATAGTCTCTTTAACCAATAACATTCGGGAGTTTTTGCCTGCCTACCTTCAGAAGGCCCTTAAGGGCAGGCTGGCCCGTGGTCGTGGAGGCGTCTTTTGAGCAGAACCCTTCACGCCTTCAGCTCTTGCTTTTGTTGGATGGCAAAATCGTACTGTGGTAGTATTCAGCATCGGCCTAAGAAAGTTGCACTAAAAAAAGGAATCGTTCGAGGCACAACGCATGGCGCACGAAGCTGATCCAAAGGAAGTAATTAATGATATTCGGAAGGAGATAGAGGACGCGGAGGATACTCACATATGGAGCGATTACGTCAACGCCCTGAAGCTAGTTTCTCAAGTTATATTTACGAGGAGCTCCGGTTTTATTCTCGAATTCATCCAGAATGCCGAAGATGCTGCGCTCGGCCTATCTACCGATGGGGTTTTCGAGATAAAGTTCAACAAGGAACGGCTAAAAATAATTCATAACTCTCGGCCTTTTACTAATGAGGACGTGAATGCGTTATGCGGCATCAGGTCATCCAAGAAGCCTGAAAAAGGAACGTTGGGTTATCTAGGTATCGGTTTTAAATCCGTTTTCAAGATAACTGATCGGCCGGAGGTATATTCCAACTCTTTCCAATTCAGGTTCGACAGGGACTACTGGCCAAACCCAAATACTGTCCCCTGGCAGGTTATACCGATATGGATTGACCAACCGGTTGAAACTATTGATCCGACCAGCACGACCTTCGTCGTCCCGTATCAAGAGGCATCGTCCTATTCGCTCTTGCTGAAAGAGATCAAGAATTTGAGAACGGAGCTATATCTGTTTCTCCGTTGGCTGAAAAGGATAGAAGTCACCGATGAAGTGTCTGGGCAGAAATGGGCCATCGAAAATGAAGGCGAAACCAAGGACGGATTTACAGTCTTGAAACACGACGGCAAGGAACAATGGTTCAAATTCTTTCGCCGTGTGGTCGAAGTGCCAGAGTGGGTTAGGGATGACAGGCTTTCGCAGGAACAAAGGCGAAATGTAATTAGGAGAGACATCGCGATAGCCTTTTCAGTCGACTCTGGAGGTAATTTAGCTCCGTCGGTGGCCGGTGCGATGTACGGCGGCGTATACTCTTTCCTACCCTTGGGCGAGGCGAGGAGCGGCGCAAAATTCCCCATGCAGGCTGACTTCTTGGTCCAGCCGGGAAGGGACGCGATTAACTACGAGGCCAAGTGGAATCATTGGCTTGTTGAGGAAATTGCTCACTTATGCCATGAGGCAGTCCAATTTTTCAAGCAGCATAAAAAATGGAAGTATCAGTTCCTTCCAGCGTTTGAATTCACAAAAACCAAGGGACTTGAATCATACGAGAAGTTATTCGGCCCTAAGCTGATCGAGCCGATAGAGAAGTTCTTGGAAGACGATGAATGCGTACCAACAGTAGACGGCGGATGGGCTAAGCCCAAGAACGTGGTTCGATTAAATGAAACGTCCGCCGCGATCGACAGCCTCATATCCAAGAACATTCTCGCTCAAGAAGAGATTGCGCCTGTAATGGGTGGTCAAGCTGGGTTGAAAATCGCGCATCCAGACGTAAAGGAACGAGGTTCAAATCGCTTCAGGCAGATTGATCGGTCTGGACTCCTCAATAACGACGAATTCTTAAAGCGTAAGGCCGAAACCCCAAATGCTCCTGCCTGGTTCAGCTCCCTTTACCTGTGGCTGCACCAAAATCCTGCATATGAACTCTCGTCCGGCCGAATAAGACTTCAGAAACGATACCACGACTTCGAGATTGTGCTCACGGTAGATCGAACGCTTCGTAGAGGTGGGGAGGTTTTTCTTCTTGACAATCCCCAGATAGACCCTTCTCTTACAGACGTGATGAATGAATTCACGACTTCCAAGCCTTTAGTGGACCCTGACATACTCACTCACGCGAATAACGCGGAAGATCAAAAAGCTCTTAGAGGATTTCTTATTGGCCTAGCGGGCGCGCAACTACTTGACAGCAAGGCCCTTTGCAAAGAAGCCTTGTTGCCGAAAATCCTGGTCGCCTCACCTAAGCCAGCATCCAATGAAATCGTCAAGTACACCACGTATTGTAAGACAATTCTCGGTGCAGAGATTCCGAAGGGAACAGAGTTCTGGGTACTTACAAAATTTGGGGACATTAGAGCTGCCAAGCAAGTCTTTCTTTCAAAAGAATTTAGGCCTGAGCAAGATTGGGAATGTTATCAACAATACGTACATGGCTTAAGTTTTATAAACCCAAGCTACGTGGCGCTTGCGAGCACTGACGAAGAATTAAAGGAGTGGCGAGAATTCTTTAAAAGTGGTGGAGTCAAGGATGCGCCGGACAACGGTGTAGAGGAATTTGCTGTGAAATATGCTGAGGAAAAACTCCAAGCCTATTACGCGCATGTCACACAGGTTGAAAAGCGGAATTATGGTTACGACCTAGAAGCCAAGACGGCTTCGGGAGAAACAATCCATATAGAAGTCAAGGGACAGAGTTCAGAAAACGACGTGGAGTTGACCGGCAATGAAACAGAAGCAGCAGACAAGCATGGCGATACCTTTTATCTCTGTGTTGTTTCCTCAATACCTAATCACCCGGCAATTTACATGGTAAAAAACCCTTCTCGGTTAGGAAAGAAAGAAAAACTCACCATACCGATTAAGGCCTGGAAAGCCTACCCGTGGTTATAGCGGGAATTTGTTTTGAGGGTCAGCAGCCGAGAAGTCAGAATTCCCCCAAACGGCCCGGTAGCAGCCCGGGGCTTGAGAGCCTCTGGAAGCCATCGGAATGTGCAAGCTTGGAGTTGGGTCTTGCGTCGCACCAATGTGTGATGGCAAGAGCGGTCCCCATATCTTCTCCAAAAAATATCGAATGTCCGTCAAAGAAACTTTGGTATTATCACCTCACCTTCACTTCGCCTGCCCCGCCATGCAGTCGATAGCAGAAAGAATCAATTCAAAATCGTCGAAGTCGATACCCTTGACCATCTGCTTGGCTACACTCATAATTCCGCCGTCGTCTTTGAACACTTTCGGGTATTTATGCATGAACCACCCGATAAAAGCGCTGAACTCTGGCGGGTAGGGAGGACCTTTAAGCGAGGAGCAGAGTAAGACCGCGTCAAAGAGGAGGAACTTCGTGACCTCATAGTGAAACTTTAGTTTTTGATTAGAGTCCTTGCTGGCGTGCTTAAAGAAGTTTTGCGGAGCCCGTATTCGTTCGATAAACTCTTTCTTCTTTTCCGGTCGGATTAGCTCATCTGCGTGCTCGTATATGCCTTTGAATCCGCGAGGTTTGGCTAACTGCCTCACAACCTCTTGGGCTGCTGCCGTTAGACTATGCACGGCAATCAAGTCTCGGCGCTCGAAGAACAGCCGAATCGCGACGCGCAACTGTCGCTCTGCACACTCAAGTTTGGTCACCGACTCGAAAGGCACCGTCTCCACCATAATAAGGATACGTCCCCTACTCAAGGTATTGCAAACAACGGTAGTGACTCATTTAGATAAGATAGAAGAACCTATTATCCGCGTCAGAATCGGGTACGGCAAGTAATATCTTTCGGTCCGCAACCAGTTTGCCCGCTTGATCTTTGATAGAGATCGTAAACCTATAGAAGTCTGGTCCTAAGAGATCGAACGATAGGAGGTTCCTTTTAATGTCTAACCGCAGGGCCGATCCCCGCTCCCTTCCTCAGTCCCTCAAGACGAGCGCATAGCTGTGTAATACTTAACCTAGTAAGGATTCGGCGGGGATGTCTGAGCGCTTTCGTAACGAGCGCATCATATCAACTGTGAGTTTCCTTTTCCGGTTGAGAACTTCCGACACGCGGCTTCGGCCACCCAGAATTTTAGCGAGGTCCGACGACTTGAGCCCAAGCTGTTCCATGCGGAACTTTATGGCCTCAACCGGATCGGGGGGTTCAACCTTGCAATGCTTCTGCTCATACGCTTCGACTAACGTAACCAGCACCTCCAATCGATCACCCTTGGGGGTGTTCGGTTTGGCATCCCAGAGTCTCTCGATCTCCTTAAGCGCCTTGTGGTAATCGCGTTCTGTTTTGATCGGTTTAATCGTCATGTCAAATCTCCTCTGCGTTGATCTTGTCGTACTCCGCGTGGGCGCCGAGAAACTCTAACTCTTTTGATGCTCCCTTGTCAGAGAACTTGGGGTTATTATCCGTTGGTGAGGAGGGGCTGAAGTGTTCTAAAAAACTCGCCAATCGCGCCTCTGTGATTAAAATCCGCCGATGAATCCAGCGGCGTCGGGTCGCGGTTGATGATGGCCAGGAAGGCGCCGCTCTGCTTGGCGACGACCGGGAAGGAAGCCGCCGGATGGACCTGCAAGGAAGAGCCGACGACGATAAAGATCTCGGCAGTTTCGCTCAACTCTCGCGCGCGCCTGATCGACTCCACGGGCAGCGACTGGCCAAAGGAGATCGTCGCGGGCTTCAGAAAGCCGCCGCACTGATCGCAAAGCGGCGGAGAAAAGTCTCCGACCAGCGTCGAATAGATCTCTTCTCCCGGGAAACATTTCCCGCAGCTCAAACAGCTAACCTGCCGGTCGGTGCCGTGGAGCTCGACGATCTTCTCCCTGGAAACCCCCGCGAGGCCGTGCAGCCCGTCGATGTTTTGCGTGATCAGCCCGAGCAGCTGCTCCCTCTTTTCAAATGCCGCTATGGAGTAATGACCGATGTTGGGTTCTACATTCTTGTAGAGCTGATGCGTCTCCTTCTTCATTTTCCAGTAGCGGATGCGCGCCTCATCGCTGCTCATAAATTCGTCGAAATAAACCGGAGTGTATTTGGTCCAGATACCGCCCGGACTCCTGAAGTCAGGAACGCCGGACTCCGTGCTGATGCCCGCGCCGGTAAAAAAGACGATATCCCGGCAGCCTCTAATTTTTGCCGCGAATTCTTCCAGCGTCATCGTTCAAGAGTCCTTACCAGATAGCGATCGCAGGAAAAGGGCGCACCAAAGCCCTGCTTCTGTGGGAGAGATAGATGGCGGACCGGTAAGGAGAAGCTACTTCGCCCCTGGAGACTTGGTCTCAGAAGTCTTGGTCTCTTGGGCCTTGATGTCGAGGACCTTAACATCGAAGGAGAGAGTCTTTCCCGCCAGGGGATGGTTAAAATCCATCACCACGGTTTTCTCTTTGATCTCATGGACCCGCACAGGGAAGCTCTGACCCTGGGGGTTTCTCCCGACCAGCGTGGCGCCGACCTTGAGCGCCTCTGCGGGAACATTGTCTCGAGGAATTTCGCGGTAGGCTTTAGGGTCGACAGGGCCATAGGCGTCTTCCGGCTTGACGCGGACATTCTTTGTCCCGCCTGCTTTCATGCCCATAAGCTCTCTCTCCAGCCCCGGGATGATCTGACCTTGGCCTTGGGTGTAACTCATAGGCTCCTTGTCTTTATTGGATTCGATGACCTTCCCTTTTTCGTCCGAGAGGGTGTATTCCAAACTAACCATCGAACCGTTTTTAATCACCTCGTCTCCCTTTCCTGCTTGAGCGTAGATGTTTGAAGTGAATAAAAGAACCCCTAGCACGACCAGTATCGATAGGGGCATCGTTGTTTTCATGAAGGCCTCCAGAATATCTCAGATTTAACTCGCGACGGAGTTGATGGAGCATATACTTTGGCGGTGATAAATACAACGCCCCTGTAAAGTTTTGAGTTCCTGAATAACGGTTATGAATAGCCAATTTTACGACGGTAAAAGGGGTTTCTCACAAAGCTACTTATTAAGTAGGATTGTGAGGAATGCCCAAAGGCCCCAGAAAATTCCATTTTTCATTCGAGAGACAAGGCTTAACTCGCTTTGGCGGACTGAGCCTTTTTCATTCATTTTGCAAATGCTGGCAACAACACTTCCTTCTCCCCTGAGGGGAGAAGGTCAGGATGAGGGGTCATC
>Ga0209824_10000486_pt1 | contig 24504 bp, 19 predicted proteins | sample VDWuncwatermetaG_FD_184124 | JGI IMG/M metagenome (GOLD analysis project Ga0209824, IMG submission 184124) | Wastewater microbial communities from Netherlands to study Microbial Dark Matter (Phase II) - VDW unchlorinated drinking water (SPAdes)... ...
ATCTTGTCGGTCTCAGTTTTCGAGAAAACCCAGCTTTCATGCGCCCTGCAGCTCGATGACCATCGAACCGAACCGCCAGCAGACGACAACCAATTGATTTTGTTCAACCCTTAACCGGACACCAATGATCGAGGTATAATCTTACTTTGTAGTAATCAATAAGATACTTCAGCAATGCGTTGATGAAAATGATAACGCCTGTCATCTCAAGGCTTTCTTCTATTGCGGCGAGCATGGAGTACTGAAAATTTTGGACTCCGTGCAAACTGGCGTAGTAGCTTCCCAGAAGTTCCACACCCAGAGCCCCACTAAGGAATACGGTTCCAGCAGCAAAGAATCGCCTTTGTGTTGGTGAAGGGAGGTGGAAGAAGAATTTCAGGTAGGAGAGCACAAAAGCCACGGCAAAGGCCATGCCAAAAATGATCCAGGCGAAGTGGAAAATGTCGCCGCCGTCGCGCTGACCTAGCAACCGTTTGCCTGGCCCTTCTAGCAATTCATGGATACCAGAAGCCTCATCCACTGCCATGTATAGAAGCGCGAGTGAGAGAATTGTCCATTGGGGCCAATGGTTATCATGGGATTTTTTCTTGAGCACTGCGATGAGCACAAGAAGAAGAGATGCCAAGAGTAGTAGAGATGCTGAAAAAAAAGTGGGGATATTGCCTTCGCGATCTACGTAGAACAGATTGACGAGTCCATATCCCTCGTGCTCAAAGGAATATTTTGCAACCTGTCCTGCCATGCTGGCAACGAGTAGGAAAAAGGTTGCTCCAGTCAGAGCTCGAACGATCGTTCGACGGCTCAGCGATATTTCGTCATGGTAAGAGATCGCTTGCCCCTCTCAAAAGACTGCTCAGGGGAAGTTACCATTTACCTTGTCTAAGTCCAGAGCATTTTACTTTTCTTGCTCTGCCTCGTTAGACTGGACTCAGTCGCAATGAGCACTCCATCATCCATTCAGGCTGCACAAGCTGATTCCATCGATCCGGTCATTCACTATCACATCCAGACCAAGCACCATTTCAACCGGTATGCCCGCTCACTGGGGTATCTGGATTGGGCAAATCAGCCTAATCCGTTTCGGCGCTTCGAGGGTGCTCAGCTCATCCCACTCCCATTACTCAAGCCAGATGAAGAGCCGTTGTCGCCGGCATACGGAGCGATTTATGAACGGGGAGCCATTCCCTGTCAGCCTCTCAGTGTGCCATCGCTTTCGCGATTGTTTGAGTTTGCACTCGCCTTGTCGGCGTGGAAGAAGGCGGGAGAGTCTGAATGGGCGCTGCGGAGTAATCCCTCGTCAGGGAATCTGCATCCTACGGAAGGGTACGTGGTCTTGCCACGGATTGCCGGACTTGATGTGGTACCAGGTCTGTATCACTACGCGCCAAGAGAACATGGGTTGGAATTACGCGCAGAATTCTCTGCGGATCGACTCGCGTGCTTGCTGGCTCTCTTCCCAACCGGCTCCTTCCTCTTCGGCCTGACCTCGGTTCATTGGCGAGAAGCGTGGAAATATGGAGAGCGAGCATTTCGCTACTGCAATCATGATGTCGGACATGCCATTGGGTCGGCTCGGGTCGCTGCCGCGACGCTGGGTTGGAAGATGGTCTTGGTAGATGGTGTGGATCAAGACACCGTGGCCATGCTACTCGGAACAGATCGCAAAGGAGACTTTAGAGAGGCTGAAGCCGAACATCCTGATTGTCTGGCTGTCATCTGGCCCGGGTGTGTCATGCATCAAACATCAGTTGTCAACTGGTCAGAGGCGGCCAAGTTGCCGTTGTTTCTGGATTCGACCATCGTGAAGGAGTTGGCTGACGGAACATGGTATGGGAAGGCCAATCGGTTAAGCGGTGAACACGGAGTGCATTGGGACATTATCGATGAAGCGGCGGCAGCAGGTTGGAAGCGTATAACGGAGCAGCATTCGGTACCTCTTTCGAGGACTCCCACGAATGATATGCCGCGACTGACGACCGACGCTGACCAGTCCGCTGGCCACATCATTCGCCAGCGCCGAAGCGCTGTATCGTTCGACGGCAAGACGTCAATTTCCGCCAGCGCGTTTTTTCATATGATGCAGCGGGTCATGCCTCGCGCTGAACGGCCACAGTTGGAACGGCCGATGCCGTGGGATGTGTGGCCCTATGATCCGGCGATTCATCTTCTGGTATTTGTCCATCGTGTGGATGGATTGACGCCTGGGCTCTATTGCCTCGTCCGTGATCTGAAGAAGCTAACGTTCATTCAACAAGCTGTGAATTCCGAGCTGACATGGACCCTTGCACCGGGGTGTCCTGATGGTCTCCCGCTCTACTGGTTGCTCGAAGGCGATGCCCGTAAGCTGGCTGTGCAGGTGAGTTGCCATCAGGATATTGCCGGTGACAGTGCGTTCTCAGTTGGGATGTTGGCTGAGTTCGAGGGAACGTTGCGAGAACGGGGTGCCTGGTGGTATCCCCGGATGTTTTGGGAGTCAGGATTGCTTGGACAGGTATTGTATCTGGAGTCGGAAGCGGCAGGAGTGCGGGCGACAGGAATCGGTTGTTTCTTCGATGATCCAGTCCACGAGATTATTGGTGTGAAGGAGTTGGCCATGCAATCCCTCTACCACTTCACAATTGGTGGGCCGGTGGAAGATCGACGCTTGCAGATATTACCGCCGTACGATCATCTACGGCCTCGTTCATAGGCGCGACAGCTGTTGAGGTAACTCATGTTCAAGATCAAGAAGAAGGCTGAGAAGCCGAAGCGGACGGTGCTCTATAACGTCATCGAGGACTATTCGGAGTTCGACGCCCCTGGAAATGTCACCCTGTGTGCGATGACGGAGCCCGAGGATCTCTCTACCCATGCCAAGATTCTGTCCGAGAGCTACGACGTCCCGCATGAGACGATGACAACCTTGCTGACCACAGGCGGAACGTATGTGTATCCACAAATCGGTGGCATCCTCACTCGAGGATTATTTGCCTGCCGGATTGATTCAGCCGGGCAAGGGCCGAAACAAACCTGGACGCTGGACCTCATGCAGTTTGCCGAGGCCGAGCAAGTGGCGCGATCCAGGGCATGTCCGATGGTTGATGCGGCGTGGGAAGTCTTCTGGAGGACGCTGCCGGGCGAGCTGCAAGCCAAACTGCAGCAGAAAAATTTTGGCCTGGATTATCGAACATTGGATCGTGCCGTCGCCAAAGGCGGGGACATCAAGTACATCGATTTCCGAAAGGACTGGTCGCCACATTTCAAACGGCTCTGTATCATGCCGGATGGACGCCTTGTCCAAACCGGTGGATTGCAAGAGTTTGCCGAACTTCATGGTGTCACTGGGGCACAGACAAAAATGCTGATCGAACAAGGTGGCACGCTGGAGGTGAACGGAGAGGTACTTGCCTGTCAGATCGTAAACGGTCAACCCGCGGTTGCGCGGTTTAGCGAGAAGAACTACATGAAAGCAAGAGAGTTGGTTTCCTCGAAAGGGATACACCTCATGGATGCGCTGAGTGAAGTGGGGTATGCCGATCCCGCTATGATGCGAGGCCTTGCGCGAAAGACACTGAGAGCGTGACCGTGATCGAAGGGGTACTCTCATCCAACGGGAGGCTCTCGCTGTAAAGGCGGGGGTATCTATCGAATCGTTTTTGACCCATTACCTTCCATCCCCACGTCGCTGGGTATCGTTCTGTAGCTGTTGGCACGCTGTTTCTCAGCAAGGTACCCCCCGAGACCAGCCCCGAGCACATTGCATATCACATCCGTTATCGAAGCGGTGCGGTTGTGGCAGAAGACTTGGAAGAATTCAGTCGAAAGCGAGATGCCGCCCGTGATGGCGATGATTGTAGCAATGGTCCGGAGAGTGCGTGAATCCTCATTCAGCTGGTAGTGAAGCAGATATCCGAACATCATGAACCAGAGCGTGTTACCGACAATGTCCTTCAGTATGTTCCGGGAAAGAGCAAAATCTTGAAAAGGGATCCAACGAATGTGGTCCCAGTGCGGATGTCCGACAAAGTTGCTCAGCGGGAGCAGGGGAGCGATAGAGAGGACGGCCAGTAAGAACCATAGCACTCCCCTCTTTAGCTTGAGTCCTGTCCAAAGGGTCATCGTACGATTATCTCAAAAGCTCAATGATTGTCTCGATGCATCCGATGTCGTCAGTATACACGATGTGTCACGGTGTTGACCGTGAATGAAGCGCAAGCATAATGCATTGGTGTTGTTAGGGCTTTACGCTGGGCGGCCTGTTGTCTACTTGTGCCGCTTGAAAGAATTCGGCTCGTACTCGATCGGAGGGACGTGAGAGGGGGGAGCCTGCTTTAAGGCCTAGGCCGCAAGTTCTTCTTTCACCGCATCAAGAAGCTTGTTGATGTCGAATGGCTTTTCAAAGGCTCGGCGTGCACCGAAGAGTTTCGCAATATCGAGGAAGTTGTGATCGCCTTGTGCTCCCGTGATCGCGATTACTTTGGCATCGACATATTCTCGAGTGAGCTGAAGCGTGGCCTCAAGGCCGTCCGTTTCCGGCATCAACAGGTCCATAATCACGAGATCGACCGGCTCTTTCTGATAGAGCGTGAGCCCTTTGCGTCCATTCTCGGCTTCAAGCACACGGTGCCCTGCCTTGACCAAGACTTCTTTCAGCAGCCCTCGGATGGATTGTTCGTCGTCAATGACTAGGATAGTCGCCATATAGACTCTACTGATTTTTTCCAATCTTACCTGGGGTCCTCGAAACAGTCTAGAAAGAAAATGATTTTTTGAGTAGGTGCAAGAGACGAAATGAAATTAAGTCCAATTGGCCCCATCATGTAAGCCATAACCCCAAGCTATCCGGATCATGGTTGGCGCGCTTCGTTCTCATAATGCGAATGAAATAACATACAGAACTAATGTGCAAATGAATTCATAAGCATACATTTTTTAGCATAGTGAGCATAATTTAGTACCACTCGGGACAAATTGTTTGACCCAATTTATGATTTTTGTTACAAAACCGACAGCTCTTTTAACGAGTATTGTCCACTTTTTTCGGGAGTTGTTTCAGTGAATACTACAGATCAGCCCAAATGGGCCTTGACCAGGCGAGCGTTTCTTCAGGTTTCCTTGGTGGGGACTCTCTTACTGAGTGGGCGGTTAGTCGGCCCGCAGCCGGTGCAGGCTCGTGAGCTTCCAGAGGGTAGGCTGACGTTGGTGAATGTGTGGACCAATGAGCGGCTGGATGTCACGTACCGGGACGAAGCTGGGAACTATGATCTGACAGCGCTTGATGATGTGAATTGTCTCTTGCGCTGCCATTACACGGGTGAGGTCGGGGCTATTGATGTGCGCGTATTGGAGCACGTGAATTTGGTGCAAAGGAAACTCGGTAGCCAGCAAGAGATTCATGTGATTTCAGGGTTTCGGTCTCCCGAGTACAACGCCATGTTAGTTCGGACGGACCGACATGTCGCCAAGAACAGCTTACATATGCAAGGACAAGCGATCGATCTTTTGATCCCCGGTGTTCCCACCACGAAGCTTCGCCAAGCCGCGCTCGAACTGCAGTACGGCGGGGTCGGCTCCTACAAACGTTCGAGCTACGTACATTTGGATTCAGGCCCCTTCCGGCATTGGTAGCCCTCTCCTCATCACCAAGCGAACGAGAACACCCTGCTCCTGACGGGGGTGTTGTGTCCGAATTGGGTGCTATCGCTCGTCGGCAGGTTGTCGTTTCAATAAAAGGATGGACAGGGGCGGGAGCGTGATCGTCAGTGAGTATGGAAAGTTGTGGCTCGGGGTGTCGGTCGCGTGAATACCACCGCCATTTCCCATGTTGCTGCCGCCGTAGGCGATCCCATCCGTGTTGATGATCTCCTGATACCAACCAGATTCCGGGACGCCGATGCGGTAGTGGTGGCGAGGCATTGGCGTGAAGTTGCACAAGCAGACGATGGCCGCTTGCGTGCTGTTTGCCTTTCGAAGATAGGCGAGGACGGAGTTGTCGGCGTCGCTGAAATCAATCCACTGAAATCCGCTCCAGTCAAAGTCGATCTCGTGCAGCGCCGGCTCCTCGCGATAGACTCGGTTCAGATCGCGGATCAAACGTTGTAGCCCACGGTGGGGCTCATCCTCGCAGAGATGCCAATCCAAGCTGGTGTCATGGTTCCATTCCCGCCACTGGCCGAACTCTCCGCCCATGAACAGCATTTTTTTCCCGGGATGGCTGTACATATAGCCATAGAGCAGGCGGAGGTTCGCAAACCGCTGCCAGACATCACCCGGCATTTTGTCGAGCAACGTTCGTTTGCCGTGCACCACTTCGTCATGAGAGAGGGCGAGAACAAAATTCTCGCTGAAGGCGTAGAGCAGACCGAACGTCAGTTGGTTCTGATGGAACCGGCGGTAGATCGGGTCGTGCCGGAAAAAGGTCAGCATGTCGTGCATCCAGCCCATGTTCCACTTGAACGTAAAACCGAGCCCTCCTGTATAGGTTGGCCGAGAGACACCAGGCCATGACGTGGATTCTTCCGCAATTGTGACGGCGCCGGGGAACTCTCGGTGGACGAGGACGTTGAGTTCTTTCAAGAGCGAGACGGCCCCAAGATTCTCCTTGCCCCCAAACTCATTTGGAATCCATTCACCGGACTGTCGGCCGTAGTCGAGATAGAGCATGGACGCCACGGCGTCGACGCGCAATCCATCGATGTGGTACTTGTCCAACCAGAAGAGAGCGCTATTCAGAAGGAAGGTGCGCACCTCGACTCGATCGTAATTGAAAATCCGACTGTGCCAATCGGGGTGATAGCCGAGGCGTGGATCGGCATGGTCATAGAGGTGTGTGCCGTCGAACTGGGCCAATCCATGGGGATCGTCAGGAAAGTGCGCCGGCGCCCAGTCCATGATTACGCCGAGGCCGGCTTGATGCGCGGCATCGACAAACGCCATGAAATCATCAGGATTGCCGTATCGGCTGGTGGCCGCAAAGTAACCGGTCGCTTGATACCCCCATGATCCGTCAAACGGATGTTCCGTCACCGGCATGAGTTCCAGGTGTGTGTAACCCAGATCCCTTGCGTAGGGGATCAGTTTCGCAGCGAGTTCTTTATAGGTCAGCCAGCGATTATTTTCCTCCGGTACTCGCATCCACGACCCGAGATGGACTTCATAGATGGAGAGGGGAGCGGTCAGCGGATCCCATTCGGATCGGGTCGCCATCCATGTGCCGTCGTGCCAGGTGTAGCTGGACAAGTCATGCACGACCGAGGCAGTCCGCGGGCGGACCTCGCTCGCGACAGCATAGGGATCGGCTTTCCTCAACAGAACGTTGTCTTCTCGCGACCGGATTTCATACTTGTAGAGGGTGCCTTCCGGTAGATCGGGCAGGAAGAGTTCCCAGAGCCCGGTCGATCCTCGACTCGCCATGGGATGGCAGAGACCGTTCCAACCATTAAAGCCCCCAATCACACTGACACGTGTGGCATTGGGGGCCCACAGCACAAAGTGAACTCCGGGGACGCCTTGGACGGTGCGGATATGGGCGCCGAAACTGTTGTAGGCCTTGTACAGCGTTCCTTCGGTAAAGAGGTGCAGATCGAAGTCCGTTAACAGGGGAGGGAATGCGTACGGATCGTGGATCTCAGCGACCGTGCCGTCGTGGCGTGTGAGGCGAAGCGTGTAAGATGGCGCGAGTGGTGTATCTGGAAGCAGCGCCTCATACAGTCCCTCCTCACGAATGCGAGTCATACGCCAGAGGATAGAATCGGATACGACCTCTACATCCTTGATCTGGGGTAGCCAGGTCCGGATCGCGAAGCCGGGGTGGCCGTCGATCGTTGTGGCATGCGGGCCTAGAACCGCGTGAGGGGCCCAGTGAGTGCCGGCAATGAGACGATCAAGATCATCCTGCTGAATGGGTAGATCAATAGACATGGAACTATCCTAATGGCTACGGTCGTGATTAGGAAGGGGAAAATGTTCTCTGCGATGGCGTCGAATGAAATAGCTGAAGAGAACTCTGATTGCATGGTCGCTGCCGGCCCAGGATAAGGTGGCGGATTGTACGATGATCCGACTAAACTTAGCTCGGAGAACTGAAAGGTCATCTCTGACGCTGGCTCTTTTTATCTTCGGCGTGTGCTACGCGCTCATCATGACCGAGCGGCTCCACTAAGACGATTGTAGCCTTGTTCGGCGCGGTCTCGTAAGGAGAGGTATTCTACTGGCATGAGTTCAGGGTGGATTACAACGTCGTGTTTGTGAATATCGCCAGGAAGGCCGGCTGCTGGATTGCCTGTTGGCAGTGCTTCAAGTTCGGCTTCCCTGTCATGCGCAGCTCCATCGTTCTCAGCGCGCTCTATTTCTTGCTGGTCTTTCTGCGCTAACGGGGATTAGGGCTTACCCTCGACCTTCAGATCGAGGGATCCGTCACTCATCACTCGAACGTACAGCGAGTTCACATCGGCGAACACGCCGATGCCTTGCACCGACGCGACGGTTCCATGTAGTGAGAGCGTCTGATTGATTGATCGATTCAGTGCCATTCGAAGCAGGTCTCTCACGCGGTCGGTCGCCGAAGTCACACCGAGGACGGCTTCACCCATCACGAGTTCTCTCATGGAAGAGTGGGCGAGCCAATCGGGGCCGCTCTTAGCCAGGAACTGTTCGGAATCGTAGTCCAAACGGAGGCCACCGATCTGGACGGATTGTGTCAGTGTGTTCATTTCAGGTTTCCCCACGAAATACAGGTGGCCGGTCGCATCTCCCCCAAAAGCAATCCGCAAGACCACTTGGTTGCCTCCACGACCCAAAATGGCGGCATCAGTGATCTGGATGAAGTCTCCTTTCACGGCGACACGTTTTCCCTTCAATCGCGCCGCAAGTGATTGGGACAGCGAGGGATAGTCCAGCGGAATGTCAGCGACGACATGGAATCCAGGGGAAGCCGGTTGTGTATCGAGTTGAGGAAGTGCTGCAGCGGCAACAGGTGGTTCGGAACCGAAGACGATCACAGGCGTGGCGATTATGTGCAGCGTGTCATGAAGACTCTGTCTCTCCATCGAGAACTCATTTCGTTTAATCTTTTCGACATTGAGGTGGAGCCACGCGTTCGGTTCCAATTGAATAGGAGCGCGCAACCCGTTCCATGCTTCTTCCACTTGAGGGCGAACCGTACTCGAAGCAAGTCGCGCAAGCGCGTGCTGGAGGCCGCCTCGTACCGTGTCCGTCAACCTATTCTTGGCGTCCTGGGGAAGGTCGGTCGTGATGATGCGAGAGGTACATGGATCAATGGTATTCACTGCCACATCGGCGACGGACGCGGACAGACCGTAGTTCGGAGTCATGCCAATGGCGATACCAGTATGCAGCGTTGTTTTTCGCAACCGCTCCTGGCCGGCGCCACAGTCGGCAGGTGCCTTGACGGTCGGTGTGGGTGTCTGCGTACCGAGGTGAGGATGAAGCTCAGCGGTGAGGGGGAGACGAGTCCCCGGAAGGTCGATTCCCTTCCACCAATCGCGGAGCATGGCACCTTGATCCTGGCTCATGGATTGGTAGGAGTCGAAACGTTCGGTCGTAAAATCATCCCTCTCCACATAATACTTGTGTTCAATGCCTTTCGAGTGCTTGATGGGGTTGCCTGATTGATCGAACACTTTTGGAATGACGTTCTCATCGTTGACCGTAGCTAGAAACGGCGCGAGGTTTATCTGAACAGGAACGCTGATGGTGGACTCGGTGGCCGAAGAGAGGGGGGGCTGGGTTGCCGGTAACAGTGTCGGCGGTGGTGGGTGAACGACATACTGCTTGGCGATACAGCCCGTCAAGAACAGCAATAAGGATGGGACGATGAGAAAGTTACTTATGGATTTGGGAAACATCTGCTTTCCCCCTTTGAAATAGTCACAGGTAGTGAGTCAAGGTGGTGAAGAAACGCGGGTAGGATACCAGAAACGCACGATTATTTGTCAGGGCCGAAATTAGAGGTGAGTGGGTCCAGGACTCGTAGAAGAATCAGCCCGGCAAGAGATACTTCGTAATCCTTTCCTGCTAATCATCTCCATATGGCCAGTGGGTCGTGGAGGAGGATGCGTTCTTGACAGAATGAAGGGTGTGTTTCGGGATGCATGTTTCGTCATCCGGTTCAGCGATGGTCTCTTCTCAGCCGATAGTTAGGGGAGGTTCGAATCATTCATGGCTTCAATTAGCTGAGGCAGCGACAAGAAGATCAATGGTGATGTGCGAAGGTATGGGCTTCGTGGTGTTGCTCGGTCAGTTTCCGGAGGTCGCAGTGGATGTCGTCGGGGTCGCAACATTCGGTTTCTAGTTGGATGGTCATATGCTTGATGCCGAAGTCCGTCGTAATCCGGTTCTGGATCAGCTGCAGCAACTCCAAAGGGGTACGGTGACGCTCAATCATCACGTGGCTGGTGAGCATGACCAGTCGAGGCTCGACAGCCCAAATGTGAAGATCGTGCACGTTCGTGACGCCGGGGATAGCCTCCATGGTTGCGGCTACCTGAGACGCGCTGATGCCAGGCGGAGTTGACTCCAACAGGACATCCATCGATTCTTTAAAGATCGGCCAGGCTCCTCGGAGAATGACTCCGACAATCAGTAAGCTCACGAGCGGATCGAGGATCGTCCATCCTGTCAGAAGAATCGCGCCGCCGCTGACAATTACGCCGAGTGAGACCCACGCATCTCCCAACATGTGCCAGAAGGCACTCCGAATGTTCAAATCATCTTTCGCGCCATGCTGGAGCAAGAGGGCGATCCCGAGATTGGCCACAAAGCTGACGGCGGCGATCACCATCACCCACCCACCGTCGACGGGGACGGGCTGCAACAATCTTTTCGCGCTGATGAGTGTGATGCCGGAGGCGGTTAGTAGAAGAATGAAGCTGTTCAGAAACGCTGCGATGATCCCGGCTCGATGGTAGCCAAAGGTCCGGCTCTCGGAGGCTGGACGTGCGGTGAGGAGATGGGCATAGAGTGCGAGAAAGAGCGATCCTTGATCGACAAGGTTGTGGCCTGCGTCGCTCATCAAGCCGATACTATTGAGAAGCCAGCCGCCAGCAAACTCAGCCGCGATAATCACGGCATTGATGGCTAGTGCAAGTTGGAGCCGCGATCGGAGATGTGTGTACGAGGCAAGTGCTGTCATGCATAACAGTGTCGCATGGGCGCCGCGACGCAGCAAGCGTTGGAGTAATGTCCTGAACCTCTGGCTACGCTGAGTTGATCGCCAGGATAACATTGGGTTTGTGACAGAGATTTAGGGATGCCTTTCAGCAACTACCGCGATGGCCCATCTGAAGTGTTCTCCTGTACCTGGCTGGTGCAGACGTAAATCCGTATCAAACTCTCAGCCTCTTATCCAATGTGCCGTTGTCTCCAGAGGACAATGGCTCGACTTTTCCTAGCAGGATGCGGAAGAAGACCGCTAGCGGCGTTCCCTACCTTGCCGAAGCGCTTTGCGAAGGCAGGTCTCCTTGCTCAGAGGTTCACCGTACGGTCCAGAGTACGATTCCCCTCTTTGCCCGCTTCGAAAAAACGTTTTTTGAGCCTCTTTCGAAGCATGAACTTCGGTGTCTGGAATGACCGCTGACTTGCTTGAACACTGCATTCCCTTTGACCTGGACAGACGAACTGCCCACGCTTAGGCATTTCACCTATTCGGAAGAAAATCGTGTTTTCTACGGGTTTCACCAAACGAACCAACGAGTTGTTCCGCAGCCTGCTAGAGGCGAGACCTTCCTGTGTATCTTACGTTCCTCTTACACGCCTTCGTAGAACTGTTCCTCCTTTCGAACCGCATATGGTGCCATGGGGATTTCTTCAGTGGCCGTCATTGCACAACACTGTATTGAAAATCATTCAGAATCATAACTATTTTGAAGCAATATTGAGATGATTGTAGTGACTCCGTGATCGGCCACAGAGTGCTGCAATCATCCGGAATGTCTCAAGTAGATCCTCTCTTGTGAGTGTTGATTCTCAATGGGTTTCCTCTGAATGCCGCTCATTTGTGAGCGGCACACACCTTGCTTGGTCGCTGCAGTAAACGGATGAGTAATTTTGCGCTGGCGCTTCTTCACGACCAGCCGATCCTCTTAAGCGCAATTTCAGTAGGAGCTCTTGTCCATGCAGCGTTCACTTCTCCGAGAAAGGTGTGGTCTATTGTGGTGAGAATACCTATCAAGACTATCCGCTTGAATTGGGTGAGAGCCATTAGTGTTGCACTTGTGTTGTGGGCTACTGCTATCTCGGCCGCCACGCTGAGCTGGGATGCCGTTAGCGCGCCTGATCTAGCAGGGTATCGTGTCTACCAATGCAGTCAAACACCCTGCGAAGAATTATCCGGGACGGCGACGCTGCTTGCGACGCTGGGAATGGTCACCAGTTTTAATATCGGCGCACCTACCGGCACTCAGTACTATATGGTCACGGCGTACGATCTTGAAAATAATGAATCTGACCCAAGCAATGTTGTCACCTATATCCCTTCGCCGCCGCCGACTGCAACAGTGAGTCTGACGGTTCTTGGGTCGCCGGATAGGGGCGAGCCTTGGGCTGTGCAGGCGACGACCAACGCATCTGGCACTGTGTCCGTGCAGTTCTGGGTCAATGGGAGCCTCGGGTTTGTTGCGAATTCTGGCCCCTATTGCTCGTTTGGCAACAATGGCACGTCTTGTAGCAGGGCTCTCTATCCTTTTGGAGACTACACAGTGGAGGCGCGCGTGCTGAGCAATGGGGTTGAAGTGGCTCGTCAGGCTATCGTGGTCACCACTGCCGCTGCAACGGTGGGCCTAACGGTTCTTGGGTCGCCGGATAGGGGCGAGCCTTGGGCTGTGCAGGCGACGACCAACGCGTCTGGCACTGTGTCTGTGCAGTTCTGGGTCAATGGCCGCCTCAAACGCACGGAGTCTAATGGTCTCTATTGCTCGTTTAATGACAACGGTGGGTCCTGCAGAAGGGTCCTGAAGTCTTTCGGATTCTACACGGTGGAAGCGCGCGTGCTGAGCAATGGAGTTGAGGTGGCTCGTCAGGCTATCGTGGTCACCGCTGCCTCAACTGTTAACCTAGCCGCTGCAACAGTGGGCCTGACGGTTCTTGGGTCGCCGGATAGGGGCGAACCTTGGGCCGTGCAGGCGACGACGAACGCGTCGGGAACCGTGTCCGTGCAGTTCTGGGTCAATGGCCGTCTCGAACACACGGAGTCTAGCAGCCCCTATTGCTCGTTCAACGATAGCAGCGCATCTTGTAGCAGAGTCCTGAAGTCCTCTGGATTCTACACAGTGGAGGCGCGCGTGCTGAGTAATGGGGTTGAAGTGGCTCGCCAGACCATCGTCGTCAGAGCGGCGACATGAGGGAGGCGCCGTAGCAATCGCAGTGCTTCATTGACGAATGTGAAGACGAAGCGTCCTTCTGTATCGTAGCTATTTCATGGATTTTGGCGGCAGGTGCTCACTCAGGACTGGATAGGTGGCTTGGTCCATTCCTGCATTGCCGGTTGAGAGATCTGAGGCGATCACACGCAGCGTGATCCCGTCGGGAACGTCCTTTGACGGTGGCACAAAGAATGGAGCTTCAAATGTGCGGCTCCCTTCATCGTAAAACATCTGCAGCCGCTCAATGATTCGGTCTCCGATCAACACCTCTCCATAGATACGGATCTTTCGTGAGTCCCAATCTCCGTGGGGGCGGACGAAGGAGCCGGACAGGGTTCGGACCGAGGCTTGGAGTTTCACGTCGTCTTTGGCGATCAGCGGTTCGGGTGGTGTGGGTCGCTCAATTTGGATGAGGTACCCATAGAGGTGTAGCACGATGCCGTCATGTGTGAGGTCCTGTCCTGGGATGACGAGCAGAGTCTTACTCGTTTTCTGTGATGCGGCAGGATAGGCCAGCGGCCCTTCGGCGGAGATCTCCACCAACGTCGGTTTGTGTAGTTGCAAAGTTGTGGTGAACACTGCGGAGGGGCGAGAGCTGTAGACTGGTTCTTCTATCATGTGCGGTGTGCGCATGATTTGGTTCTGGTCGCCGGACCCGCCTTCCTGCAGACCCGTAGCCAGAATTTGGCCAGTTGCCACCTCCGTGATCGTCACGCGCGCTCCACCGACTTCTCGGCCTAACACCATGGCCCCGTGCGCGACGACTCGGACTAGTATCACCGTGGGTTGTGGGCCGTTGAGCGGGATATTGTGAGGTGTTTGGCTTCCGACCGGAGTCGAGAGGAAAGAAAGGAGGGTGAGCGAGAAGATCAGTCCCACCAGGGCGAAGGAAGATCGTGTCATTTCACCTTCGTGCCAGGGTCCACTTCTTCTTGAATAGTGAGCAGTCCGCGCACGTCGGCATCGCCAGCAGCCAGTACCATGCCCTGGGACTCGATGCCCATGAGTTTGGCAGGCTTCAGATTGGCGACGATCACGATGGTTTTGCCGACCAGCGCATCTGGTTCGTACTTCTTGCCGATGCCCGCCACAATCTGTCGCTGTTCAGTGCCGAGGGAGACTTGCAGCTTGATCAACTTCTCCGATTTCGGCACGCGCTCGGCGGAGAGCACCTTTGCTGTTTTGAGCTGAATCTTCATGAATTCGTCGATGGTGATCTGCGGCGTGGCGGCGGGAGCTGCCGCAGGGGGCGTTGCCGGTAGAGTCGCTGTGGATGTTGGTGCAGCAGAGGTTGCTGGTGAAGGGATAGATGGTTCACTCACTGGTTTTACTCCTGATTTTGATTCGATACGTGGGAAAAGCGACGGGCCTTTATGGATGATGGTGCCTGGCTTCAAACCACCCCATGCAATCTTATCTTTCAGCAGAGGGCTTGTGAATTCGGCTGAGATGCCAAGCTGACCGCATATTAAATGCGCACTGTTAGGCATTATGGGATATATGGCCAAGCTGAGGCAGCGCAGCGTCTCCGCCATGGTATAGAGGACAGTCCTCAGTTGTTCCGCATTGCTCTCATGCTTAACCAATGTCCAAGGCGCGGTCTTGTCGACATATTGATTAGCAAGTTGGACGACGTGCCAGATAGCTTCCAGGGCCCGGTTAAACTCCAATTGCTCCAGATGATTCGGCAACACGGTGTTTAGGAGAGAGACTATGGCCTGTTCGAGTTCTCGCTCTGCTGGTCCACCTGTCCCGGGAGCCGGTACCAGCCCTCCTTGAGTCCGTTCGATGAGGGTGAGCGTTCGACTCAAGAGATTACCCAGGCCGTTGGCAAGATCACTATTGATGCGCGTCACCATCCCGGCAAGAGAGTAGTCTCCGTCTTGTCCAAATGGCACCTCGCGCAGTAAGAAATAGCGAAACGCATCCGCCCCGACTTCATCGATCATCTTATTGGGATCGACGACGTTGCCGCGGCTCTTGGACATCTTCTCACCATTGACCGTCCACCAGCCATGGGCAAAGATGGTTTCCGGCAACGGCAGGTTCAACGCCATCAGCATCGTGGACCAATACACGGCGTGGGTGGTTAGGATATCCTTCCCGACAAGATGGACATTCGCAGGCCAAAATTGGTTTCCCGTCGGCTTCTCTCTCGGGAGATATTCCAACGCGGACATGTAATTCACCAGCGCATCGAACCAGACATAGGTGACGTAGTCATTGTCGAACGGCAGTTCGATTCCCCAGGAGAGCCGTGACTTTGGTCTCGAGATCGAGAGGTCGCCTAGTTTTTGGGTTTGTAAGAACCCGAGGACTTCGTTGCGTCGCGACTCCGGGCGAATAAAATCCGGATGCGTCTTGATGTGTTCGATCAAGCGGTCCTGATATTGCCCCATCTTGAAGAAGTAGTTGTGCTCGCTGAGCTGTTCGACGGGGCGTTTGCAGTCTGGACAGAGTCCGGACTCCACGTCTTTCTCAGTCCAGAACCGTTCATCGAACGTGCAGTACCAACCGGTGTACGAATCCTGATAAATGAGACTCTTGTCGTAGAGCTCCTGAAGATATCGTTGGACAATGGATTTGTGCTCGAGATCCGTCGTTCGAATGAACGCATCGTTCGAGATGTTGAGGCGTTGCCACAATGTTTGAAACTGAGGCGCAAGCTTATCGCAGTGGGCCTGAGGGTTGATGCCGGCTTTGGCCGCAGCCTGTTGCACTTTCTGGCCATGTTCATCGAGACCGGTCAAAAAGAAGACCTCACGGCCACGTAGCCGCCAGTAGCGCGCCAGCACGTCGGCCGCTATGGTGGTGTAGGCATGGCCGATGTGTGGGACATCATTGACGTAGTAAATCGGAGTGGTGATGTAGAAGGGGTTCACGTCTGTCATATCGCAGGCAAGATATCAGGTTGGCGTCGCTTTTGGCTAGGTTACGGCTCCGGCGGGGACAAGGCCGAGCGCTTCACGTAGGCGAAGGAATGTCGTTTCCAGTGCCATCTGCAGGTTGAGGTGCCGCGTGGCTTGCTGTTCGGTACGCTCGATATCATTCAAGAGGGTCAGGAGAGCATCGATGTCTGCTCGCTGGGCGTATCGTCGCAGGTCTGTGATGTGATCGAGGTGAAGGAGTTGATCATGATCTCCATCCACGATGACGATGACCAGATCGCGAATCCATCGTGTGAGCCATGTGAGGGTTTCTTCGCCACGGTCTGTCTTTGCCAAGCTTTCCGCTGCCGAGAGTATGGTCGCGCTTGACATCAAGCTTTCGGGCTTCACCAACGTCAGGCATTCTTGTTGTCGCGTGCGAACGTCTGCCACATTCGCCGTGAGCGCTTCTCCGATACGGCCATCGGCGAAGACCGCCAGGAAACGGGCGTCGGCAGGAGGAAGCTCTCGCTTGAGGATCAATGCCGCCTCAACTTGGGTGCGGGCGGGCGTCGTGAAACGGAGCGCTTGGCAGCGTGATCGAATGGTGATCGGAAGCGCCTGGAGCCGGTTGGTGACGAGGATAAAGAGACTATCACCTGGAGGCTCTTCCAAGGTCTTGAGGAGCGCGTTCGCTGCACCGATTGTCAGTCGGTCCGCGTCGTCAATCAGGCAAATTTTTCGTTCCCCGATGAGTGGGCGATAGACGAACTGTTGTTCGATCTCCCGCACCTGCTCGATTTTGATTTGCGGCGTGGCGGCTTTCGGATCGGGCTCGATGACAAAGTAATCCGGGTGCGTCCGAGCGGCTATCTGAAGGCAGGATCGGCACCGGCCACAGCTATCCTGAGCCTCTGTCTGTGAGGGTTGCTCGCAGTTGAGGGCCTGAGCCAGTCTCACGGCGGTCATCAACTTTCCGATCCTGGCTTCGCCATAGAACAGATAGGCATGGGCCAAGCGTCCATTGCAGACGGTTGCCTGAAGGAGGGAGATGGGTTGCGCGTGGCCTGTGATATCGGCGAAAGGCATGGGCTATCGGCGTCTCGATGTCCGTCTGCGATAGGTCTTGAGCCAGTTCAGAACCAGTTCTTCTACGGTCTGGGTCACCGACTCCAGCGGTTGTGCGGAATCGATCACCATGATGCGCCGAGGTTCTTGTCGTGCCAATACGTGAAATCCCGCCCGGACTTTCCGGTGGAACCGCTCGGCTTCTCGATCGAGTCGATTTTGGGTGGCAGTGCGACTACGGCGTCGACTGAGTCCGACAGCGACGGGGACGTCGAAGAGCAATGTGAGTTGAGGAGCCAGTTTCCCGGTCGCCCAGTCGTTCATCGTGCGCAATATTCGTAGATCCAACCCCCGTCCATATCCCTGATAGGCCATCGTCGAGTCTGAGAATCGATCACAGACGACCGTCACTCCGCGTGCGAGTGCGGGTTTGATGACGTGATCCACATGCTGGCGTCGGGCCGCGAAAATAAGGTAGGCTTCCGTTTCAGGGGCGATGGTTTCCCCTGAATGGTCGAGCAGGATACTGCGCAGACGTTCGGCGAGAAGCGTCCCTCCCGGTTCTCGGGTATGCAGCACGTTCAGGCCTTGCGCGGTCAGCCGCTCGCACAGTCTTCGAGCTTGTGTCGTTTTTCCGCTTCCTTCACCGCCTTCCAGCGTCATGAAGATGCCCGTCGATTTTCTTGTTGTTCTACCCATTGGCAATTTTCATTCGCAGCCGCAATCGGGGAGCGATCCTATGTCAGGTCGAGGCGAATAGCAAGACCAGTACCTTTTTTGAATTCGCCCGGTCTAAGCACATAACCCGTTGAAATTTACAATAAAATGCTTGCGGGGTTTGTCAGGAACTCTGTAAGATGAATCACGCAATGCTCTCCCCATTCATGGCAGGGTGTCGGTGATTCATGCTCAAGGTCGCGCTAAGACGCTATTTTCTCACAGGCCTCCTCCTTGTCACCCCTATTTGGGGCACGATTCTCATCCTAAAGACCCTATTTGTTGCGGTAGACGGCATCTTGGGCGATGCCGTCGCAGAATTGGTGCCGGATCATTACATCCCCGGCCTAGGGATCATCACGCTGGTTCTGCTCATCTTTTTAGTCGGGTTGTTTGCGGCGAACTTCATCGGGCGTCAGATTGTGGGTCATTGGGAAGATTGGCTCAACCGGCTGCCCCTCGTCCGGGGGATTTATTCCACGCTGAAGTCCATGATGGATATTCTGTCTTTTTCGGAACGAGGGTCGTATCGTCGGGTGGTCTTGATTCAATTCCCCAAGAACGGCCATTATTGTTTTGCGTTTGTGACTGGCATGACGAAAGGCGAGACCACGGCATTGGGCCCGGAGGCGCTGATTCATGTGTACGTGCCTACCTCGCCCAATCCGACGTCGGGTTATTTTCTCTTAGTGCCGGAACGGGAAGTGATATCGGTTGATATCAGTATTGAAGAAGCGATGAAGCTGATTGTATCGGGTGGTCTCTATACGCCATCTGGTGCCATGGCTTCGGCCCTAAAGGGAGAGCCAAAGTGGAGTCATGTCAAACAGCCGGATGCCGGTGTGCCGATCGGATAAACACGAGGTTTTGATACCTAATTGAGGTCTTCTTAATTTCCGGAGTCTTTGATGAAACCATCAGTGGATCAATGCACAACGGTCTCGCGTATTCCCGGCCTAGGCGTGATTGTGATGGCGGCCGGGTTGGGCAAGCGGATGAAGTCCACCCAAGTCAAGGTGTTGCATCATGTCGCGGGTCAGCCGATGGTTCTCTACGCTGTTGATGTGGCGCTTCAACTCGCGGGCCATCGTATTGCGGTTGTGGTTGGGCATCAATCCGACAAGGTTCGGCACGTGATTGAAACAGGCATTGCCGGCAGGCTGGGATCAAAGTCTGTGAGCATTGTCGAGCAAGCCGAGCAACTTGGGACCGGCCATGCGGTGCTGCAAAGCCGCCTCGTGTTTTGTCTGGGCGACGAGGCGCGTCCGACGCATTATCTTATCTTGAACGGGGACACTCCGTTGCTAAAGGAAGAGACGGCGCGGGAACTATTGCGAGCCCATCAATCCCAGAGCGCTACTGTGACGATTCTGACGGCGATGCTCGATGATCCCAGCGGCTATGGTCGAGTCATTCGCCGGGAGTCCGGCGGATCTCACCAGAGTGAAATCACTTCGTCTGATGTGCTGAAGATTGTTGAAGATCGTGATGCCACTCCGGTCGAACGGGCTACCAAGGAAATCAACGTAGGGACGTATGTCGTGTCCGGAGATTTTCTCTTCGAGGCCCTGGATAAGCTGGAGCCACGCAACGCGCAGAATGAATACTATCTGACGGATATTGTTCGGATGGCAGTTGACCAGGGGCGGCGTGTTGCGGCGGTGACCCTTCAAGATCCCGACGAGGGGCTGGGAGTCAATACTAGGCAACAGCTGGCGGCTGCGGAGCAGGTCGTCCGTCAGCAGATTCGCGAGCACTGGCTTGACGCCGGAGTCACGATGCGGGATCCTGGCTCCGTGTGGGTTGACGCCGGAGTCACCATTGGAAGAGATACTGTGCTGTATCCACACGTGAGTCTCGAAGGCAAAACCAGTATCGGTGAAGGGACGACAATCCGTTCCGGGGTCCGTATCACCGATTGTGTGATCGGCAATCACGTCGAGATTTTAGACTCCTGCGTGCTTGCTGAGTCGGACGTGCATGATGACGCACATCTCGGTCCGTTCGTGCATCTTCGCCCAGGTGTGGTGGTCAGGCGGAAAGCGAAAGTCGGAAATTTTGTCGAGATGAAGAACACCGAATTGGGCGAAGGCTCCAAGGCCAATCATCTCAGTTATTTAGGTGATGCCACGATCGCAGAAGGGGTGAATATCGGCGCCGGCACCATCACCTGTAACTACGACGGAGCGCGAAAGCATCGAACGGTGATCGGCAAGAATGTGTTTCTCGGAAGCGATACGCAGCTGATTGCACCGGTGACGATTGGAGAGGGATCGGTGGTGGCGGCGGGGACGACCGTGACGCAGAACGTCCCGGCTGATTCATTGGCGATCGCCCGTGTATTACAAGTCAATCGAGTTGGGTGGGCAGCGAAACGTCGGGTGTTGCTGACCGCTGGGATACCGAGCTACGACTCGACAAAGGCTGCCAGCGGGCCGAAGAAACAGAAGAGCAAAAGAGCTTCAAGTAACTTAAAAAAGGGACGCGCAAAGTCATCGAAACGTTGATTACGGTCTGAGTGTCGTTATTTACCGGTCATCCTAGTGAGACCTGGAGTAACTGTTATGTGTGGAATCGTCGGATATGTTGGCAATCAAGATGCGGTCCCGATTCTCATCGGAGGATTGGCGAAGTTGGAGTACCGTGGGTACGACTCCTCTGGAGTCGCCGTCATGGAGGGGGCGAAAATTGTCGTTAGGCGGAGTGTGGGCAAGCTGGTCAATCTTCAAAATTCGCTCAAGGCAAAAGAGCTCAAGGGGACGGTCGGAATCGGCCATACTCGCTGGGCGACTCATGGGAAGCCTTCAGAACAGAATGCCCATCCGCATCGGTCCAAAGGCTGCGTGTTGGTCCACAACGGGATTATTGAAAACTACCAGCAACTCAAACAGCAATTGGAAAAGGACGGCTACAAATTTGTATCGGAAACCGATACGGAGGTCGTCGCGCATTTGATCGATAAGTACCTTCAGAAAGGGAAGCTGCTGGCTGATGCCGTACGGTTGGCGACGAAAGATGTGAGTGGCAGTTACGCACTGGCCGTCATGTCAGAGCAAGAACCTGGGACGTTGATTGCCGCGCGGTCCGGATGCCCGTTGGTGGTTGGGCGGACCAAGCACGCCTCGTACATCGCTTCCGATGTCATGGCGATGCTCGCGCACACGCGCGAAGTGACCTATCTCGAAGAAGGGGATGTGGCGGTTGTCACTCAAGACGACCTGCATCTTACCGACGTCGGCGGCCATGCTGTCTCGCGCAAATCAACGAGGATTAGCTGGGATGCGTCGGCGGTGGAGAAGAGCGGCTATCCGCACTTCATGCTGAAAGAAATTCACGAACAACCTCAGACAATCCTTGATACGATGCGCGGACGGTACTCCTATGAGACTGGCGAAGCAGATCTACCGGACATCGGGCTCACACCGAAAGAGTTTGCAGCGGTTGAGCGGATTTGGATCGTCGCCTGTGGCACCTCTTGGCATGCAGGCCTGGTCGGGAAATATTTATTTGAAGAAATGGTTCGTACACCGGTTCAGGTGGATATCGGGAGCGAATTTCGGTATCGCGATCCGCTCGTCGGGAAGAACGATCTATTTGTCACAATTTCTCAGTCCGGAGAGACGGCTGATACGCTGGCTGCTGCGCGAGAAGCAAAGGGAAAAGGGGCGCGTGTGGTCTCCATCGTGAACGTTGTCGGCAGCACCTTGGCGCGCGAGTCGGACGGGGTGCTGTACACGCATTGCGGACCGGAAATCGGCGTCGCATCGACCAAAGCGTTTACCGCGCAGCTCACGGCGCTGTATTTGCTAGCCTTGCATTTTGCCAGAGTTCGTAATGTGATGAAGGTGGCAGACGGAAAAGCCTGGTTAGATCGGTTGGTGCAGTTGCCGGTATTGGTCAAGCGCGTGCTGCAGCGAGAGGCTGAAATCGTGGCGATTGCTAAGCGATATTACAAGAAGCGCAATTTTTTATTCTTAGGACGCGGGATCAACTATCCGATCGCACTGGAAGGCGCGCTGAAGCTGAAAGAGATTTCTTATATCCATGCCGAAGGCTATGCGGCGGGCGAGATGAAGCATGGTCCGATTGCGTTGCTCGATAAGGATATGCCGGTCGTGGTTTTGGCGCCCCGAGACAAACTGTATGACAAAACCGTCAGCAATCTCATGGAAGTAAAAGCGCGACACGCACCGGTGATTGCCTTCGTGGCAGAAGGAGAGCGGGAGCTCGGCAAGATTGCGGATGCGGTGTTTACCGTTCCTGATACCCACCCGCTGATCTCGCCGATGTTGTTTACTATCCCGCTGCAGCTCCTTGCGTATCATATCGCCGTATTGCGCGGGGCGGACGTCGATCAGCCGAGGAATCTCGCCAAGAGTGTGACGGTAGAATGAGGTGCGAAGGCCGGGTCCCTGTGCTCGCTCAACGCGCGGCCTCAGAAGGCCCTCGTTGAATGCGCGCAGTAAGGGACTCTATCTTCACGCCTCATTAGGGGAGGAGGAAGAAGAGATGGAGATTACGCAGCAGGATGTCGAGAAGGTGGCGCAGCTGGCGAGATTGGCGGTGAGTGCTGCTGAAAAAGAGACATTTGCCAAGCAGTTGACCCAGATTCTCGGGCATGTCGATACGTTGAGTCAGTACGACACGACGGGAATCGAACCGACCGCCACGGTCATGGGACACGTGAATGTGTTTCGTGAGGATCTTGTGCGCCCATCACTGTCTTCAGAGAAGGCGTTGGCGAATGCGCCAGAGCGTGAAGTGGATGGGTTTGTTGTCCCTAAAATTCTAGAGGAGCGTTAATCGTCAGGTAGCCGACTCGCACGTTGACCACAACGAAAGCACGTAGCGATTGACGAATAACGGAAAGATACATGTTTCGACAAATGTTACGTTCGAAAATTCACCGTGCCACAGTGACAGGGGCCCATCTCGAGTATGAAGGCAGCCTGACAATCGATCAAGATTTGATGGAGGCGGCCGGGATCCTCCCCTATGAGGCGATTGTCTGCTCGAACTTGAATAACGGCGAGCGATTCATGACCTATGCGATCAACGGTACGCGAGGAAAAGGGGAGATCATTTTGAATGGGCCCACCGCTCGAAAGGCGGCAGTCGGGGATCAGATCATCATCTTTTGTTATGAGTATTACAGCGAAGAAGAGATCAAGAAGCACACCCCCAAGATCGTCCGGGTAAATGAAAAAAATCGAATTGTGGCGGTGAGCTGATACGCCACGGACAGGCTAACCGATGAGGCGTCCTGTCGGTTCGTGCGCAGATCACCAGTCGGGAACGAGAGGTTCATGTCCCTTCATAAACTAACCCTCTGTGAGCTTCAGAAGCAATTCCAGGCAGGGGAAGTGACAGCTACAGAGATCGTGCGCGCTTACTTCTTGCGCATTGGCCAGGTGGAGCCCAAAGTAAAGGCTTTCGTCACTCAAGCGAAAGAATCAGCCTCCATGGAGGCTGAGGTTTTGGACCGAAAGCTCAAGGGATGGCGGAAGACCCTGCCGCTCACCGGAATGCCTCTGGCCATCAAGGATAATATCTGTACGGAGGGCATCTCTACGACCTGTAGCTCTCGCATGTTGCAGAATTTCGTCCCGCCGTACGATGCAACGGTGATCGCCAAGTTGCGTACGCAAGAGTACATATTGTTAGGTAAGACGAATTTAGACGAATTTGCGATGGGATCATCAACGGAGAATTCCGCGTTCGGCCCCAGCCGGAATCCTTGGAATCTGCACTGTGTGCCGGGAGGATCAAGTGGAGGATCGGCCGCGGCAGTGGCGGCAGAGGAATGTGTGGCGGCGCTTGGCTCAGACACCGGCGGATCCATCAGGCAGCCGGCAGCCTTCTGTGGCGTGGTCGGACTGAAGCCGACGTATGGACGGGTCTCGCGGTATGGGTTGGTCGCGTTTGCCTCCTCGCTGGATCAAATCGGGCCGATCACGAGAGATGTATCCGATTCGGCGTTTCTTCTTCAGGCCATTGCAGGTCATGATCCGATGGATTCCACGTCGGTCGACCGCCCTGTTCCAGATTATATGAAAGCGTTGCAAAAACGGGATCTCAAAACTGTGAAGGTCGGTGTACCGGTTGAGTTTTTTGCGGAAGGACTTGATCCGGATGTCGAGCAGTCGGTCAGAGCGGCGATTGGGGAACTAAAGGCTCTTGGAGCTGAGATCAAGGAAATCCGTCTACCAAGGACCGACGCAGCTGTGGCGGTGTACTATGTGATTGCCACGGCAGAAGCCAGCTCGAATCTTGCTCGTTTCGATGGGGTAAAGTTCGGTTTTCGTGCCAAGGAGACCAAGGATCTTCTCGATCTCTACATGAAAACGAGACAGGAAGGGTTTGGCCCGGAGGTGAAGCGTCGGATCATGCTGGGGACCTATGTGCTCAGCGCCGGGTATTACGATGCGTACTATGGGAAAGCTCAAGCCGTACGAACGTTGGTCTGCCAGGATTTCGACGCTGCGTTTAAAGAA
>Ga0209824_10000487_pt1 | contig 24477 bp, 23 predicted proteins | sample VDWuncwatermetaG_FD_184124 | JGI IMG/M metagenome (GOLD analysis project Ga0209824, IMG submission 184124) | Wastewater microbial communities from Netherlands to study Microbial Dark Matter (Phase II) - VDW unchlorinated drinking water (SPAdes)... ...
GCCGCAAGCCCCTCTTCTTCCTTCACAAACTGACGAATTGCATTCAACATGGTTGACTCCCTTTCATTCGGATTAAGTAATAGTGATTGATCTCCTCGAACGTCTTACGTGACTCTGCGTCTTTCAGTTCCCTATCACGCTCAGCACGCCTTTACCCCGGGGTGTCGTGATAGAGGTCTGTTTCCGCATTGCCACCAGAGCATTGCAAACCATCGGCCAGAACTCGAACCACTCCAACTGACTGTTTTTCCTGCATAAGCCTGTTTGCTCTTCATGAACTGCGGTACTCGTGCCTCAGGCAAGCTCCGCCGCACAAGCTGTAACTGCGGTTCCGGCGCCGCATCTGAGTAGCACATCACTGAGGCCACAATTGGGAAAGAGGGTTTTGTTTGACCGTTGGTCAGCGTCGCGGCATGCTGGCGCTACACAAGCGCTTAACCAGGCAATGGAGAGTAGGCGATGACACATACCAAATATCTGAAGCTGTTGATTGCCGTCGGCAGTCTCGTCGGAATTGCTACCGTCTTTGGATGTAGCGGAACAAAAGACGCCCAGACCTCGTCTTTGGATATGGCCGAATATCGGAAGATGATGGAAGAGCAGAAGAAACAGCAGGAATACCTGGCTGAGGCTACCCCCTCAACTCCTGAGATGACCGTCGAGGAACATGAACGCAGAGGCGATCTTGACGCTCAAAATCGGAACTATCCTCTGGCCAGCCTGCACTATGACAAGGCCTTGAAGGCCGATCCGGCCCGCAATTCAGCCAGACTCAAGCTGGGGCAGATGTTTCTCCAACAGGGGCTTCTCGATCAGGCTCTGACACAGTTTCAAGACCTCCGTCTCAGTGAGCCTGAGTCTGCGCCGGTTCATGAGGGCCTCGGGCAGATCTATCTGATGCAGGGCAAGTCGGCGGAAGCCGAGAAGGCCTTAACGAAAGCCGTCACGCTCAATCCATCAAGCTGGCAAGCGCATAACTTGCTCGGTCTCTTGTACGACCAGGGGAAACGCCACGCCGACGCCATTACGTCCTATCACACGGCGCTCACCTATCGCCCGCGCGAGCCGAGTGTGTTGAATAATCTCGGTCTTGCCTACGCGCTGAGCGGGAACTACGACTCAGCCATTGATGCCTATGAGCAGGCCGTCGCTGCTGGTTCGAACGCTCCCAAGCTCTATAACAATTTGGGCATCGCCTATGTCCAGCGACGCCGGTATGTCGATGCGCTCAACACCTTCAAGAAAGCGACGGACGAACCACGTGCCTATAACAACCTCGGTGTCGCTCTTCTCGGCGTCAACCATGCAAAGAAAGCGGTGGTCTGTTTCGAAAAGGCCATCGAACTCAATCCACAGTATTATGAAAAAGCCTCGGAGAATCTTCGGATCGCCCGCCAAGCCGTTCTGAACGCCGCTAATGGGACGATGGCCGAGGCTGGGTCCTGCCCCTAGCCGGGGGGCCATTAGCCGATTCCGCCGATGAGCTTACTTTTATGATTCAAGAAGCTCTTGCAGTTCCGCTCTTCGGGCTTGGTTTAAGCCGTAGATCTGCTGGCCTGACAGGCTTGCTCTCCGGATCAGCCAGTCCCGTGCGACGAGGTCATTGAGCGCTTCCTTCACATCCCTGTCATTGACATCGACTCCATGCGCGCGAAGCCACCAATTGGTGATTCCCGCAGCCGTATCTTTGGCATCGGGATGGGTATAGAGATAGCTGAGTAGCAGCCATACCACACCATCGCTGGTTGCAGACTGATCCGGCCTTTCCACAGTAGCCGGTTACACGCATGTTTAATGCCCACCCACGCGCTCATCGAACCGTGCGGAATCTCAGGCCATCCTCAGTCGAGTCATCCCCCTCTGCGGCACTCACGCCTCAGGCATAGGGTTACAACGCATCTTGTTAGGCCGCAGAGAACATATGGCGATCGAGACCGTGCTTATGCAGCAACCGCTGAAACGCACGGCGCTCTTTGTGTGCGGCGCGTGCTGCTTTAGAAATATTCCCCTGATGCGAGGAGAGCAGCTTGCTCAGATACGCCCGCTCGAACTGGTCGATCATCTTCACCTTCATCGCCTGAAACCCGTCTGGATCGAGCACGATTCCCTCGGGCCCATCCTTCACATAGGTCGCGGTTGATCCACTGGGCTCCTGGTCGGGCACGTCGAGGTCTGACCCTTCCAATGTCTCGCCCATCGCCATTGCTACAGCGCGATGGATCACCGATTGCATCTCCCTCACATTGCCCGGCCATGCATAGGCCATCATCTTCCTGATCGCGTCGGGAGATAGCCGGATTGCTCCCCTGCCGAATTCTTCGGCTGAGCGTTTCACAAACTGTCTGGCGAGCTCAGGGATATCTTCCTGTCTGTCTCGCAGCGGAGGCAGCACCATGGACAACACATTTAGGCGATAAAACAAGTCTTCTCTGAATTGGCGGGCTTCAACCAAGTACCGTAAGTCCGTATTGGTTGCGGCCACGATTTTCACATCGACGGCTCGGCTTTTCGTGGAGCCCAACGGCCTGAACTCCTGATCCTGCAGCACGCGCAGCAGTTTGCTTTGGGCCACCATATTGAGGCTGTTGATTTCATCAAGGAACAAGGTCCCGCCATCTGCCTCATGAAGGAGCCCGTGTTTTTCAATGAGGGCACCGGTAAATGCCCCCTTGCTGTGGCCGAACAGCTCGTTTTCGACTAGATGATCCGGCAGGGCCGCGCAATTCACGGGCACGAACGGTTTCCCGCTCCGCTCACTCGAATAATGCAGCGCTCGTGCAAACAGTTCCTTGCCCGTCCCGGTCTCCCCTGCAATCAACACCGTCGCCTTGGACTTGCTCAAGAGCGGAATCATGCCCTTCACCTGAAGAAAACACCGGCTGGTCCCGATCAATGATTCATCCCAATTAGGCATGCTCGTGTTGTCTCCTTTGCGTCAGAACTCTTCGGCAGCCCTGTGCGGTCCATGTGCCCTGCGGAACCGTTCCCTCTGCTGCTTTCTGTTCGTTGCGGCTCATGTGCTAAGCCTAGAACAGAACTCGCGATCTGTGCATAGCAAGCTCGTAGGGGGAGACGTGCACAGAGTGGGTACTACTTTGGAGGGGCCTGGTTGGATGCGGGATCACCCGCTGCTTGAGGAGCACAACACATCAGAATCGAATCGTTGCACAGAAAGCAATTGGCACTGAGGAATCGGTTTTAAACGGTGCAGAACCAAGGGTTCTTGCCAGATGTAGAAACATGGTCTCGGTGAAGGGTCTGTGTCGAGGGGAGTATCTTCAGACGCAATCTATCTCTGGCGGAATTACTGAAGGTGGGAAGACATCCGCTACTATGGATTCATCCTAAAACGGCACATACACTTCTAGACCGCCATACGCTCCGTTGAGGAATGTTTGAGAATATTGGTAGCCGCCCCTGAGCGTCAGATAGAAATGACCGATCGGTACCTGTGCGATGGGTCCCGTCTGCACTGCATAGAAGTCCTTATTCCCCATACCTGCGACATCCCAGCCGAGATACACGGAACAGCACCCTTGATCCATTTGGTAGACACGCCTCGTGCCTCGCAGTCTGCTCCAGACCAACCCATCCAAATTGGTATACGATACGATGGCATGCACAATCCCCTGCTCCTGCCAGCGGAAGGCCTCCCCTTGCACTTGAACCCCGATGTCGTGCTCATGACTCCGTCCGCCACCCTGCAGGTCCTGCTGCTTCCATCGAAACTGTGGCCCGGCGAATCCGAGGAAACTCCATGCCCCCTGCTGATACTTCAATCCTGCAGCCGGAGTGGCAAACTGAAGCTCAGCATCCCGGATGAGGCCACGGTCTTTGAATGAATATCCTAGGCCAGCCCCCATAAATTGTACGAATGGCTGTAGATTCGATGATGTGGCCATGATGGGAGTGCGCACGCCCATATAGGCAAAATACTGGTTATGGTTGTCCATCTGGAATCCGGTAAAGACATCTCCAGCTCCTGCGATGCCAGGCCAGGACAAAACTGTCGCCAGCATCAGGCCGCACGTGCGGTGAGTTCGCACCATCGATCAGCTCCCTTCTCTATCCCTTCAATCGTGAACCCTGCCTGCACCATCTCGTGAGACTGTGTGATCCATGTCCGGCGTATTCGTAGAGAGAATGCCCCGACATAGAGCATTCCCTTGACATCGACGAGATCGACCGTCCCCGGAATATGGACGGAAAGTCCAGCTTGAGAAATCTGTTCAAGCTTACCAGTCAAGATTCGATCACGAAACACAAGACGACAATTCTGCTGGTAGGGAATACGGACATGTCGTCGGTGTGAGGTTCGAGACTTCGCCACTATTTTCTGAAACACACGGAATACGGACCAGAAACTTCGAACAATCCCGGGCTCCACATCCGGTTGATTCCACACGGAGGAGTCAGAAAACGTGAGGGCAATCAACGCCTCAGTCTGCTTCTCCTCGATGTCCTCAAATTTCAACCCGATTTCGACAACTCGCGGTGACAAACGATGTTGCCGGCAGATTCTGGCTCTTAGTGTAAGCCGTTCCCCACGCAGCCCTTTGATAGTGCATAAGAGGCTCTTCCCGTCAGCCTGTAGCTGTCCGGGCAGACGGACACAGGCACCAGTTTCATTGATATCAACGACGATGCCATGAAGCTGGCGGTCAGATGTCGCCACATCGCACGACAATCGTCGCTTAATCCTGAAGAACGCCCGCCATTCAGGCACTTCTGCTGCCGCTAAGATGGCGACACTGACTAGGATCAGGTTGACTCCTCCCCAAAATAGACTGACGGTCAGCCCTGGAACTGGTACCTGTGTGAGCCAGAGACGAACTCCAGTGACCAGCCCGGCGATGAGCAACCCCATGATGACGACGTGGGGAATGATGTACTTGAACCTCGCCGCACCCTGCTTCTCCTGCGCAATTCCTTTTGGTGTAATGACAAATGGCCGAGGCTTTCGAGGCTGAATTGCCGTCTTGAGCGTTGCCCCGCTGAGAGCCACACAGTCGGCTGTTTCATAGATATCGGACCAGAACGCATTGCGAGTCCCTCGGCTGACAGTCCGTAACATCACGAGTGTTGCCAGGTAATACGACCCGAAGAAACTGACGATCGATGGAACATCGGCTGCGACCGGCACAACACCGAACAGCAGCGTGAACAGCGGCGCCACAAGGCAGATGACCCGTGGGATTCCATGGAGAAAGTAGAAAATGGAGGCAAAATAGCCGAATCGCTGAGCCAGGCTCAGTCCTCGCATCGTGAATGGATTGAATCTGAACAGGATCTGTACATGCCCCGTTGCCCAACGAATCCGTTGTTTCATCGTGCGTTCGAACGTCTCGGGCATCAAGCCGGCTGCTAAGATTTTGTTCAGGTAGCACGAGCGATATCCCTTCGCGTGGATCACCATACTGGTATGGATGTCTTCGGTCACCGTTTCCGTCCGAAAACCGCCGATCTCCTCTAGAGCTCGCCGCCGGAGCAGTCCACAGCTTCCGGCAAAGAACGCACTGTTATGCCGGTCACGTCCCGATTGAAGGACACGATAGAAGAGCGCCTGTTCATTCTTGAGCACTCCTTCGATCTGCAGATTCTTTTGGAAGATGTCAGGATTGTAAAAGTGATGTGGTGTTTGGACAATGGCCACCTTCTCGTCATGGAACAATCCAACCGTGTCATACAAGAAATCTTTGGTCGGCACATGATCTACATCGAAGATTGCAATGATTTCCCCGTTTGTGTGCTGCAACGCATGGTTCAGATTGCCGGCTTTGGCATGCAGTCTGTTGGGTCGGCGTATATATTCGCAGTTGAGCGATGCCGCTAAGCGCTGAACCTCATCCCGCTGGCCATCATCGAGCACATAGACCCGATAGCGATCCTGTGGATACTTTTGGTTCGTGCATCCGATTAAGGTACGGCGGAGGATTTCTAATGGTTCGTGCACGACTGTTACAAAAATGTCCACTGTCAGATAGCTGGTTGGCTGTACCGCCCTCCCTTCCAGCGGAGACCATGCATGATAGGCAAAGAGGAGGATCTGGATGAAGGCATAGAGCTCAGCTGTATAGACCGTCCAGCTGACCAGCAGGCTCGACCAATCGGCCGTATTTAATGTGTACAGCCCGCGCCATACCAGGTATCTGGTGTAGAGCAACAAGGTCAGTACCAAAATGATCTGCCGTCCTTGTTTTCTCCAGCTCAGCAAGCTGATTGCAGCCAGTACAATCAGCGACAGGGGTATTGCGACCGAAGAATCGTAAAAGTCATGTATCCAGTTCATTGGAATTGTCCCAGTGTGGTCCGTGTGTCCTGTGGAAACGTCACCTCTGTGGTTTTCTGTTCGTTGCGGCTCATGTGACTAAGCCTAGAACAAATCTGGTTAGCTGCCATACCGAGCTGGTAGGGGTTTTCGTATCCAGAGTGGGTACTACTTTGGAGGGGATATTCGGCAGGATTTATGGACGTTCGCATGGCCATTGAGAATTCGTTTTTCACGTAAGCCTTTACCATTGAGAAGCGCCTCTCCTGGGTTCTGATTACGCCATTTGCCAGTTTGTAGGATCCATCGAGGAACCATTTTCTGAAGGTTCGAAAGGGGTGGGAATTGGCGCATTGCGATGGCCAAGCAACCATACGTTCGATTCCGATTCTCAAGAATCGCTGGATTTCTATAGGGGTGTTGCTACCTTCAACATATCTCTCAGGGAGCGGATGTGAAGATAACCTCGATCGCTGGAATAGTAGTCGGTATCGGCGCTCTGCTCTTTCTCCTGTTCATCGCGAGCATCTCCCGCCACACTACTGCGAAACAGCAATCCTCTGCTTCTGACAGGCACACCCAAGTGGTCGCTACCGTTGGGACACGGCCCATTACGCTAACGGAAGTCGAACAGACCGTCGCTCTTTCGTTGTATCAATTAGAAGAGCAGCGGACAAAGCTGCTGCGTGAGTCGACCCAACATCTCATTGAGGAAGAATTGCTGGCTGCTGAAGCAGCCCGAGTCGGTGTGACCGTTTCTGACCTCATCGAGCGAGCGGGCGAATCTGAAACCGTGGCCAAGCTGGCGGGTTTCCCAGGGCCAATCCGTCTGACCGGAAAGTCGTCACCGTTCCCGTTTGTTTCAGAGGAAATGTTGAGAGTTCGGCGGGCGCTCTTGGTTCAGTTGCGTCGAAAGGCAGAAATTCACGTGAGTCTTTCTCAGCCAGAACTACCAGTGCTAGACGTCAGTCCTGACGATGATCCTTGGACCGGCACCGCACACGCACCGGTCACAATTATTGAGTTCTCTGACTTTGAATGTCCTTATTGCAAGAACAGCGTCCCAGTATTGAAGGCCCTCCTCGCAAAGTATCCTGGAAAGTTGAAGCTCGTCTACCGTGATTTTCCAGGGCCGAATCATCACCAGGCACTGCCTGCTGCCGTAGCCGCTCAGTGCGCTGCAGAACAGGGCCGGTTTTGGGACTATCATGATGCCTTATTCACCCGACAAGCACCGACAACCAGATGGAATTATTCCTCTCTCGCCAAGGATCTAGGACTGCACCAGCCTCCATTCGACGCGTGTCTGAAGGACAACCGTTATCGTGACGAGGTATTGAAGGATTTGCAAGATGGGCTCAAAGTCGGTGTGACAAGTACACCGACTTTCTTCATCAATGGTCGTCCGCTGATCGGTGCCAGACCACTTGCAGACTATCAGGAAATCATCGATAGACTTCTCGCTCCATCCGCTTCCTCATAACCCCCTTGTAAGATCAAGCATGGCTAGACTACTCTCATCCCAGGAGGGCCTGGGCATGGAAGAAAGCCGACTCATAAAAACCAAAGAGCAATGGGCCAAGGCTCGTCGAGGTGGAGAAGAACGCGAAGTGTTCTATGAAGGAGACGAGCGCCTCCCTCCCGGCCAACACCTCGTCGACAACTTTCCCGTGCTGGATCTTGGCTTCAAGCCCGATATTCCTTTAGGCGAATGGAGACTCAGCATCGGCGGGTTTGTCGCCACCCCTCTTACCTGGACATGGGAACAATTCTTTGCACAACCCCAATTCAAAGACCGGTCGGATTTCCATTGCGTCACTTCATGGAGCCGTTATGACAATGACTGGGAGGGCGTGAGCTTCAAGCACATCATGTCCATGGTGAAACCGCTGTCACTTGCCCGATTTGTCCTATTCAAGTCTTACGACGATTACACCACGAACCTCCCGCTTGAAGCCTGTGACGATGACGATGTGCTGATCGCCCATAGCTGGAATGGCAAACCTCTCTCCCGAGACCATGGTGGTCCGGTCCGTGTGATCGTCCCCAAACGGTATGCCTGGAAGGGAGCGAAGTGGGTGAAGGAAATTACGTTTTCAGATAAAGATGAGAAAGGGTTTTGGGAAGTCCGCGGGTATTCGAACACCGGGTTTCCGTGGAAGAACGATCGCTACGGGTAGCGGTTATTTCTTGCTCCACCCACCCGGACCTTCGACGAAGTTTCCTGGTTTGGTATTCTGAACGGCTTTTTCTCCGGCGAGCGCTTCAACGGCTCGAATATTGGTGCTGTTTCGCTTTGCGATATCTTCGTAGGCCTGACGCCGCTTCTGATTCACCTCCTGGATCAATGCTTGGGCTTCGGCATTGGTAGGGTTCACCGCCCCCAGGTAGCCATTGGATTGTTCTCCGACCAACCCGTTTGCTTTCGCTTCATCCAATGAGAGTGCGAACGCAGACGAAGTGACTACTGCCCATATGATCGTCACACACACCGCGATGGATAGCCGTGCTATGAACATCGTTCCCTCCCTCCCCAACTAGAACAGTCCGCTGTCATTCGACAGAACCTGATCCAAGTCCTTGTCAACTTTCAGCCGAATCTCATGATCGATCTTCACATTGAGATTGATCGTAATCGGTTTCTCTGGCGCAGCCACCTCGACTCGAGGGGTGCAGGCACTCACTGTCAGAAGCAGAGTACCCCAGGCCAGCACGCCAACGCCTATCGGTATGGTTCCGCTCTGCATGGTCTGCCTCATAGTGGTCCTACTCGTTTATACTTTCGTTCGATGGTCCCCTGGATATCTTCGACCAGGCGAAGACTTTTAAGAAGCGTAGGGATGTGCTCCTGCACGGTCAGATTGAAGTGAATCGGAGGGACACTTCGGAGGTCTGGATTCCTGCCTTCCACCCGAGCGTTCAGGTCCAACATTCCGGTTTCTCCGTATTTCACGCCGACGCGCAAGTGTGAGTACTGAAAGTTGTTGAGTGCTTCTGCAACCAGCTGGACTTGCCGATCTGATTCTGTAAAGACCTTCGACGAATCGGACGTCGAGACGTACCGTATGACCCCTCCCGGAGGCTGTGCTTCCATCACGCCATCTTTCACGATGATCCCACTCGACGTAATGGTCACGGGAAGTGTCCCATGAAGTGTTCCGGTTCCCTGGAGCCCCTTCTGTTGTTCCACGTTGAGAATTTTCGCAAGATCAAGATTTCGCAGAGAAAATGTCGTGGTCACCGGCGGCCTGGCTACGTCTACCACAGGACCAGGATTGCTGACCGTCCCTCCAAATATTTCGCACTGGAAGTCTCTCACATCTATCATCGGCAGATCATCTGTTAATTTCCACTTTATTTGGTAGGAGGCCATAAGATTGGCGACGTCAACACCGCTCTGGACTGTCGCAACGACGAGTGAGGCTGGTTGGTTCATGACAATTGATTCAAGCCCTTGGGTGTGGAACACCATCGTGGTGCTCAAACCCTTGACGACATAATCGGTGTAGTGGCCGGACAGTTTCTCAGCCACAACCTTCGCGGTTGCTGAGACGGCATTCATCATATTGATCCGGTCGTGGGAGCCGCTTGGCCAGGAGGCATCGACGGTGGCCGTGAATATTCCATCGATCAGATCGGATGAAGGAGGAAGCCCCATGATCATCTTGCTGAGCCGCCGATCAGTGCCGTTAAATGTCACCGGACCGATGACACCATGCATCACTCCTTGCGCCGTCTGGAGAGGCTGCTCGATCGTAGCGGTCGCGAACCCTTCGTGCGTTGGGGTATCGACTCGCAGGTCGGCCTTGAAGCCACCCTGATCTGCCGAGAACTTGACTATCCAATCACTCGTTGCAGGCAACCAAGAGCCCGACTCTGGACTTATTCCCGCAACCGACAACGTTCCTTCTACGCCCCATGCGGCTCTGGTCGTTTCTGCCTTCTGGAGCCTCAAGCTACCTCGCGTGATTTGAATGTTCCGACCGCTTAGTTTCATGGTCGGAGCTCGAATCGTTGCGATCATCACTCCCCCGCTGCAGTGAACCGCTGTCAGGTCACATTCAACTGTCAACGGCTCTGACAAATTTAGCGTCACGCTGGAAATAAGCGTGGAGCCTTGTCCGATCTGTTTCGCCGTCACTGAAGATGGCGGTAACAGTATGCCACGCAGGTGTGTCCGAGCCAGCTTCACTGTCCCTTGAACTTTTCCTGTCGCCTCCTTCGCTGACAGCCTTTCAGTAATGGCCTTCGGAAGAACACCTTCCAGGTGATAGGCCCCTTCGGCCAATACCAACTCATCGCCAAGGCCCTCGGCACGGGTGGTTTCGAACTGTGCCACCAACGGCCCTGGTGTCCGACCGTAGGTCACATGCAATGGTCCTTGCGCCACCGTACGTATCGGCGTTTCTTTCCAATAGAGAGTCCCCTGCACAGGCTGACTATTCTCAATCCGTACCGGCTGATCCCCATGAGGAAGGATCAATCGGACCGCTTCGGGAATAATGCGTGGTTGGGTATTGATCGTCGCGGTCAGCAAGACACCGGGGCTTATGGCCCACTCCGCCTGAGTGGCATTCCCTCCGAATCTCCCCTCATAGGCGATGGCAATATCCTTTGCCACGCCTTTCAGAGCCGGCAGCGTGACATTGACTCGCATAGTGCCATCAAGATGTGAGCGCTCGTCTTCCCACAACGAGCTGAGTGTGGCCTCTGCGGCAGCATTCCCCGCCCAATCTATTGCCACCGCTCCCGTGACTTTTTCCAGTTCGGGACCGATCGGGACAAGAAGTGCGATGAATGGAGCCAGCTCTTGCACATTGATCTGGAGGCGCCCATTGACCTGAATTTGTGAATCATTCGGCTGCGATTGCGACTGCCAGGACACGATCGGCGCCGCTTGCGGTCGCTGCGATGCCAAGATCACCGACCAGGTACTGGCAGAATGCCCAATTACGGCTAGGCCATAGGATGCGGTATCGCGTCCGCGAAAGACGAGGTGACCACCGACCTCTCGGCCGCTATAGGTCAGATTCCCGTCAATTGTCACTCTGCGCAGTGGACCCGTTGCCTGTTCACGAAAGATGGTGAGATGATCCAGTTGCAACTCATCGAACGGGAGGATCGGAAGACTGCGTAAGAGATCTCCTGCCGTCAGTAATCGCCATGGTGATTGCTCATCATCAGTCTGATCCGGATCTCGTCCATCTTGCGCGGTGGGCTCCGTGGGTTGCACGTTCAGCACATGGATGGCCGCGTCTCGCAATAAGATGCGACTGACACGTCCTTGAAGCAGTTTAGCCAGATCATATCGTATTTCCGCATCTATCAGCGAGACCATCAATCGTTCTTCGCCCAAATCCTGTTGAAACGAAACCACGGGAATGCGCATATGCGTCCAGCCTGGATAGCTGAGCTGGAGGATGACGTTGCTGTAGCCATAGTCACGAAGCCTATGGGCTAAGAGATAGGACGCACTCAGTGGCAACAGTAAATAGCAGCTAAAGAGAGCTACTAATATAAGGAGAAGGACTATCTGGTACCGTTGAGTCAGCATGGTTTGTCTGATCCACCTCGATCACTTGCAATGGTTGTCAAATAAATCCATAAGCCCTGTCAAGAGATCCAAACGGCTCTGTCATCGGACAAGATCTAATCAGATGCTCTTTGGAACCGTGGATAGGCAGCGTTCGTGACGGAAGAGAACGGACGGTGCAGAGCTTATCCTGAAGTCGGAGGAGATTCAGCAGCCGGTTCTTCGCATTTCTTGCAATCCAGATGGGTGCCCAGATGCTGCTCGCGCCCTGCGACGGTGAGTACCCAGGGGCGATTGATGAAGGGGGGCTGATGCCGTACGTGCTGCCCATGACCACAGGTCAGATCGGCCACCCAATCGCCATGTTCGTCTTGGTGATATCCAATGATCGGCTGTTGCATAGTGCAATGATGCTCGTCTTACAGATGCAGGGTAGATGAAGATCAGGGCAACGAACAAGTCACGGCATGTTCTCCGCAATGGTCTGTTTGGTACAACGCCCGGTTACCGTTTCTCGAATGGTAGTTCCGGCCGCTGGGCAGCGGGGAAATACCGCCAGTGCTTTGCCCCATCCTGGTCAAAGCTTCCGACAAATATGACATTTCGATCGAGAGATCGAAATTCTGAGAGACTCGTGTGGCAGGTCTGTGAATCGATGACTCGTGCATCGTACTGCCCGACCACATACACTCTTCCCTTTGCTGCCTGATAAATGTTCCGTCGACCGGCATATCCGGTATCGGGAAACAAGTCTGTAGAGGAAGAACATCCGCTCATACTATTGACGTGCATGGTGAGAGTAAATCGCTGAAGGAATGGGTCTGTCGCCATTCTCGTGATAGTCAGCCGAAGTTGTGCTGACGAGATCTCAGCCGAAACCGGCTCAGGAGTGTTGCTGTTGCATCCAATGCAGAGGAGCACCGCACTTCCAACGATAGCGGACCATGAGCGCGTATTCACTTGGACGCCGGAACCTTTGGGGCTGCACCGATGGCATCAAGCCCCTCCTGAGCGCAGGCATCATCCAGATGGGCACCCGGTGCTCCACCGACACCGATTCCCCCGATCACTTCTCCGCTAATTTCGATGGGTAGTCCTCCGCCCAGGATAAGAATCTCGCCGTTCATGTCCCGAAGCGCCTGCAGCGTAGGGACTTTCATGATGAGATCGGCTAACTCGCTGGTGGGGCGTCGCAGACTGGCTGCCGTGTAGGCCTTCTTCCGGCTACTATCGACCGTGTGTGATCCGGCACCATCGGCACGTCCCATGGCACGCAGGATGCCGGCTCGATCAACTACGGACACGCTCACTCGATAGCCGTCTTTCTTGCAGGCCTCCAATGCGGCCTGAATTGCCTTATTCGCTGTCCCAAGTGGTAAGACAGATTCTTTTGGAAGCTCGTTTGCAGATGTTGACGGTGGCGTTGGTAGCCCTGCGAGAGACAGTATTATCGTTGCAGCAACGACTAGGCGACTGATTGAGTCCTGTACGACCGGAGGCATCATAGTCTCACCTACCTTTTCTTCTACTGCGTACTGAGACTACGGATGCCCAAAGACACTGTCAAGAGACCCAAGAACTGTCGAGGGGATGCAGTTAGAGTTCGGCTGCCCATTTCTGGCCTATCGATCGAGCCTTGCTAGTCGTAATTACCGCCCCCAGCTCCTCGACCATGGCACGGAGCGGCTCCGCGATCGACCAGGCCTGCGCCGGACAGCCTCGTGGCTGGTGTGGTGGGTCTCCGTCGAAAATCTCCGACACGTGTCCGAGACAGGCTTCTTGTACGTGGGCCTCTATTCCGTTGAGGAAGGCTCGCGCCTCAGTCCTGGTTTCGGCCGTATCTCCAAACGTTTTCACCCAGGCCGTCACAAAAGGACCCAAGAGGAACGGCCAGACAGTCCCCTGATGATAGGCGCTATCTCTTTGCATAGGACCACCCTCGTACCGTGGGCGATACCGACTGTCTTGTGGTGATAACGTTCTCAGCCCCACTGGCGTGAGGAGATGGTCTTTGATCGTAATGAGAACCTGCTTGGCCTGCTCCTTCGTCAGCAGATCATTACAGAGGGAGATGGCATACACCTGATTGGGACGAATTGATGGGTCGTCTCCCTCAGGTCCATCAATCGTATCGTACAGGTATTGTCCCTTTTCGTACCAGAATCTCTTACGGAAAGATTCCACCGCGCGCCCCCGATCTTTCAGACAGTCCAGGGCGAACTCTGACTCGCCAAATTCCGCAGCCAGACGTGCACCGACGTCCAGCGCCCTAATCCACAACGCCTGAATTTCTACCGGCTTTCCAGACCGAGGTGTGACGATCCAGTCACCGATTTTGGCATCCATCCATGTGAGTTGAGTACCGAGCGTTCCACCAGCGATGAGCCCATCCCCTTCATCCATATGGATATTATATCGAGTGCCTCGCCGGTAGCCATCGAGAATCTGTTTAACCGCAGGCCATACGACGGATCTGATGCTCATCGTATGACGACTGTACGCAAGATATCGGTCGACGGCATAGATGAACCACAGTGATGCATCAATCGTGTTGTATTCCGGCTCCTCACCACTATCAGGAAAACGGTTAGGTACCATCCCGTTGGAAACATGAGCAGCGAATGATTCGATGATGTGTCGGGCAACGTCATGCTGCCCCGTGAGAAGGCACAGCCCTGGAAGGGAGATGAAGGTGTCTCTTCCCCAATCCGTAAACCACGGATACCCAGCGATGACCGTCTGTTTCGTGTCTCGCACAGCAATAAAGGTTTCTGCCGCCTGCCGAAATGTCTCGGCCAACGGATCGGCGGCTGGCGCAGACTTTCGCAACCGTCCACGTCGCAAGCGCTCGAGGGACATGAGACGAGTGACGCCGAGGCTATCATTCTTGTCGCTGGTAAGTGTGAGTGTATGCGCTTTCCCAGGTTTCAGCTCGAACATGAACTTGCCCGGTGACCACCAGTCTTCCTCACAATCAAGTCCCCGCTGTTGCTCCAGAGGAAACTGCACATGCCGATACCAATCTGGTTCATGGTGATATGTACCTGAATGGAAAGCTCGGACAGCCGGCAGACTGTCGTAGGGAGACCAGGTCACGCACTCTTGGCCAATCACGGCCAACGTCGAAAGACTTCCGTTCTCGTGATGCAGGCCATGATACTCACGTCCCGTCAGCATCGGTCGCACTCTCAGTACGACAGGCGCACTCTTTGTGCCCATCAACTTCCATCGAATGATTACAATGTCGCGTCCTCGGACACAGAAGATTTCACGCTGAATTTGTTGGCCCCTGCAAGCAAACGTCCATGTCGGCCAGGGGGTTGATGAGAATGAGGTGCAGTGTGTGTATCCGTTGGGATGGATTGCTCCTGGATACAGGTTGCTGGAGAGAGAAAACTCCTCGTTACCGATATGAACCCATTCTTCGACGTGATTGACCAGTACATACCGATCGGTTGGTGGTCTGCGCGCCGTCAATAACAGCGCATGGTACCGACGCGTATTGGCACCGGCAATGGTCCCTGAGGCAAACCCACCGCGACCGTTTGTCTCCAACCATTCAACGTTCAGTGCGCGATCGAGATTTTGACAAGTTGCTTTCTCAATTCTCATCCTTTCCACCACCCCGGACAGCAAGGATTGCCTGGTTTTCTAGTGCACGCATGGTGCAAGGAAGGCAACGACCGATCTTCGCCGTCTACTCCCCCGACTGCTGGATTAACTTTGCCACTAGTCCCGTCCATCCCGTCTGATGGCTGGCTCCGACACCGGCGCCGTTGTCGCCATGGAAATATTCATAGAAGAGAATGGCATCCCGCCAGAATGGATCGTCTTGGAATTTTCGGGTGCTTCCATAGACTGGACGTCGGCCGGTGTTGTCACGAAGGAAAATGTGCGTCAATCGTCGAGAAATCTCAGCAGCAACCTCATTCAAGGGGACTAAGTGACCGGATCGGACCGGGCACTCGACTTTGTACTCGTCACCCAGAAAGTAATGAAATTTCTGGAGCGATTCGATCAGCAGATAGTTGACTGGAAACCAAATGGGACCCCGCCAGTTCGAATTGCCACCGAACACTCCCGTGCTTGATTCAGCGGGTTCATAGTCCACCCGATAGTCGCTGCCCATGATGGACAGCACGTAGGGATGGTCCTTGTGATAGCGTGAGAGCGCCCGGATGCCATAGGGGGAGAGAAATTCTTCTTCGTCAAGCATGTACCGCAACACCGACTTGAGTCGTGCGGGATTCACCAAGGACAAGAACCTCCGCACTTCTCCGTCCTTCGAGTGAGTCTCGACATGGGCGCTGAAATCTGGCCTGTTTTCAATGAACCACTGCATGCGGTGCTTAAATCGAGGGAGTTTGTCGATCAACTCTGAGTCCAACGTCTCGACCGCAAAGAGCGGGATCAGCCCGACGAGCGATCGGACCTTGAGCGGACAGGTATGACCGTCTGGAAGGTGCAGCACGTCGTAGAAAAATCCATCTTCTCTATTCCAGAGCTCGATTTTTTCGCCGCCGATGTTGTTCATGGCTCGGCAGATATACACGAAATGCTCGAAGAACTTGCTGGCCACGTCCTCGTACGCTCGATTGTCACGCGCGAGTTCCAGGGCAATCGAGAGCATATTGAGGCAGTACATCCCCATCCAACTGGTCGCATCCGATTGCTCGATATGTCCGCCGGTTGGCAAGGGCGCGCTACGATCGAAGACACCAATGTTATCGAGTCCGAGAAATCCCCCTTGGAAAATGTTTTTTCCTCCGGCATCTTTTCGATTGACCCACCAGGTGAAGTTCAATAACAGCTTATGGAACACTCGTTCGAGGAAGACGCGATCTCCGACTCCTTTTCGCTTTTTCTCGATCTTGTAGACACGCCAGGCGGCCCAGGCGTGGACCGGAGGGTTGACATCTCCGAATGCCCATTCATACGCCGGAATCTGGCCGTTCGGGTGCATGTACCATTCTCTGAGCATTAGAAGCAGCTGTTCCTTTGCGAACGTTGAATCGACCAGGGCCAGGGGGATGCAATGGAATGCCAAATCCCACGCCGCATACCACGGATACTCCCATTTATCAGGCATTGAGATCACGTCAGCATTGTAGAGATGGGCCCAGTCGGAGTTCCGCCCATGGAGCCGCTCCTGAGGAGGATCCGGCATTCCCGGATCACCGACCAGCCAGCGTCGTAGGTCATAGTGGTAGAATTGTTTACTCCACAGTAATCCGGCAAATGCTTGCCGCTGCACCCGCCGCGCATCTTCCGAAAGATTAGGTGGCGCCAGTTCGTCATAAAACTCGTTGGCTTCCCGGATCCGCTGCGTAAAGAGGCCATCGCACGTCGATGTTTCGAAACCTCCGGCGTTGTCCTGATCCGTCAGGCGAAGACGAATGATCTTCGATGCTCCGGGTGGCAAGGTCAGTACATAGTGCGCAGCAGATTTTGACCCGATCTGTTCAGGGTTGATCGCATCCTTTTGACCATGGATCACGTAGTCATGAAAACTGTCTTTCACATAGGGAGAGCCTTCTTGATCGCCATACAATCGGCGAGTATTCGTTTCATTCTCAGTGAAGAGTAATAGAGGCGTCCCTTCACACCACAGGTGGCGTTGACCGTAATACTCATGATCGAACTCAATGACACTCATGCCTTGGACAGGCTTCCCTGCACGCATTCTCGGTCGACGAGCATCGATCCCCCACGCCCACGTATTCCTGAACCAGAGAGTGGGTAATAGTGTCAACTCGGCAGAAGCTGGCCCGCGGTTCGTCACGTGAATACGAACGAACAGATCTTCCGGCGTCGTCTTTGCGTACTCCACGACGACATCAAAGTAGCGATTCTCATCGAAGATACCCGTGTCGATCAGTTCATATTCCACATCTCCACGTTGGCGCCGATGATTTTCCTCAACCAGTTTGGCATAAGGAAATTCAGCCTGTGGATACTTATACAGATACTTCATGTATGAATGTGTAGGTGTTGAATCTAAATAGAAATAGTATTCCTTTACATCTTCCCCATGATTCCCTTCGTTACCTGTCACACCGAATATTCGCTCCTTCAAAATGGGATCGCGCCCATTCCAAAGCGCGATGGCAAAACAGATGTATTGGTGACGATCTGAAATCCCGCCAAGCCCGTCTTCATTCCATCGGTAGGCGCGGGAGCGAGCATGATCATGAGGAAAGGCTTCCCAAGCCGTTCCGTGAGGGCTGTAGTCCTCACGCACCGTTCCCCAGGCACGTTCACTCAGGTAGGGCCCCCATCGTTTCCAATGCTCCCTCCTGGCGGCATCTTCCTCGAGACGCTGCTGCTCGGCGAGTCGGGAAACATCAGTGCGGGAAGCTGTCCGAACCGTTTTTGCCACAACACCTCTTTTCTACGTAGGAATCATGATGTGGAGGATGGCGCCACGATGCTCCTCCACTAGTCCTAAATCAAGCTGTGCCCGTCGATCATCACCACCAGTTCCCTTCTCTTCTTCGGTTTCTCGAGGCTTCCGCTAAAGAAAGGGACCGTGATTATGTCGAGAGAGGGAGGGCAGCCTTACAAAAAGCATTTAGTGGGGGTAACTGAGATGTTAAGGATAGTGGGAAGGTAACTGGAAGAACGGGCGGGGCCAAGTAGACTAGGAGGTTAACTCCAGACTACTCGCTCTTGATTCAAGAGGTACTCAATCACCTCGATGCTATTCCGCATCTGGATTTGAGCCTGTTCAGACATGGGGAGTACGGCCCCAACCAGCTTGCCGGATTCCATATCCATGAGCGAGGGGATATCTTCACCCGATAACTTTTCAAGATTGCTGCGAAAGCTAGCCAAGGGAGACCTCCTGGTTGAATCCTTCTCGGCGCGTTTGCAGTGTTACTTTAATTTTTGAGAGATCTGGAGGTGCATGCGCTAGACAGAACGCATACCATACATATTCCTCGCACCATGAGTAGCCTCTCTATCTCATTGTTTCCACGATATTTATTGGAGATTGTGTGCAGGGGGTAGAAGCGGAGGAAGTGCGCCAAGGTAACGAAAGGTCCCGTGATTGAGAAGGGTCGTGTCGGGTTTCAGTCGGAAATCATCATGCTCGGCATCGACAAAACGTGGATCGGTAGTCATATCTGACTCAGCCTGAAGCTCCGGTGCCGGAACATTCGGGGAGCCGGCTCTCATATAGTTCCCATCACTATTGATGAACAGCGCGTTATACGAGGTCTTGGTTTGACTCGACGCGGCAATGAGAAAGCCAACTTTATTGAGACTCACAATATTTCCAGAGGCTTCGATCGTCGACGAGCCTAGGAATGCCGCTCCGCCACCATTCTTAACCAGGGTGTTATTGATCAAGACCACCTTTGCCTGATCACTGATCACGACGGCCTCAAATAGATTTCTGGTAATGATATTGCGCTCAAGCCGAATGTCTGACTTTCCCGTGACGTTCACTCCATGGTCATTGTCATGGATAACGTTCCCAATCAACTGGACTTGAGAGTCCGTGACATGCACGCCGGTCGTCTCACTTCCCCCGATCACACAGTCTTCGATGCGAACTTCGTGCACCTGTTGGCCAAACACCATCCCCTTCACATGAAGATGATGGAGCGTAATGCGGGTTCCATTAAAGATTCCCAGAGCATGTCCCCCGTGCTCGTTGATCGTGAGCCCGCTGATGTCAATGTCCGTTGCCCCATACGGCCACTTGCCTACATGGAGCACGCCAACCATCGTACCTCGTCCCAGCAGGATAGTTTTGTCGACTCCAGCACCGAGAATCTTGATCTTCTCCTTGCTATGAATGGTCAAGTCCTGAGCGTAGGCCCCGGCCTTGATCAACACCGTATCGCCCTTCCCGGCACTATCGACCGCTTCCTGAATCGACGAGAAATCCCCCGAGCCATCGAGCGCGACAGTAATGGTTCTTGGCGCGGAGGTAGGGTTCTCAGCCAGAGCGACCGCAAACCCAGCGTTGGTTATCCCGAATAGTATGAGTGTGAGAAAGACAAGCCGCATGAAGAGTTTCATACAAGCGGAGAGCTGGTGATGTCAATCGCGGTTTCCTGACAGATACAGCACATGATAAGCTCCGCTGCCATGATGCTCATTGGACTCACCGGAGGCGTCGCCACCGGGAAAAGCACAGTCGCGAAAATGTTCGAGCAATGCGGCGCTGTCGTGATCGATGCCGATCAGTTGGCGCGAGATGTGGTCCAGCCAGGCAAACCGGCGTGGCGAGATATTCTTCATATCTTTGGCACAGGAATTCTTAATCCTGATCGTACGATCAACCGCCCAGCGCTCGGCTCGCTCATATTCAGTCATCCCATGAAACGACGTGAGCTTGAGCGTATCATTCATCCTCGTGTGGCTCGTGAACAGCAACGACTGACGAGACAGGCAGCCAGAATCGATCCGGACGCCGTCGTGATCTATGACGTTCCCCTCCTATTTGAGGCAGGTGTCGACACACGTGTCGACAAGATCGTTGTCGTGACCGCCGATCGAGAAACCCAAATTACCCGTCTTAGTAAACGAAACGGCCTCTCACGATCCGAAGCCCTTCGACGGATCAGGAGCCAGCTGCCGATGAATCGAAAGCGCCGGCTCGCAGACTTTGTCCTCGACGGAACGAAAGATACACGACGCCTCAAACAAGATGTGGCCAAGATTTGCAAAAATCTTCGGGCCCTGTAAGGTGCCATTTTCTTCCGCGAAAAGACTGGCTGATACGGGGTAACAACCTTCTACCTTCTGATTCTCATGCTGTGTTAGAGTCCTCACCCATGCGTGATCTCGTGATTATCGGTTCCGGTCCTGCAGGACTCACGGCTGCTATCTATGCTGCCCGAGCCAACCTCTCACCACTTCTCATTGAGGGATGGCAATCCGGTGGCCAGCTCACGACCACGACGGAAGTCGAGAACTATCCCGGGTTTGCAAAGGGCATCATGGGTCCGGAGCTCATGAAAGAAATGAGGGCTCAAGCAGGACGGTTTGGGACGGAATTTCTCACTGGTGATGTCTCTGCTGTAAGCTTCAACAAGAATCTCCCATTGATCTTGACGATTGATGGTGAGCGTACCGTCGAGGCGAAAACCGCCATCATTGCCACTGGAGCCTCAGCGATTCCGATTGGCCTGCCCAATGAGAAGCGATTGACCGGTCACGGCGTCTCAACGTGCGCAACCTGCGATGGGTTTTTCTTTCGCGGGAAGGAGCTCATTGTTGTTGGTGGTGGGGATAGCGCAATGGAAGAAGCGAACTTTCTGACCAAGTTTGCGACGAAAGTCTCGATTGTCCATCGACGCGACAAGCTTCGTGCATCGAAGATTATGCAAGATCGGGCCATGAAGAACGAGAAAGTCAGTTTCATCTGGAATGCTGTGGTTGAGGATATCCTTGGGCATGAGGTGGTCACCGGCGTGCGGCTGAAAAATATCGTTACTGGGAAAACATCGGAAGTGCCCTGCGCTGGTGTTTTTGTTGCCATCGGCCATAGACCTAACACGGTGTTGTTCGCCGGTCAGATTGATATGGACGAGAAGGGCTACATCAGGACTCACACGGGAACAGCCACCAGTATTCCCGGCGTCTTTGCCGCCGGTGATGTGCAGGATTCACGCTATCGTCAGGCCGTGACTGCAGCCGGGTCTGGCTGCATGGCGGCGATTGATGCCGAGCGATTTCTAGAGTCCAGTGAAGGGTGAGGCGTTAGGGCTGACATGCGCTGGGCCATCGCTCATTACCACGAACTTGCCCTCAAAGGCCGCAATCGCGAGTACTTTGAGCAATGCCTCATTCAGAACATCCGGACAGCCCTCAAAGATTTAGGCGTTCGACAGGTCCAGGACCTCCACAGCCGGATCCGCATTGATCTCCCCCTGGAAGCGAACGCAGATGTTGTTCGAGATCGGCTCGTTCGTGTGTGTGGTATCGCAAACTTCTCGCTGGGTCGTGTGATTCCACTACAGATTGCGAACCCTGACCTGGCGGCGCTCGCTGAGGTCGCGGTCGAAGAGATCACGGCAACCTCAGGCACGACCTTTCGAGTCACAGCCAAACGAGCTGATAAGCGATTGGCGCTGACGTCGATGGATATCGAAAGAACCATCGGTGCAACAATATGTGAACGAACCGGCAAGACCGTCAATCTGAAAAGCCCAGATGTGACGATTTATATCGAGTTGCTGTCGAGGGAAGTCTATTGCGCGGCGGAAAAAATTGAGGGACCTGGGGGGATGCCAGTCGGAGTCAGCGGAAAGATCGCCTGTTTGATCTCGGGAGGCATCGATTCACCGGTTGCCGCCTACCGCATGATCAAACGCGGTTGCCATGCCTCCTTTGTTCATTTTTCAGGTCGTCCCTTGGTGAGTCGTGCTTCTGAGGACAAGGTGCGGGAGTTGGTCCAAACCCTCACGGCGTATCAATATGCGTCGCGTCTCTATGTCATTCCTTTCGGAGAAATCCAGCGCGAGATTGTGTTGAATACACCACCACCGTTTCGCGTGGTGCTCTATCGGCGGATGATGCTTCGCATTGCTCAAGAACTCGCACGGAAGGAACGATGTTGGGGGTTGGTGACAGGAGATAGTCTCGGGCAGGTCGCGTCGCAGACCCCTGAAAATCTGACGGTCGTTGAGGAAGCGGCCGAGATCCCAATCCTCCGGCCGCTCATCGGAATGGATAAACGGGAGATCGTCGACGAGGCCAAGCGGATCCGAACCTATGAGACGTCTATCGAACCTGACCAAGATTGCTGTAAGCTGTTCACCCCACCCCATCCCAGTACGAAAACCAGGATCGATGACCTTCGAAAGGTCGAGCGGAGTTTGGATATCACGCAACTCGTCAAGCAAGGGTTGGAGAGGGCTGAAGTGTCAGAATTCACTTTTCCTACCTGATTGAAGATCTGATACCTTGCGGTATCGTTACGCAGAGCATCGATGCCGATCGCGCACTATCCAATTCAAACCCGAACCGTGACTGAAACCGGAAAGTATTTTCGTCGATCTTGGCGGAAGACCCCTCGGGCTTTGTCCGATTCCCGGGGTAGGCCTTTGAGTCTCGACACCTATCCATGCATAAATCGAAAGCATCTCCCCGGGGGGACACCCCCAGGACCTTCAAAAATGAACGCGTTTGAACAGGGAACTCGTCGAAAAGGAAAACCTGGCAACTCGTCACGGCGCTTTACCTGTAAGAACTTGGATTTGATCGGGCAGGTCGTGGCAGAACATAGGTCCGGTGACCGGCAGGTCACGACCCAAAGTAGAAGTACATGACCGACCGCTACCAGGGAGTCAGGACGCACATCGCGTCTGCAGGTGTCGATACTTCACGAGAGCCCGGGCTGAGGCACGAAACGGGAATGTCCTGATCCACTGTGCGGTAGCTGGTCACTCGCTATTCGCGTAAGAGATGAAACCAACGACCAGGAGCATGAGTGCCATGAACGCGAACGTTATGAGGATGCTCACCATGTCTATGCCTTTTGATCGAGCCAAGAACGTTTATGGAAAGATACACATGCGCATCAGTCGTATCATCGCCACCCAACAGCAGAAGACGGCGATAGGGAGCTGGTCCTAAGCAGGGGAAGTACAAGGTGTGCGCGGAGCATCAGGAAGACTCCATCATCGCGTAGGCGTCAGAACGCCTTGCCTGATGCCCCATCCCTCGATCAACGCAACACTAGCCAACCTGGATCTCAATGGCTTTCGGCTTTGTCTTCACAGATTTCGGGAGATGCACCCGAAGCATCCCGTCGTTAAAGTCCGCGGCCACCTTACTCCCATCCGCATCCTCCGGAAGTGAGAAACTGCGCACGAAGCTCCCGTAGGCGCGTTCGACCCGGTGATACTTTTTGCTCTTTTCTTCCTTCTCGAATTTCCGCTCGCCGGAAATCGCCAGGACATCGTTCTCGACCGTGAGACGCACGTCCTCTTTCTTGATGTCCGGCAATTCCGCCTTGATGAGGTATTCCTTCTCATCTTCCATAATGTCCACCAGCGGCGACCATTGGGTCACCGTCAGGGCTTCCTTTCCGCCGTTGCTCGTCGCCTCCCGACCGGCAAACAGCGTCGCCAAGCGGCTTTCCAATTCATCCTGATCCTTGAAAGGATTCCATCGAGTTCTGCTCATCGGATCCCAGCGTAAGATTGTGTTCATGGCCTCATCTCCTTGTTGTCATGGAAATGAAAGTTTCATACTCACGGGTTTCTGTCATGATTGACCTAACACGCTAACCAGTTGCAGTTCCGCATTCAGCCAGTCCTCCAAGGCCTGGCCTTCTTGCCGGCCCCGTTGTTCATATAAGTCGTAGGCCAGCTGCGCAACGCGGTCGTGCGGCAGAGCTCCCTCCAATGTCTGCCTAGAAAGACCAGCCTTCTCACCGATTGAACTGGTCCTTGGCGTGCCTACCGACATGGTCGACGTCGCTTGCCGTGAAACTCTTTCTTTGCTCATCGCACACCTCCTTTCGTTGCCGCGTTTATACCTGTGAATTGCATGTGAGATGTCTCACATGGATCGATTCCGGTCACTGAATCTTTTTCCCCGTCTTGGCCGACGGAGCCTTGTGGTACCAATGATCCGCCCACTTCATCAGCTCACGCTTTTTATCGCCATACCGTTCCTGAGCTTTGGCGACAAATCTGTCGTAGTTCCCTCC
>Ga0209824_10000488_pt1 | contig 24466 bp, 23 predicted proteins | sample VDWuncwatermetaG_FD_184124 | JGI IMG/M metagenome (GOLD analysis project Ga0209824, IMG submission 184124) | Wastewater microbial communities from Netherlands to study Microbial Dark Matter (Phase II) - VDW unchlorinated drinking water (SPAdes)... ...
GTGGATCGACTCAACCACCGTCCACGAAAAGTGCTGGGTTTTAGAACACCTCATGAGGTATTCTTCGGCGTGGAAGTTCTTTACACCAAGCAACCACAAGCGGTTGCACTTCTAAATTGAATCTGCGTAGCGATTGGATGCGAGCAAGTGTCGTTTTCAACGCGCTTATTTGTTTAGCAGTATTCGCTAGGCAAAGGCTGTAAATCAAGCGGCTCTGGCCACAACGCCGCAAGCGTGGGGCGTGCGTGGGCAAGGTTGCCGCTGCTATATAGCTGCACTTGCCCGGCCCTCTCGGTCGCGCTTGTGGTGCTGCCTAACTCGCTGTGCAGACGACGCTGTAGTTGTCGTGCCACCGCAGCACCCGTATCGACCAAAGTAATTTTTGAGCCTACGACTTCGCGTATCAGTGCCGCCAAAAAGGGGTAATGGGTGCAGCCTAAAATTAAGGTGTCCGCGCCCTGCGCCAATAAGGGCTGGGTGTAACGCGCTATCAAGTCGCGCGTTTTGTCGCTGCTTAAGTCGCCTCGCTCGACTTGCTCGACGAGACCTGGACAACCTTGCGTAATGATTTTCACTTCATTGCCGTAGCGTTCCAGCAAGGCGGCAAAGCGCGCGCTTTCCAATGTACCGACGGTTGCCAGCACACCGAGCACGCCACTTTTACTGACCGCGACGGCAGGTTTGACGGCGGGCTCCATGCCGATAATCGGCAATGAAAATTGCGCACGCAAACTTGCGGCAGCGGCAGCGGTGGCGGTATTGCAGGCGATGACAAGCGCATCTGCACCTTGCGAAATTAAAAAGCGGGTAAGCGCGTGCGAGCGTTGTTCGATATAGGCTGCGGGCTTGTCGCCATAAGGAACGTGCGCGGAATCGGCGACATAAATCAGACGTGCGTAAGGCTGGGTACGGCGAATGTGGTGCAGCACAGAAAGTCCGCCCACCCCTGAATCAAATACGCCGATTGTTGCTGAAGCCATCATCCTCTAGCCTCGTTTACCGTGTTTAAGCCACCGCTTGGTCGCGCAGATACTCTTCGTAAGTACCGTGATAATCGTTCACGCCTTTGTCGGTGATTTCGATAATGCGCGTCGCCAATGAGCTGACAAATTCGCGGTCATGGCTGACGAACACCACCGTGCCTTTGTATTCCAGCAACGCGGTGTTGAGCGACTCGATAGATTCCATATCCATGTGGTTGGTCGGTTCATCCATCAGCAGCACATTGTGTTTTTGCAGCATCAATTTGCCGAACAACAACCGTCCTTTTTCGCCGCCTGATAAAACTTTTACCGGCTTGTGGGCATCGTCCCCAGAAAACAATAAACGTCCCAGTGTGGCGCGCACGGTTTGGTCATCGTCATTAGGACCGCGCCAGTAAGTCATCCAGTCCGTCATAATTTTGTCTTCGGCAAACTCGCTGTAACTGTCCTGCGCGTAGTAGCCGATATTGGCTTTTTCCGTCCATTTAATCGTGCCTGTGTCTTGCGCCAAATCGCCCGCTAAACAACGCAACAAGGTGGTTTTACCAATACCGTTCGAGCCAATAATGGCGATTTTTTCGCCCGCATCGACGCGCAAATTGACATTAGAAAAAAGCACTTTGTCGAAACCTTTAGACATATGTTCGACTTCCACGGCGGTGCGATGCAGCTTTTCGCGCTCGTCGTATTCAAAACGAATAAACGGATATTGGCGGCTCGACGGTTTGATGTCTTCGATTTTAATTTTGTCGATTTGACGCGCGCGTGAGGTCGCTTGTTTCGCCTTGGACGCATTCGCCGAGAAGCGCGCCACGAAGGCTTTTAGTTCGGCGACTTTTTCCTTCGCCTTGGCATTGTCGGCAGATTGTTGTTCGCGTGCTTGCGATGCCGCCAGCATGTAATCGTCGTAAGTGCCAGGGTAAGTGGTGATTTTTCCGTAGTCCAAATCGGACATATGGGTGCAGACGCTGTTCAAGAAATGGCGATCATGCGAGATGATGACCATGGTGCAAGTGCGTGCGTTGAGGATGTTTTCCAACCAGCGGATGGTGTTGATGTCCAAGTTATTGGTCGGTTCATCCAGCAGCAAAATATCGGGATTGGAGAACAACGCCTGTGCCAGCAACACGCGTAATTTGAAACCAGGGGCGACCGCACTCATCAGGCCTTGATGTAATTCAATCGCAATACCCAAGCCTAACAATAATTCGCCAGCGCGCGCTTCAGCGGTGTAGCCGTCGTATTCGGCAAAGGTCGCTTCCAAATCGGCGGCGCGCATATAGTCTTCTTCGGTCGCATCAGGATTGGCATACAGCGCGTCACGTTCCGACATCGCTGCCCACATTTCGGTGTGCCCCATCAGCACCACATCTAGCACGCGCATGTCTTCGTAAGCAAATTGATCTTGGCGCAATTTACCCAGACGTTCGTTTTTATCTATCATCACCTCGCCAGAAGTCTGCACCAAATCACGTCCCAAAATTTTCATAAAGGTCGATTTGCCGCAGCCGTTCGCGCCGATTAAGCCGTAACGGTTGCCGTCGCCAAATTTGACTGAGACATTTTCGAATAAAGGCTTCGCGCCGAATTGCATGGTGATATTTGCTGTAGATAACATGAGGATTGCCTTATTTTGAAGGCGCGCATTCTATCACCGCTGGCGCATAAACAGGCAGTTAGCGCGCTTTTAAGGGAGCTTAGGAAAATTCAAATATCGACGCGAGGCTAGCCCGCGAAGGGCTTCCCCATGAAACATAGTCGCATGTGCTCTTTGTTTTGTGAGCAACAACGCATCGCGAAGAAATTTTGGTTTTTAGCTGTTGAGTTTGTCTAGCAACTCGCGGATTTTTAGCGGATCGTCGGCGCGCAGAATTTTTTGCGTAAGCAAGCCTAAGTCGGCAACGCTGCTGGTCAACACGCGTTGCTTAATGGCGGGGACTTGCGCAGGACTCATGGAAAATTGGCGCAAGCCCAGTCCTAAAAATAAGCGCGTATAAGCGAGCTCCCCCGCCATCTCGCCACACACCGAAATCGGCACGCCATATTTATTCGCAGTGGAAATCACATGCGCTAACAAGTGCAATACAGCAGGATGCAGTGGGTCGTACAAGTGCGCCACTTCTTCATCGGTGCGGTCAATCGCCAGCGTGTATTGAATTAAATCGTTGGTGCCGATCGACAGAAAATCGAGCTTTTTGGCGAACACGGTGAGTGCCAAAGCGGCGGCGGGGATTTCTATCATACCGCCGATTTTTACGTCTTTATCGTAGGGAATATTTTCCGCATCCAAGGCTTGCTTAGTCGCCTCGATAAACTGCAAAGTCTGGTTGATTTCCGCCGCACCAGACAACATCGGTACTAGGATTTTGACGTTGCCGTAATGCGTGGCACGCAGCAGCGCGCGGAGTTGGGTGCGAAATAATTGCGGCTCGGCAAGGCATAAACGAATCGCGCGCAAACCCAACGCGGGATTGTTCGCCACGCGTTCTGCGCCCTTAATTTGTTTGTCCGCGCCCAAGTCAAAGGTGCGGATGGTGACAGGCTGCCCCTCCATCCTTTCAGCAACGGCTTTGTACGCCAAAAACTGTTCTTCTTCGTCGGGCAACACATCGCGATTCAGGAATAAAAATTCGCTACGGAATAAGCCAATGCCAGTCGCGCCATGCTCTTTGACCTCGGATAAATCGTCAGGTTTTTCGATGTTGGCATACAGCTCAATGACGCTGCCGTCCAAGGTGTTAGCGCGCGCGCTACGCAAGCGTTTGAGTTTTTTGCGATCGAGTTCCCACGCGCTTTGGCGCAGTTTGTATTCAGCCAAAATCGCCTTGTCGGGATTGACGATTAACACGCCTTGCTCGCCATCCAAAATCAACAAATCGTCTTCGCGTATCAATTCGCGGGCGTGATGTAAACCAACCACACACGGCGTATTCAGGCTACGCGCGACAATCGCGGTATGCGACGTTGCGCCGCCCAAGTCAGTGATAAAGGCGGCGTATTGTTGCGGTTTGAATTGAATTAAATCAGCGGGACTTAAATCGTGTGCCACCAAAATCATGTCCACATCGTGGCGCGCAGGCGCGGGCTGATGCCCAGGCTGCCCTAATAATTGCTTGAGCAGCCGCACCGCCACTTGCTTGACATCGAGCTGGCGTTCGCGCAAATAAGCATCTTCAAACTCATCGAATTGCGCCACCAAAATTTCGGTCTGCGTCTTCAACGCCCACTCCGCATTGCAATGCTCGCGCACTATCATTTCGCGTGGTGCCACGCTCAACAATGGGTCTTCCAAAATCATCAAATGTAATTCGAGAAACGCATCAAATTCGGCGGCGGCATGTTGCGGGCGATTGGCACGCAAGCTAATAAACTCTTGGCGCGTCGCCTGTAGTGCCGCATCAAAACGCGTCAATTCTTCATCCACTAATTGCGGCGGTAGGTTGTAGTGCAGCACCTCCAAGGAAGTGTGCGACAACAAATGCGCGTGCCCAATCGCGATGCCGCTAGAGACCGCAATGCCATGTAAGGCGAAAGTCATTCACCTTCTCCAAAATAATCATTGATGAGTGCCAGCAAGGCTTGCATCGCCGCCTCTTCGCCTTCGCCATTGGTTTCGATACCGATTGTTACTCCCTTGGCTGCCGCCAGCATCATCACGCCCATGATGCTTTTTGCATTTACGCGGCGCGTGTTGCGCGTCAGCGTCACTTCACATTTGAAGCTGGATGCGAGTTGCGTGAGCTTGGCGGACGCGCGTGCGTGCAGCCCTAATTTGTTAATAATCAAGACATCTTGTTGTTGCATAAAACCCTCTAAAAAATTATTCCGCGTTATCGCATAAGGACACTTCAAACGACTTGTGGGGGGCTCGATTTATCGAGCGATTGCAACTAAAAATCGCCTGATAAATCCGTCTCCTAGACAAGCCGTCAAATATCCGAATTCATATACACGATGCACTCGCGTCCGCCCTCAACAGCAAGCTGGGCAAGGGCTGGCAGGGTGGTGGTGGGGTGACACACCACGCGTAACAGCATGGGTAAATTCACCCCCGCCACACCAATCACGCGCTCGGCATGACACAGTCGCCGACCGATATTGGCGGGCGTGGCACCAAACACATCCGCCAATATCAATACCCCGCCGCCGTTATCGAGCTGCTTAATTAAGGCTTCACCTTGAGCTAATTTGTGTTGCGGATCGTCGTCCGCTAACACCGACAACACCTTGAGATTGCTAGGTACAGCTCCTAACACATGCTTGACGCAATCGACCAAACTGTCACCGAGTCCATTGTGTGTCACCAACAAAATTCCAACCATTAAAACTTCCTCAGTAGAAAAACGGCACACCCAACAGCGATCAATACCACCAGTGCGTAGCGTAAAAATTTTCTTACATAGCGCGTCTTGGCGGCATCCGTTTGTGCTTCGTCACGCACGATGACAGCAATTTTACGCAAAGCATTTTGTGCGGCAGCACGGCGAGTTTTATAAGCAATGATGTCTTGTTGTTCGCTCATTTCTTTACTCCACGCTAACGGTATTATTTTTATCTAAAAACTCTAAACGGGCTTTTAATTCGTTCGTGATATGCACGCGGCCTTGCTCGTCAATCAACATCGCCGCATCTAAATTCATCAGACGGGCAGCATTACGCCAACCCTTTACACCCGACATAAACAAAGGCTTAGAAGCCGCATCAGATAACGCGCCAGCATTGTTGCCATGCGTCAAAATCGTCACGGCTTGCACCGATTGCATGGGATAACCGGTGCGAGGATTGATGAGGTGGCAATAACGTATCGCGCCCAACATAAAGTAGCGTTGATAGTCGCCCGACGTGCCGATCGCCTCACCGTCGTGCAGCTCCAAACTCGCCAGCGCGCCCGCTTTGCGCGGATGCTGAATGCCCACGCGCCAGTTGCGTTTGCCGTTATGCCCCAACGCCATAATGTTGCCGCCGATGTTAATCAGCGCGTTTTTGATGCCGCGTTCGCGCAAAATTTTTGCCGCCCGATCGAGCGCGTAGCCTTTGGCGTAGCCGCCTAAATCCAATTGCACAGCGGGATTTTTACTCTCGATGCGACCGTGGTCTATGCTCAAATCGCTCATCTGCGGATTCGCTGCGACTAATTTTGCCAGCTCGTTTTGATCAGGTTGCACGGGCTTAAAATCATCGGCATGAAAGCCCCACAGCCCCACCAATCCGCCGATGGCAGGGTTGAACATGCCGTGCGATTGTTTAGCGAGTTGCGCCGCGTCTTGCACGATGCTCACCAACTCATTCGACACTGCCGCCGATTCGCCGCGCGCTAACGCGGCGTTGAGTTCGCTTAATTCGGATGGTTGCCAAGCGTGCAACATGCTGTGCAAGCGTTGGAACTCTTGCATCACCGCTGCGACGGCTAACTTGGCATCCGCATCCGCTACGTCCGCGATACTGATTTCCACCAGCGTGCCAAACACATAGCCTTGCTCTTGATAAACTGGCGCGGCTTGTTCGGTGCAGGCAGTGAGAAAAAGTGCCAGTAACACGATGCGCCACATCAGGGATTTTCCGCCGCTTCGATTTCCAACGCCGCCGCCAACAACGCCAAGCGCGCCACTACGCCATAAGCGTAAAAGCGATTTGGGGTGTCGTCGGGGGCGCAATCGGGATTGGGCAAAGAGCAGCATGACTCAAACGCCAGCGGTACAAATTGCATTCCCGGCGCATTGAGATTTTCGTCGATGCCTCGCCCCGTGTGAACGCGATAAAAGCCGCCGACGACGTAGTGATCGAGCATATAAATCACGGGTTCGGCGACCGCTTCGTTGATGTTTTCAAAGGTGTAAACCCCCTCTTGTATCAACACATCGCTGACCTCAACCCCTTCTTTAATCACCGCCATTTTGTTGCGTTGCTTGCGATTGAGCGCGGTAATCTCGCTGGCATTTTTCACCGTCATAATGCCCATGCCATACGTTCCCGCATCGGCTTTGACGATGACAAACGGCTCTGATTTCACACCGTATTCCGCGTACTTAATGCGGATTTTGCCGAGCATCAGCTCGACTTTTTCCGCCAAGCAATCCAAGCCGATTTGCTCCTGAAAATTGATGCCGCTACAGGTGTCGAAATAAGGATTGATGAGCCACGGATCGATGTGTATCAGCTCGGCAAATTCGCTGGCAACTTTGTCGTATAGGGCGAAATGTTGTGACTTACGGCGCGTGTACCAACCCACTGACAAAGGCGGATAAATCTCTTGTTCAAGATTTTTAAGGATGTCCGGCACGCCGCCCGATAAGTCGTTATTGAGCAACACCACGCACGGATCGTAATCTGCCAAACCTAGACGATTACCGCGTCGCACCAAGGGTTCAAGGGTTAACGCGCCGCCATTGGGCAAGCTAATCGTGGTCGGCTCGGTAATGTCGGGCAACAAGGAACCTATGCGCACGCGCATCCCCGCTTGCTTGATGATGGTGACTAATTGCGCGACGTTTTGCAGGTAGAACAAATTGCGCGTGTGGTTTTCGGGTATCAGCAACACGCCGCGCGCTTCAGGGCAAATCTTCTGCACCGCGCTCTGCATGGCTTGCACGCACAGCGGCAGAAAATCAGGATTGAGATTGTTGAAGCCGCCAGGAAATAAATTGGTATCGACGGGGGCAAGTTTGAAGCCGCTATTGCGCAAATCGACCGAGGCATAAAACGGCACGGGATGCTCCAGCCATTGCGAGCGAAACCAATGCTCGGTAATCGGCATAGATGACAACAAGCGTCGCTCTAAATCGAGCAAGGGGCCAGTTAAAGCGGTAATGAGATGAGGAACCATGATGTGCGCCAAATTTTAGCCAAATGCGAAGAGTGGGCATTCTAGCCGATGCGGCTTTTTCGAGACACCTTAGTTCGCGTGACTTTGCGAAGCAAGAACGCGCGCCAACTGCGCCAACACTGCATCGACGCTGATTAACGTCATCGCGTCCGCGTGATGCACACGCGTATTCCAAGCCAGTTGCGCGACACTTTTGCCTAAGAATTTTTGCACCGCCTGCGGATACACATCAACGCAAAAATCCAAGGCTTGGTAAGGGCCCGTTAGCTTAGGGCTCGCGACTGCATACAGCCCAATCACAGGCGTATTCATGCTGCGCGCGATATGCACCGCGCCAGTGTCGGGCGCAATCAAAACATCTACCAAACTCAACAGGGCGGCGAGTTGTTGCGGCGTGGTTTTGCCGCATAAATTCAGCGTTGCAGCGGGCGCGCTGTTGGCAAGCTGCGCGCATATCGCCTGTTCGGCGGCGGCATTGCCACCCGTTAAAACAATGCTGGCGTGATGTTGCACAACAGCATGTTCGATAACGGCGCAATAGCGTTCGGGCAGCCAATTTCGCTCCGCTTTACTGGCGACGGGATGCACAGCAAGCCACGGTCTGGGTAGCGCAATTAACCGTTCCTGTGCCCACGCCAAGTCTTCAGCCGCAACTGGCAAGCCATGCACTGCCTGCTGCGCGCGTCCTGTCAGCAATTCGCCAAAAGCCAAAAAACTATCCAGTAAATGCGTGTCGGCAAAGGCAATGCGACGATTGCAAAACAACCATTGCCCTTCGCGCGCGCGGGTTTTATCGAAGCCAATTTTGAGTGGCGCGCGCAGCGCGGGATAAAGCAAGTTGATGCGTAAATTCGCTTGCATCGCCAGCACCACGTCAAATTTTTGCTGACGAAATTCGCGATAAAAACTTAGGTAATCTTTGAAGTTGCGCGGCTTGTCGCGCACCACAAAGGTCACGCCTATCATGCCTTGCAACAAGCTGTAAGCCAGCGGGCTGGTAATCCAAGTGATGTGCGCATTCGGTAATTGCGCCTGCAAAGCGCGCACCGCCGCTGCAACCAACACGAGGTCACCTAAGGCAGAAAAGCGCACCACAGCAATGCGAAAATTGGGCGTATCAGGAGCTTGCACGAGCAGATTTTTGAGTAGAAAAACGGCGCGATTGTAGCGTAAGCGAGTGGCGAAAAATTAAATTTACCTTTGATGAATTGCGCTTGTAGGGCGATAGCTGTGCCAAAAACATCGCTCGATAAATCGAGCTCCCACAGGCTTGGTGCCTCCTCAAAATTTAGCGGATGCAATGCTGTTGTAGGAGACCGATTTATCGGGCGATAGCCGCATCAATAATCATTTGCCCTAAGGCTATAATGCGCGACCTTATTTTTAGCCTCGTCTTTATGTCCCACTACCCACCGATTGTTGCGGCTCTCGTGACGCTGATTGCGACCTTGTTACTCACCCTCAATAAAGACGGCACGATTAAAGATATTCCCAATGAGCGTTCGCTGCACAGCACGCCAATTCCGCGCGTGGGCGGCATCGGCATCATGTTGGGCATCTTGGCGGGCTGGGCGTTTTTGCTAAGTGATTTACGCGTGTGGTTGGTGTTGCCGATGCTGGGCTTGTTTGCTTTATCCATCGTCGATGACAAGCAAGGACTGTCGGCAAAATCGCGTTTTATTGCCCATGTTGTCGCCGCCATCGTGGTGCTGTTTGGGCTAGGACTGGCTTGGTATTGGTGGTTGCCCGTGCTGCTCTACATCGTGTGGATGACTAATCTGTTTAACATTATGGATGGCTCGGACGGTTTGGCGGGCGGCATGGCGATGGCAGGTTTTACCTTGTACGGCTTTGCCGCGTTGCAACATGGCGGTGCGGAAGCCGAAGTGTTTGCCATGCTGTGTTTCGCCATCGGCGCGGCAGCATTAGGGTTTTTGTATTACAACTTTTATCCTGCCACGGTGTTTATGGGCGACGCGGGTTCGATACCGTTAGGCTTTCTCGCTGCCAGTTTGGGTGCATGGGGCTGGCAACAAAATTTCTGGCCGCTGTGGTTTCCGTTGTTAGTGTTTTCGCCGTTTGTAATGGACGCGACCACGACCTTGTTGCTGCGTTTACGACGCGGCGAAAAACTCTCGCAAGCGCATCGCAGCCACTATTACCAACGCTTAATTTTGAGCGGCTTTGGTCATCAAGCCACCGCGATTGTCGAATATGTATTGATGGCGTTTGTGGGCATGACTGCGCTATGGGGTGTCACGCAAACGCTTGCGGTACAGGCAAATTTACTGGCGTTTTGGGCAGCAATTTATATTGCTTTATCCATGTGGATAGATAAACGCTGGCGCAACTTTCAAACCGCACAGGAGCATCAATAATGTTACCTAAATCCAATACTCGCATGGTACTTGCCATGCTGCACGACAGCGTTGTGGCATTGTTCGCCTGGAGCTTGGCTTATGCCTTGCGCTTTAATTTTGAGTTACCCACCAATTTTTTGGCTGAATTCAAACATGCCGTAGGGTGGGTTGTACTACTACAACTTATCGTGTTCTGGCGCATGGGTTTGTATCGCGGCATTTGGCGTTACGCCAGCGTGCCCGATTTGAAACGCATCGTGCTGGCGGTGTTGGTTGCTGCCGCGCTGATTCCAGTTGCCTTATGGATGTTACGCGTCAATTTAATCGTGCCGCGCTCAGTGCTGATTCTCAACCCTTTATTGCTTATCGGCATGATGGGCGGCAGTCGGCTGCTGTATCGCTCTTGGAAAGAAACACGCTTGCATGGCAAGCTCAAGCTCGCCTCCGAACCCGTGCTGATATTGGGTGCGGGCGATGCGGCGATTCATTTAGCCAAAGACTTAGTCAAGAATCCCGCTTGGCAATTAGTTGGTTTTTTAGATGACGACAACAACAAACAAAACTGCGTGCTGCATGGCATAAAAGTGCTGGGAAAATTGGACGACTTAGATCGCTGGGTGACACATTTCTCAGTGGAAAAAGTCATTCTTGCCATGCCGTCGAGCTCGCATCAACAACGCAAACGGGCAATTCAACTTTGCCAGGCCGCAGGTGTAGAAGCCTTATCCGTGCCGTCTTCCGACGACTTGATGTCGGGCAAAGTGGGCGTGGCGCAACTGCGTGCGATTGAGTTGGACGATTTATTAGGACGTGACCCCGTGCGCCTAGACAAAGCGGGGCTGCAAAAATTGTTGGCAAATAAAATCGCTTTAGTCACGGGTGCGGGTGGCTCGATAGGCTCGGAGCTGTGTCGTCAAATCGCGCTCTACGCGCCCGCCCAATTAGTATTGTTTGAACAAAATGAATTCGCGCTGTACACCCTAGAACAAGAGCTCAAGCAAACTTTCCCTCAGCTTAATTTTTTATGCATCGTCGGCGACGTACGCGATGCCGCGCGCGTCAATGAAGTGTTTACCGCGCAAGCCCCGCACACGGTATTCCACGCGGCAGCTTACAAACATGTGCCGATGATGGAGCAAAACAATGCCTGGCAAGCAATCCGCAACAACGTACTTGGCACTTACACCGTGGCGCGCGCCGCGCTCGATTGCAACATCGCCAAATTCGTGTTGGTGTCCACCGATAAAGCGGTCAATCCGACCAATGTGATGGGCGCGTCGAAACGCTTGGCAGAGCTGGTGTGTCAGGCGTTGCAGCCCGCACAAAACTCAGGAAAAACGCGCTTCGTGATGGTGCGTTTTGGCAATGTGTTAGGCAGCACGGGCAGCGTGATTCCTAAGTTCCGCGCGCAGATTGCGGCGGGCGGGCCAATTACCGTGACGCATCCCGACATCACGCGTTTTTTCATGTCGATACCTGAAGCGGCGCAATTAGTTTTGCAAGCGGGCTTAATGGGGCAAGGCGGTGAAATTTTTGTCTTGGATATGGGCGAGCCAGTCAAAATTGTGGACTTGGCAAAAGAACTCATTCGCTTGTCTGGCATGAAAGAAGACGACATCAAAATCGAATTCAGCGGCTTGCGCCCAGGCGAAAAACTCTATGAAGAATTGCTTGCCGACGATGAAAATACCTTGCCCACGCCGCATCCAAAATTGTTTATCGCGCAAGCAGTGCAATGCGATGCCGCATGGCTGGAACGCTTGCTGCTATGGGCTGCTGCGCCGACCAAACCTGATACCCAAGTGCGCGCCGACTTAACGCAATGGGTGCCCGAATATCAGCCTTATAGCGACACCGTAAAATGATTCCCCTGAAGCTGTCGGTCATCATCATCACCAAAAACGAAGCGGCTAACATTCGCGACTGCTTGGCTTCAGTGGCGTTCGCCGATGAAATTGTGCTGGTCGATTCGGGTAGCACGGATGACACAGTTGCCATCGCACGCGCGCTAGGCGCGCAGGTATTTGAGTTCGCCGATTGGCCAGGTTTTGGCGCGCAAAAAAATCGCGCTTTGCATTTTGCCAGTCATGCTTGGGTGTTGTCGATTGACGCTGACGAGCGCGTCACGCCTGCTTTACAAGCCGAATTATTGGCGGCGATGCACGGCGAATTCGACGGTTATTTTGTGCCGCGTTTATCGCAATTTTGCGGCACGTTTATTCATCATTGCGGTTGGTATCCCGACTATGTGTTGCGCTTATTCAAAAAATCTTGCGCGCGTTTTTCCGATGATGTGGTGCATGAACACGTCGAGCTGCAAGGTCGCTCTGCCCGCCTGCGCAACGATTTATTGCATTACACTTATTTGAATAAAGCGGATGTTGAACGCAAGACTTTGCAGTATGCGCAAGCGGGTGCGGAAAAAAGTTTTGCACATGGCAAGCGCGCAACCGCACTGGATGCTTATCTGCGCAGCGGCTGGGCTTTTATTCGTACCTATGTGTTGCGTGCAGGCGTTTTAGACGGCACAGCGGGTTATCAAGTTGCGCGTATGAATGCCCAAACAACCTACTTGAAATATCAGCAATTACAGTTTTTGAGCCGTCAGCCGAAACGGTTATAAAGCGGATGGAGTCATGTTAAACACCATCAAAATTATTTTTTTATTGCTGTGCTGCGAGCTCTCTGCGCAGGTCGAGGCAACAGAAATTTCCTTGTATTTTCCGGTTGCGGTAAATGGCTCTATCGCCTCAACCTTGCGGCATTTAATTGCAGATTTTGAGCACGACTATCCCGACATCCATGTCACGCCGATGTATGCGGGAACTTATCAAGAAGCCTTGGCTAAAACTTTGTTAGCACAAAAAAATGGTCACCCTCCCGCCCTCGCGGTGCTCTTTTCCACCGATGTTTACACGCTGATTGATGCTCACGCGATTGTGCCCTTTGACGAGGTGCTTGCTGCGAATAACGCCTCCTTACCTAATTTTTTTCCTGCCCTGATGAGCAATAGTCGTGTGGCAGGCAAAACGTGGGGCGTGCCGTTTCAGCGTTCAACAATTCTGATGTATTGGAACAAAGCCATGTTTCGCGAGGCAGGCTTAGACCCCGACCACGCACCGCAAAATTGGCGCGAGATGAGCGCGTATGCGCGCCAACTTGAGCGTAAAGATATGAAGCAAAGAATCACGCGCCTAGGCATCACCATTCCTGCCACGGACTTTCCGTATTGGATGCTGCAAGGCATGGTGACTGGGCGCGGCGCGCGTTTGATGAACGCCACCGGCACACAAACTTATTTTGATGACCCGCTAGTCATTGCCGCCTTAAATGATTGGGTGCAACTCTGGCTAAACGGTAATACACAAGCGCAAGAGTTAACTGATTGGCACGCGGTCAGCGAAGATTTTTTGCACGAAAAAACCGCCATGCTGTGGACGACCAGTGGCAATTTAAGGTACTTGCAAGAACACGCAAAGTTTGATTTTGGCGTGTCGATGTTGCCCGGCACTGGTTGGCAAGGTTCGCCTACAGGCGGCGGAAATTTTTATTTACTGCAAGGCAGTAGTGCAGAGGAACAACGTGCCGCACTCACTTTGGTGCAATGGATGGTATCGCCTGAACACACAGCACGATGGAGCATCGCATCAGGCTATATCGCCGTCACCAATGCCGCTTATGAAACTGAGCTAATGCGTGCGCATCTGGCAAAATTTCCCAATGCCGCGATAGCAAAAAATCAACTCGAATTTGCTGTGCCCGAACTTTCTACCCACTTTAATCAACGTGTGACCGCTGTACTCAACGATGCTATCGTCGCCGCATTAACAGGCGAAAAATCTGCCCAAGCAGCCTTGCAGCAAGCGCAAGCGCGTGCAGTGAAAATTTTGTTACCTTATCAACGATGACCCTCTCCTCTCTTCTTTCGACTGTGCGCACGATGGTGCATACGACACGGGCAACTTTGCGGACAGCGTTTTGGCATAAGCGGAAATGGCAAGTATTGAGTTGGCTCGCCCCCATTGTGGTGGGGTTAATTAGCTTAGAGGTAGCGAGCATTATCAACAATCAACAAGCGCGCGAAGTGGCTCACGAGAATCAGGTAGATTTTGCGGTGCGGGTACGCGAAACCGTGGCAATTTTCCAAGAGCGTATGGCGAACTATCAGCAAGTGCTGCGCGCCACACAAAGCCTATTTGCCGCGTCTGAGTCAGTCAATGCAGCTGAATTTAGTCGGTTTATCGAACACAGCGAGCTCTATAAGCTGCGCGGCTTGCAAGGCATCGGCTATGCAGAAATGAACGCGCCTAAAAATGGCGATATGAGCAGCACGGTGCGTTATGACATGTCATTTAATCGCCCTGCCGAGCTGTTTGTGGGCGTGGATTTTTTTGCGCAACCATCGCGCCGCCCAGCTTGGGAATATGCACGCGATACAGGATTGTTAGCGATTAGCAATAAGCTCCCGTTACCCGAAGAAAATCCACGCGAAATTGCGGCGGGCTATCAAATGGTATTACCGATTTATCGTAAGCCCAGTGAGCAAAATAACACTGATGAGCGGCGTAAAAACTTGCAGGGCTGGGTGTATGCACGCTTTAGTATGGACGGCTTAATCGAAGGTATTTTGGGTGAGCGTCCCAACATCGCTATTAGTATTCTTGACGGAATTGAGCCGCAAACTTTATTGCACAATCGACCACGCGCGGGGGACGAGTCCACTGCGCAATTATTGATTTCAAATACGCTGGTAGAAATCGGCGCGTACCAATGGACGATTGTGGCGCAGTCGCAGCCTAACCTCATGCCGACGACCGCCATGCAAGAGCTCGAAGAGCATCGTCATACCGGCTGGGGGTTGAGCGTGCTATTCGCCGTATTAAGCTGGCTGTTTGTGCGCTGGCGCATCCGTGTGTTGCGTCACGAAAGCCTGCTGCAAGCAGCCAAAGCCGATGCCGAACATGCCAATCTCGCCAAGTCAAAATTCCTCGCGGCTGCTAGCCACGACTTGCGCCAACCTATCCACGCGCTGTGTTTATTTTTAGACGTATTGAGTAGCACGACACTGAATGTGCAACAACAAAAACTGCTAGAGCAAATTCGTTTAGCTTCCGATGCCACTAACAATATGCTCAACACCTTGTTGGATTTTTCGCGCATCGAAGCGGGGGCGGTCGAAGCGCGTATGCAAAATTTTCCGTTGCAAAAATTATTCGTCGCAGTGAGCAATGATTTTCAATCGCAAGCCGCCAGCAAAGGCTTGCGCTACCGTATGCGTAACACGCGCATTAGCGTGCATTCAGATCCGATGTTATTAGAAATGATGTTGCGGAATTTGGTCTCGAACGCGCTGCGTTATACCCATCACGGCGGAATTTTGTTGGCGTGTCGTAAGCGTGGCAATAAGGTGTTGATTGAAGTATGGGACAGTGGCATTGGCATTGCGCCAGAGCACCAAGAAACAATTTTTCATGAGTTCCAACAACTCAATAATCCCGAACGTAACCGCGATAAGGGCATGGGGTTAGGCTTGGCGATTGTGCAAGGGCTAGCACGCACTTTGTCCCACCCTTTAACGCTGCGCTCTATCCCTGCACAAGGCAGCGTGTTTCGTATCAGCGTGCCGCTGGCAAAGCCTTAGTGCGCCAGCCTTGCCAGCCTTTTCGTAGCACAGCGAACGCGGCATAACTCGCCAGCAATGGGTCGATAAAATAATCCCACGCGTTGTTCGATTCATACACTCCAAGCGACCAAGCCAACGTCGCCAGCGCGATGCTCAAAACGATTAAATTGGACTGCCGCCACCATGCCAATAATGCAATTAGCAACACCACGCTGAAAAAGCCTGCCTCGCCGTAACCCAAGCGATACGGGTCATACAAGCTGATGCCTAGCGTCATGGGATAAAAAATCAGCGCGACGACGGCGATAAATATCAATAGCTGCGTGCGTGATTTTTCAGTTGCGACGATGCCATAAGGACGCAGTATCGCCAGCCCAATTAACACCAGCGTAGTGATACTTAAATCACCCACCATGCCGCGCGTGTAACCTGCTAAAGGCAAGCCATTCAAGGGTAATAAAACCAGCAAAAATACTGCTGCCATAAGCCAGCTTAAGCGTTGCCAAGTAAAGCTGCGCACGGCAGGCACGAGCAGCACGCAAGCGGCAAGCGCGCTGGCGTGTCCGCATAATCCTGTGACATCGGTGAGCATCATGGCGCGTCCTTTTGCGGGGCTTTTAACACCTGATTTTCCAGCCAAGCGGCATTGAATTGCACATGCTTAATCAAGCCGCGATTCCAGGTATAGACCAGATGAAAGTCGCCGCGCTGGGTCTGGATTAAATACGGATAAGAAAACTCAAAGTCGCATAAAGCGGGACATTTATTGCGCTGCGCAGTTGCCGCATAAGGCGCGCCATCGGTGACATTCGCGTCGCTCGTCATTGCCAGTTGCGCAGTGCGCTGCGCAAACTTTTCGGCACTCACCGCCACCTCGCTCTCCTGCTCAAATTGATACACGCTGCGCCAGCTCATGCCGCGATCGCTAGACACCATCAAGGACAAGGCGTGGCGACCGACCGCCACATTATTCAGTACCGCCAACATGCGTCCATCGGGTAACGACACGCCCGTCAACGCCGCATCAGGATTGGCGGTGGCGAGTTTAGTCGGCGCGCGCCAAGTCTTGCCGCCGTCCTGCGTTTGCGTAGCAATCACGCGCTTAGGCGGCGCGTTGGTGTGGCGCATCAGCACCGTGGCGTGTTCGCTATCGGTAATGAGCAACACGGGTTGAATACCTAATTTGCCGCTGCTCAAGCGTTGCTTATCCAACACTGTGCCGTGTTGGGAAATGCGCAACAGCTCGCCAAACTTACCTAAAAATTCGTGATACACAGGCAAGCCAAAACTGCCGTCTGCATAGCTAAAAGGCGTGCCTTTAATCAGTGTGCTGATATTGATAAACGGTGAGGTAATCAAGCGACGCGGCGTGTCCCAACTCACCCCTTCGTCACGGCTAGTGATAACAGAAATCGAACTGCCCGCCCAACCACCGAGCGACACCGTGACAAAATATAAAACTAATGCACCATCGGCGCGCCTTGCTGCGACTGGATTGCCGAGCTTCTTCACATAACGCCATACGCCTTGCTGGGTTTGCTCGCGATTGATAATGGTCTGCTCTGCTCCCCAATTTTTCCCGTCAAAAATCGCGCTGCGCAGCGTCACATCTTGCGCACCTTCGCGACTGCCTGCGAACCAAAACGCGCGCAATTTTCCATCGTTTAATTCGATGAGCGATGCCGCATGGGTGGCGATATTTAATTGGTGCGAGACAAACTCGCTGTGCAAAAAAGCGGGACTGGCGACGGGCGCAATCGCAGTCTGTTGAAAGCCATTCACTAGACTACGTTGCGCAATTTTTTGTGTGGCAGCGAGACTTGCCAAAACCAGTAAGGCTAGCAGGAATAAGCGTTTGCGTGGCATTAACGACATTGCTCCGCAAGCGTTAAGGCGGGCAAGTTGGGCAGCGTAGCGGTAGATTGCAGCAGCACTTCGCGCACGAATAAATACTCAAAAAATTTGCCGTGCAAAAACATTTCCTTAAGCTCAGCCGAGCTTTGTCGACCGCGTATATCCAAGCGTTGCGCGATGATTTTGCAGTCCGCACATAAACTCGTTTGCACGTCTTGCTGAAGCGGGATTTGCACGGCAAAGAATGGATAACGCGCGGCTAATTGCGGCACGGTGAGATGTAGATTTTCTTGATAGGCGGTGAGCTGGGTGTGCGGCAACAGGAATTGATAACGCTCATCCGACGCGCGAAAGTCACACGGCACAGCCACGTTCCTGCCTTGCAGCGCAGCTTGCGTGGCGGCGTTATAAATCGCTAACTGTGTATCAAAAGGACGTAAAAAAGCGGCAAAACTAAGCAGCACCAATACGCCCGCAACAGGCACAGCATCACGCGTTAAGCCTGGCACAAACAGCGCGGCGACTATCAACACGCCAGTCAAAAATAGCAACAGCCAAAAGCCTGTCGCATATAAATGAGCGTCGCCAATTTCGCTTTGCAAGCGCGCTGCCAACACCACTAAACCCAATAAAAATAAGCCCAATAGAGCCAATGTTGCGACGAAAAATTTGCGACTAATGGCTTGCCAATGCAGTGCGGCAAGCAGTGCCAGCGCGGGCATCACGGCTAATAAATAGCGTCCTGAGCGTTGGCTGGGCAAGGCGAAGCTGATGAAAAAGGCAGCGATCCACAGCCACAATAATTGCTCTTCACGTGTGAGGCTGCGGCGTTTTTGCCAAGCCGTGACGCACACGCCGATAGCAATAAAAGTGAGCAATCCAGCGTTGCTTAAAAACGCTGCGCTGTAGCTCCACACACTCGAACCACCCCACAGTAATTTCGCGAGGTAACTGCCGCCATGGGGATCAAATTTAGCTGCGTTTTCACCAATCACAAACTCCTGCCACACCGCGCGGGGATTGGGGTCTAGCGCGAACCACAAAGCGAATATCGCACACGCTATGCTGATGCTGAGAATAATTTTTAGGGCATCGCGACGCAAAAAAACGGCTAAATAAAAATCACGTTCATGTAAATACCAAGCGGCTAAAACCAGCGTCATCGGCAAGCCCAGCGCGAAAGATTTATACAAAAAAGCGATGCCGATGCTGATACCAAATAACAGCGGCATGAGGTAGCGCGACTGAAAACTGGCGCGCCAATTAAGCAAAATAAATAGCGGTAAACACAGCCAAAAAACTTCGGCAGCGTTGGTTAAAAATGGACGACCAAAACGATAGGTGGAGAAAAATGCGAGGAAGGTCAGCGCGGCGATAAAGCCCGTTGCGACTTGCCCAGTGAGCCGCCAGGCGGTAAAAAAAAGCAAGGAGGCGGTGAGCAAAGTGTAGAGCACCGACGGCAAACGTAATGCCGTTAAATCCCAGTTTTTACCGCCGTCGCTGCTTGCGATGCCTTGCCAAAATAACAGCGGCGGCTTGGTGTTGCGCATCCCATCTAACTGCGATTGCAAAGGCAAATAATTGCCGCTGGCAGCGGTTAAACGAGTGATGTGCAGATAGACATTTTCATCGCCATTTTTTGGAATGTACTGACTATCTAGCGCGTAAAAATAACTGCTAATCGCCAATAGCAGCGCGGCAATCAGCCCTGCCAATCGAGCCTTATTTTGCCGCGTCGTCATCTAATTTTGGAATGTTGGGCAACGCCATTTCATCCGCATCGCTAGGCTTGTGGTGACGGAACGTCCAAAAGTTATTCACCAAGAAATTAAATACGCTCGCCAACACAATCGCTGAAGTGTTCGCCACGAGGTAATGCAAATGCGCCACCAGTAGCTTGGTCAGCACAAATTGCAACACGATGCCTATCCACACCGCGAGCGCGTATTGACCAAAATGCAGCAGTAAATGTTTGTCGGGATGATGCTGACGATCACGCCATGTCCAAGCGCGATTCCACAAAAAATTATTCACCGTAGCGCAAAAAATCGCCGTTGCCAGCGACACATTCAGGCGCATATCGGTCGAGCCAATGGCGCGGAATAAAAATTCTTGGCTAACAAATAACACCGCCAAATTAACCAACACACCTGACGCGCCGACTGCGCCGAATTTCATAAAGCGACGTTTGAACAGCCACACAAAACTGCGATGTTGAATGACGCGATCTATCATGCTGGGGTACTTTCGGCGGCTTTGGCAGCGAGCATTTCGTGGGCTTTTTGCAACACTTGTTGCGGGGCGATTTGCTTTAAGCATTGATTGTCGCCATCGCACGCGGAAGCTCTATGGTTATACGCGGTGAGGCACGGTGAGCAAGGCAGGTTGCGATAAAAACAATAGGAATTGGTGCCTAACGATTTATACAAAGTGGGCGTTTCAGGGCCGAAGAAAATAATGGTCGGCAGCTTGGGCGTGAGTGCGGCGAATTGTCCGGGGCCGCCGTCATTGGTGATGAGCAAACAGGCTCTATGAAACACCGCCAACAAATGCCGCACTGATTTGGTATAGCCCGCCAAATTGACACAAGCGGCATCTTTACAAAAATCCACCACTTGCTGGGAAATCTCGCGATCACCTTTCATACCGATGACCCCCACCGCGTAACCCTCTGCCAGCAAGGCTTTGGCGACTTGGCAATAGTGCTGTATCGGCCAAGCGCGGATCGGCAAGATGCCACCGCTGGGATAAATCAGCACCAGTTTTTTGTCTTTAATCGGTGGGTAAAAGTTGTGCAATTCTTTGCTGACTTGCATTAACTCTTCAATCGGAAATTCCAGTACGGGCGTTTTGCCGACATAGGGTTCGGGGAATAATTTATTGGCGGGCGTGCTGTCCGATTCAATTGCCGCTGCCAAACTCAAAAACTGCTGAGTCAAATGGCGATAGGTGTTGTAAGCCACGCGACGGTTGATGAATGTGCCGCGATACAAGCCTTCTTGGGTGTGTCGATAAAAGCCAACGCGATACGCCGCGCCCGACAAATAGGAAAAAATACTGCTGACGCGCGAAAATAATTCGCAATCAATTACTGCATCAATTTTCAAATCGCGCATTTTGATAATCGCATCGACACTATCTTTGAGCAGCGTTTTGAACGAGCTGTCATTGAGCGTGATGACGTTTTCTTTAGGTATCAACTCCATCAAATCCAGTACTTCGCGATTTTTGCCGAACATCAGCACATGAATTGCTGCGTCGGGATATTGCTGTTTGAGACGCATAAACATCGGCTGCGCCAGCACCAAGCTACCCATTTCAGACAACAGAATGACGAGGATATTTTGTGGCAGAATGCCGTCGGGTTCGCGCTTAAACACGCGGTTAAGTCCCGACAACAGCCAGCAAATTGGCACACCAATATATCGGTCAACGGCACGCTGATGGTTTATGTCCATAGGATTTTTAAGCTAGGAAGGGAAAGAGGGGATGAAACAGGGCGCGGATTATCGAAGATTTCAATAAAGCTCGCAACCGCCAGCAAGTGCTGGCGTGACACAAGATTACTTAGGTGCGACTGCTGATGCAGGGGCTGCGGCTTTAGCAGCGTTGCTTACTTCAGGTTTAGCGTCAGCTTTGGCTGCTGCACCACCACGCTTGTAGCTCAAATGCTTAGTGCCGCCATCGCAAGTGCCGATGGTTTTGCCCGTATCTTCTGCACCGTTCGTCACGATGTCCAAAGTGTAGTTTTGTACGCCTTTGGTTTTGAAGGTCGCCTCAATTTCAGATTTCAAGTCTTCGCACGGTTTAGCCGCAAAAGCACTCTGTGCCAGACCCAACAAACCGACAACAACTAATAAACGCATGGCTTTCATGTGAACTCCTTAAAGTTAATTCGCAACCAACAGGGTGCGAGTTGGCAATTTTACCAGCCGTTAATAATGCTCGTTAGCTGACAAAATCGCCGCAAAGTGTCTGCGCTCAAAGCAAGGTTGTCAATATGTTATGCCACGCACTTTGCTGGTGCGAATCCGGCTGCTGTGTGCCTTGGTTTGCCCGATTTGCGTGCGGCGCGCTAGAAAAAGAACGCTGCAAAGCCTCTAAAACATTAGTCTGTTGGCGGCGGCACGCATATTGCTTTGTCTAAGCCATGAATAAAAATACTGTTTTTAATGAGATGCTCCAGCGCGATGGGCAAGTGCGTGGCGTGTATGCAGATTTTGCGGACTGGCTTAAAACCGTGCCGCACGGACGGCTGGAGCAAAAACGCCTCGAAGCGGAGCTGCTATTTCGGCGCGTCGGCATTACCTTCAATGTCTATGGTGAAGAAGCGGGTGCGGAACGCTTAATTCCATTCGACGTGATGCCGCGCATTTTGGCGGCGAGTGAATGGCAAAAACTCTCGGCGGGCGCGATTCAACGCGTGCGTGCGCTGAATGCTTTTTTGCATGACATCTACCATCAGCGCGACATTATTCGGGCAGGCATCGTGCCTGAAAGCATTTTAAGCAACGAGATGTTTCGCCCTGAAATGATGGGTGTTGATGTGCCAGGTGGCATCTATGCGCATATCGCAGGCATTGACATTGTGCGCACCGACGAACACGATTTTTTTGTGCTGGAAGATAATTTGCGCACCCCGTCTGGCGTGTCGTATATGTTGGAAAATCGCAAAATGATGATGCGACTTTTCCCTGATTTATTTAAGCGTTACCCCGTCGCGCCCGTCGAACATTACCCGCAAGTGTTATTGAATAATCTGCGTGCGGTCGCCCCCGTTGGCGTGTCCGCGCCGACTGTGGTGTTGCTCACGCCAGGGGCTTATAACAGCGCGTATTTTGAGCACGCTTTTTTGGCGCAACAAATGGGTATTGAGCTCGTAGAAGGACAAGATTTGTTCGTCCATGACGATGCGGTGTTTATGCGCACCACGGAAGGGCCGAAGCGGGTCGATGTGATTTATCGCCGCCTCGACGATGAGTATCTCGACCCCTTGGTGTTCAACGCTGATTCGATGTTGGGCGTGCCAGGGTTGGTGTCGGTGTATCGCAATGGCGGCGTGACGCTTGCCAATGCCATTGGCACGGGCGTGGCGGACGACAAGGCGACCTACACTTATGTGCCCGAAATGATTCGTTTCTATTTAGGCGAAGAGCCGATTTTGCAAAATGTGCCGACGTATCGTTTGTCGCGAGCCGATGATTTGGCGTATGTCTTAGAACATCTGCACGAGCTGGTGGTGAAGGAGGTGCAAGGCTCTGGCGGCTACGGCATGTTGGTAGGGCCTGCTGCCAGTCAGGCGCAATTAGCGGAATTTCGTGCGCGCATTTTGGCGCATCCGTCGAATTACATCGCGCAACCCACCTTGGCTTTATCGGCGTGTCCAACTTTGGTTGAGCAAGGTATTGCGCCCCGTCATGTGGATTTACGTCCCTTTGTGTTGTCAGGAAAAACAGTCTCATTAGTCCCTGGTGGTTTATCGCGCGTGGCATTAAAGGAGGGCTCTTTGGTGGTGAATTCTTCGCAAGGCGGCGGTACGAAAGACACGTGGATACTTAATCAGGAGCTGCCATGTTAAGCCGCACCGCCGACCATCTGTATTGGATGGCACGCAATATCGAGCGCGCTGAAAATATGGCGCGGGTGTTAGATGTCACGCAAAAAATGGCGTTGCTTGCTCATGCGGGACAACAAGAAGCCGCGCTGTGGCCGCCGCCCGTGATGATTTCGGGCAACTTGGCGGCGTTTCAAAATCAGGCGGGCGAATTGAATGCCGCACAGGTGTTTCGCTATCTCGCCTTAGATGAAAATAATCCCACCAGCATTGTCAGCTCGCTAAATTGCGCACGCGAAAATGCGCGTGCGGTACGCGTCGCGATGTCGTCGGAGATGTGGGAAAACGTCAATGCTTTGTGGCTAGAGTTGCGTGCGCGCATTAGCGTAGGTATTAGCGAAAATGAGCTCAGCGAGTTTTGCGAGTGGGTGAAATCCAGCTCGCATTTATTTCGCGGCGTGACCTCTGGCACGATGTTGCGTGACGATGCGCACCGCTTTGTGCAGCTCGGCACTTTCATCGAACGCGCTGACAACACCGCACGTTTATTGGATGTGAAATATCACTTGTTGTTGCCCTCGCAAGAGTCAGTTGGCGGCGCATTGGACTATTACGAATGGAGCTCTTTGTTGCGCTCGGTGTCGTCTTTTGAGGCTTACCAAAAAGTGTTTCGCGACACCATCGAGCCGTGGCGCGTCGCTGAATTATTGGTGTTGCGTGCCGATTTGCCGCGTTCCTTACATGCCTGTTTTGATGAATTATTGGCGATTCTGGAACAGCTCAGCAGCGGCTCTAACAAGGAATGTTTACGCTTGGCGGGCGAGCTTCATGCGCGCTTACATTACGGCAGTATGGAAGCGATTTTTCAAGCGGGGCTGCATGAATTTTTGGCCGACTTTATTCAGCATAACAATCGCCTTGGTCTCGAAATTCAACACGCTTTTTTGTCGCCGCCGTTATGAAATTACACATCGAACACCACACCCATTACCACTACGAGCAGCCGATTTTGCATTCCGTGCAGCATTTACGCCTCACGCCGCAAACGGGTTTTGGACAAACGGTTAAGCATTGGAAACTGCGCGTTAATGGTCGTCTCACCGCCTATCGCGACAGCTATGGCAATGCCGCGCACACCTTGGTGATGAATGCTGCGCATCAAGAAATTGACACGCAGATTCAATTTAGAAGTGCAACCGCTTGCGGTTGCTTGGTGTAAAGAACTTCCACGCCGAAGAATACCTCATGAGGTGTTCTAAAACCCAGCAC
>Ga0209824_10000490_pt1 | contig 24444 bp, 22 predicted proteins | sample VDWuncwatermetaG_FD_184124 | JGI IMG/M metagenome (GOLD analysis project Ga0209824, IMG submission 184124) | Wastewater microbial communities from Netherlands to study Microbial Dark Matter (Phase II) - VDW unchlorinated drinking water (SPAdes)... ...
CTTCACCCTTCCCCCTTCACCCTTCACCCTTCACCCTTCACCCTTCACCCTTCACCCTTCACCCTTCATCCTTCCCCATCCCCTGCTACAATTCGCACCTCGTACATTACTCACGCTACCCATGCACACCCTCATCTGCGGTTCCGTCGCTTTCGACACCATCATGGTGTTCGGCGATCACTTCAAGAACCACATTCTGCCTGAAAAAATCCATATCCTGAATGTGGCGTTTCTGGTGCCGGATATGCGCCGCGAATTTGGCGGGTGCGCCGCCAACATCGCTTACAACTTGCAGGCGTTGGGCGGGTCGCCGCTGATGATGGCTGCGGTGGGCGACGATTACGCGCCTTACGCGGCGCGCTTCGAACACTTGGGCTTGTCGCAACGCCACGTCCGCGTCGTTCCGGGGAGCTTTACCGCGCAGGCGTTTATCACCACCGATCTGGCGGACAACCAGATTACCGCGTTTCATCCGGGGGCGATGAATTTTTCGCACTATAACCACGTCGCCGATGCGGTCGATGCGGTCGATGCGGCGCAACCGATTAGCCTCGGCATCATTTCGCCCGACGGGCGCGAGGGTATGCTGCAACACGCGCGCGAGTTTGCCGATGCGGGCATCCCGTTCGTGTTCGATCCGGGGCAGGGCTTGCCGATGTTCGACGGCGAGGCGTTGCTGCAATTTATCGAACAGGCAAAATACGTGACCGTCAACGATTACGAGGCACAACTTTTGCAAGAACGCACCGGTCACAGCTTGGCGGCGTTGGCGCAGCGAGTCGACGCGTTGGTCGTCACGCTGGGCGAGCAGGGTTCGACAATTTATACGGGCGGTCAACAGATCGCCATCCCCTGCGTTAAAGCGAGTGAGCTGGTTGATCCCACCGGTTGCGGCGATGCGTATCGCGCCGGGCTGCTTTACGGGATCGCGCAGGGATATGACTGGCAGACCACCGGGCAGCTCGCCTCACTGATGGGTGCCATCAAGATCGCGCATCGTGGCGGACAGAACCATCCCGTCAGCACGGATGAAATCGGTCAACGGTATTTTGAAACTTTCGATCAACGGCTTTGGTAGGAGAGCCTCTAATAGTTTATATCTCCGTCATTCCCGCGAAGGCGGGAAGTAGGGCGGAAAAGCGTAGCGCCTTCCGCCGTATGTGTGTGACCGTTCGGCGGATTATGGGCGTAGCCCGGTATCCCGTGGAAACGCCTTCGGCTCTCCACAGGATACCGGGCTGCGCCCATAATCCGCCCTACTTCCCGCCTGCGCGGGAATGACGAGTTGTTAGAATCCCCCTAAATTTTATAAAGGAAGATCATGGAACACACAAAATTATTCGCAAGCGTAGTCTTAGTCACCAGCATGGCGACACTTTACGGTTGTGCCGCCCCCAGCATGTCGGGCGGGGCTTACACGCGCGGCGAGGCGCGGCAGGAACAGAACGTTCGCATGGGCGTGGTGGAAAGCGTGCGCCAAGTGCAGATCGAAGGTACGCGCAGCAGCATCGGCGCGGGCGCGGGCACGGTGATCGGCGGCATCGGCGGCAGCAACGTCGGTCAGGGTAAAGGTTCGGCAGTGGGCAGCATCATCGGCGCAGTCGCAGGCGGCGTGGCGGGACAGGCGGCCGAAGAAATGGCGACGCGCAAGGCCGGTTTTGAAATCACCGTGAAGCTCGACAACGGCAGCATGGTGGCGATCACCCAGGAAGCCGACGAAGCCTTCAAACCGGGCGAGCGCGTGCGGATACTTTCCGGCGGCGGCGTGTCGCGGGTCACGCATTGAACCTAAAAAAGCAGTTTCACCACCAAGTCACCAAGTTCACCAAGGCGCACCAAGGTTTTAAAGCACACACACCCATCAGGTGATGAGTGGGCACAAAAACTCTACGCCTCCTTTGTGCTTCTTGGTGTTCTTGGTGACTTGGTGGTTCAAATACGGTTTTTAGTTGGTAGGATGGGTGGAGCATAGCGCAACCCATCATCGGTGCAACATCGAAGGGCACCCTTCGCCCTTCGACAAGCTCAGGAGGCTCAGGGCGAACGGTTTTTGGGCTAATGAATCATCTGGGTTGGTCTCTACGGTTTCCTCATTTCATCACCCCAACCATGAGCGTGGCCGGGCAAGAAAAAATCAAAGTCACATTCGGCCAGGCGGTGCGCATCGTCGCGCCTTACACCGGGCATCAATTCCTCGAACAATTCATCGTCGTCGTGCCAGTGGTGGCGTATCTGGCTTTTTTCCAGTGGGTGATCCTGCGCTGGGGCTTCGAGCAGATCGCGCTGATCGCTTGCGGCATCATGCTGGTGATCGTGGGGCTGATGTTTTTCATGGAGGGCGTGAAAATCGGCATCCTGCCGCTGGGCGAAGCCATCGGTCATATCCTGCCACAACGCACCGGCACGGCGGGCATTTTGATTTTTTCATTTCTGCTGGGTCTTTTGGCGGCTTATGGCGAACCGGTCATCGGTAGCCTGCAAAGCGCGGGGTCGGGGGTCGACGCGCAAAGAGCACCGTTGCTATACACGCTGTTGCTGGGCAAGCCCTGGTACATCGTCGCGGCGATTTCCGTCGGGGTCGGCATCGCTTTTCTGGTGGGGATGCTGCGTTATATACGCGGCTGGAGCATCAAACCCATTGTCCTGACGCTGGTCGGCATCGCCGCGGCCTTGACGCTGGTTGCCGCGCGCGACGCGGACATGGCTGCCGCGATGGGTCTGGCTTGGGACGCGGGCGCGGTGATCGCGGGGCCTGTTTCCACACCGTTGATCCTCGCGCTGGGCATCGGCGTGTGCGCGGCTTCTGGCAGATCGGACAGCGGCATGGCGGGTTTTGGCAGCGTCGGCTTGATGTCGCTGTTTCCGATTATCATGGTGCTGCTAGTGATTTTTTTTCTTCGCCAAACCGATTATATCGAGGTGGCGGCAACGGCGACTCAGTTAAAAAACGCCAGCGAAATCACTCTTAGCACTTTGCTGGCGGAGTCGCTCATCAACGGCGCGAGGGCGATTATTCCGGTGTTTGTGTTTCTGTGGCTGGTGCTGCGCGTGTGGTTGCAGGAGCGTGAATCCGGCATCCCACTGTCGCATTTTTTACTGGCGGGCGGGTTTGCGATTTTCGGTTTGTTCCTGTTTAATTTCGGACTGTCTATCGGCTTGGGTGAAATCGGCAACCAGGTGGGACAGCGTCTGCCGCATTCTTTTCACCCGCCCGAAACCGCCTTGTATCCGACCGAGATCGGAAAAATCATCGTCGTCCTGTTTGGCGGACTGCTCGGCTATGGCGCGACCCTGGCAGAGCCCGCGTTCAACACGTTGGGGCAGGAAGTCGAAGAAATTACCCAGGGCGCATTCAAAAAATGGTTGTTCAGCCAGGCCGTCGCCATCGGCGTGGGTGCCGGCGCGGCACTGGGGTTGGCCTCGCTGATTTACGGCATCGACCTGCTGCTGCTGTTGCTGCCACCTTATGCGGTGCTGTTCGTGCTGACATTGGTATCTGACGAAAAATATAACAGCATCGCCTGGGACGGCGGCGCGGTGACCACCGGGCCGGTGACGGTGCCGCTCAAAATCACTATCGGCATCGCGCTCAGCCACGCCACGGGATTTTCGGAAGGCTTCGGTATTCTCGCGCTGGCCTCGGCTTTTCCGATTATGAATATATTGTTACTGGGCCTGTATGTGCGAAGACAAGAGCGCAAAATGGAAGACGGGGGGGCTAATGGAAAATTCAAATAGTGCTACGCCGGACAACGCGCACGGCAAATTAAAACTCATCACCTGCGTGGTGCAACGCGGTCGCGCCGACAAACTGGTGAAGGCCGCGATCGCTGCGGGCGCGGACGGGGCCACGGTGTTTTTCGCGCGCGGCATGGGCATCCGCGAACGGCTGGGGTTATTGGGGCTGGCCATCGTGCCGGAAAAAGAAGTGATCCTGATTATCTGTCAGGACGCGCTCACCCGAGCGATCATGCAAGCGCTCACCGAGGCCGGCGGGCTCGATGTACCCGGCCACGGGCTGGCTTATGTCAGCGCGATAGAGTCGGTGGTGGGCATGACGACGATCCCTTAGGGTTCCGTAGGTCGGGCTTCAGCCCGACAACGCACCGCCATCAACGCATATCGCCGTCGGGCTGTCCACAGGATACCGGGTTTCACCCATAAGCCCGACCTACGGGGCTTGCTGTCGCGCGCTGCGTGGGAACGAGGCAACCGCCCATGCGATAATCTTCCGCATGAATCACGATATGACCTCACCGCTCGTTCAAATCTTCCGCGCTTGCCGTTTATTGCTGCACATTGTTTCCGGGCTGACACAGGCGTTTATTTATCCGCATGTGGCGCAAACCTTGCAGCGGCGCATGACACAAAATTGGTCGGCGGGTTTGCTCGGTATACTCAATATCAAATTGCGGGTGCACGGCGACTTGCCAGATGTGGAAAAAGGTGCGGTGATGCTGGCGGCAAATCATGTGTCGTGGTTGGATGTGTATTCGCTCAATGCCGCGAGTCCGGCGCACTTTGTGGCGAAGGCTGAAATCGCGCGCTGGCCGGTGCTCGGTTGGTTGAGCCGCCAAGTGGGCACGTTGTTTATCGAGCGCGCCAAACGCAGCGATACGGCGCGCATCAATCAAGACATTGCGGCGGCACTGGCGAAGGGTGACCGCGTGGCGGTGTTCCCCGAAGGCACCACCAGCGATGGCAACACACTGCGGCATTTTCATGCGTCGTTGTTGCAGCCTGCGGTGCTGGGTGGCGCGTGGTTGTATCCGGCGGCGATACGCTACACCGATGCGCGCGGCAATTTTTCGACGGCGACCGCGTATGTCGATATTTCGATGCAAGATTCGCTGCGGCAAATCTTGCGCCAGCCGCTGCTGCATGTGGACATCACTTTTGCTGCGCCCATCCATAGTCCCGGCAAAAATCGCCGCGAATTGGCGCGCGCCGCCGAGCAGGCTATCGCCAGCGCGCTGTCCCTGCCGCTGCCGCACAGCGGCCTGCCTCCGAAATAGAGGAACAAAATGAAACGAACGGATTTTGTCGCAGGACAAGGCGCGAAGAGGCGCATAGTTATTCATATGCAACGATGAGCAACGCTGTCATGCGGCAAAAGACGGCGTTTCATGTTTCTCTATTTCGGAGATAGGCCGCAGACTACCTGAAAAACCCGGCGATCTTCCAGGCGTACGCTAGTCAAACTTCCGCCCCACAAACAGCCGGTGTCGAGCGCGATAAAATTGTCGGTGACGCGCAAATCCAGCGCCGACCAATGGCCGCAGATGATTGTCGTCGCGCGGCTTTTTCGGTCGGGCACCTCGAACCAAGGCATAAATCCGGCGGGCGTGTCTTCGACTTTGCCTTTGTGCGTAAACTCCATTTTGCCGTCGGGGGTGCAGACGCGCATCCGCGTCATGGCGTTGACGATCACCCGCAGCCGGTCGTAGCCCTGCAAATCGTCGCGCCAGCGGCCCGGTTTATTGCCGTACATCGCACCGCAAAATTCTTGAAATTTTTCCCCGCGTAAAACCGTTTCAGCTTCGCGCGCCAACACCTGCGCCCGTGCCACGCTCCACGACGGCAACAAGCCCGCATGCACCATCACTGCGTTGCCCCCGACGTGCAGCAGCGGTTGCTGCCGCAGCCATCCGAGCAATTCATCGCGGTCGGGCGCGGCCAATATCGCTTGCAAGGTGTCGCTTTTATGCGGCTTTACCGCGCCCGCCGCCACCATCAACAAATGCAAATCGTGGTTGCCCAGCACCATCGTCGCCGCGCCCGCTTCAACCAGCGACTTGACGCGCCGCAACACCGCCAACGAATCTGCACCGCGGTTCACCAGATCGCCGACTAGCCACAGTTTGTCGTGCGCCGGGTCAAACGCGATTTTCTCGAGCAGTGCGCAGAAATCGCGATAGCATCCTTGGATGTCGCCGATCGCGTAAGTCGCCATGATCCTAGAAACCGCAGTTGGACGGGGTGGAGTGCATGGTTATGGGAGTGCGTGGCAAGGCGCAATGAGGCGGAATGGTCATTCCATTCCAACGAATTGCAACGAAGCCACGCGCTTCCAGAACCGTGCAATCCGCCCTGTAGCGGAGGCTCACCAAACGGGTGAGCGCACAATTTCTAAATAAGTTTATTAAAACCATCATCTTGGATTGTCAGCAGAGCGGTCAACTGCGGTTTCTAGTGTAGTGTTTCACGCTAAGCGGCACTTTAATAAGAATGACCAGATTGTTGTCAGGCAAGGCGCGAGGAGGCGCATAGTTATTCATATGCAACGACGAGCAACGCAGCATGGCGACAATCTGGACATTCTTATGTGCTGTTTAGCGTGAAACACTACACTAGGATAACTATTGTGCGCGGCGCACCATAAAATCGACCACCATTTTTATTTCGGTATCTGTCAAATTGGAGCCGCCCCTGGGGGGCATCACGCCGATGCCTTTGAAGGTGTTTTGATAAAGCCGATCTATACCGCGTTCGATACGCGGCTTCCACGCCGCGTGGTCGCCGAGCTTGGGCGCACGCGCCACCCCCGTGTCGTGACAGGCCGCGCACCTATCATCATACAAAGCCCCAGCCCCGCCATCGCTTGCCGCGCCCGCCGCAGGGGTGGCCGCAGGTGCAGGCGTTGTATCCGGTGACGCTGCCGCCCGAGGTGCTGTCGCTGGCGGGGTTGTATTGGTTTTGGAAGTTGCTGGAGCAGGCTGCACCTTATCGGACAACTTAAAATTCGCGCCGGATTTATTCGCCATATAAGCCACGGCGCGCATCACTTCCTCGTCGGTCAGCTTGGGGTTGCCGCCACGTGGCGGCATTTGTCGCACGCCCTTGATCGCCTCCTGCGTGAGCGCGTCCAGCCCTTCCGGGATCAGCTTGCCCCAGGCTTTTTTGTCGCCGATTTTGGGCGCGTTCATGACTCCGGTTTGATGGCAATGCGCGCACACCGCTTTCACCACTGCTTTGCCGCTCTGTGCTGCCTTGGTGTTTGCGGGCGGTTTGGGTGCGGTGACGGCAGTTGGGGCAGATGGGGCAGAAGGGGGGGCTGAGGAGGTGGTGGCTGCCGAAGTTGTTGTCATGACGACGGCAAGCGCACACCCCGCCACGAGCCTCGCGGGCGTGATGTGGTGCGTTGCTTTATTTGCTTTATACATAATATCCTCCGTGATGTTGAAATAAAAAATGCAAAAAATTATGCTTGCCGGTGCGCCGCGCTGGTCGCAACCCCCGCGTTCGTGCATCGGCGTGGACGGGCGCGGCAAAAAACGCTATTCTACGCATCCTGCAAACACGTTGTGTATTTTGAACCGCCACGCGCCCATAGCTCAGTTGGATAGAGTGTTGGTTTCCGAAGCCAAAGGTCACAGGTTCGACTCCTGTTGGGCGCGCCACTTTATTCCATTTATGGATAGAATCATCAATAATTTAATCCGTTCGTGGTGAGCCTGTCGAACCACACATCCCTTGCTCTATAAGCCTTCGACAAGCTCAGGCCGAACGGTTGATCGTAGAAAATTATTTGCGTTTCTATCTGAAAATAGAATTACAACCACTTCTTCCAACGAAACAACGCCAGCATCCCCAAGCTGATGCCCGCCATCACCGCCAGCACCGCCAGAAATCCCCAATGCCATTCCAGCCCCGGCAGGTATTTGAAATTCATCCCGTAAAGGCCGGCGATGAATGAAAGGGGCATGAAAATGGTGGTGATGATGGTGAGTACTTTCATCACCGCATTGATGCGGTAGCTCACGCCCGACACATAAATGTCCAGCATCCCCGCCGTCAGGTCGCGCAGCGATTCGACCGATTCGATGATGTGGATGGTGTGATCGTAAACGTCGCGCAAATACAGCAGGGTGTCGCGCTCGAACAATTTGGTTTCGCCGCGTTGCAGCGAGCTGATGACCTCGCGCAATGGCCACAGCGATTTGCGCAAATAAACGCCTTCGCGTTTGAGCTGGTAAATCGCGTGCAGGGTGTCGCTGCGCGGCTTGCCGCTCAACGCCAGTTCGAGATTTTCGGTTTTCTCGTCGAGTTTTTCAAGGATCGCAAAATAGCTATCGACGATGCAGTCGATCAAGCTGTAGGTCAAATAATCCACGCCCCGGCTACGGGTTTGCCCCTTACCGCCGGCCAGCCGCTCGCGCACCACGGCAAATTCGGGGCTGTCGGTTTCCAGAAACGTCAGCACGAAATTTTTTCCCAGCACCAGGCTCACCTGGTTGGAACTGATCCTGTCGGTATCGCTCTTGCCGAACGCGCCGATGTCGTCGCCGCCATTTTTTTCATAGCGGAAGGTTCTCAGCACCAGATAAAGATAGTCGCCGTAGTCTTCCAGCTTGGCGCGCTGTCCGGTGTTGAGGATATCTTCGAGCACCAGCGGATGCAAATTGAAACACGCGCCGATTTGTTGCAACAGCGCGGTGTCGCCCAGCCCCCGCAAATTGAGCCACAGCCGTGTTTCCGGCGGCATAGTTTTAAGCGTGTCGGCGAGTTGGGCGCCGCTGACCTCCGACTCATGTAGCGTCTCGGCGGTGTATTCGAGCAGTGTCAGACGCGCCGCAGCCGCCGTCTTTTCGCCGAGATGCACCAGACTGCCGGGCGGCAGGCCGGCTTTGGTGGAGCGTTTTTTGTGGCGGTTTTTCATGTTATTCAATTTCTACTTCAATAGTGCAATATTACCCGGCTTCGTCCCCCTCGCTACGCTCTCCCCGCAGGGCGGGAGAGGGTTGGGGATAAGCAGTGACTTGCGGCGGCATTATGCCGCTTAGTCAATGCTTAGAAGGAACACCAGAGGGTGGGCGGTGAGTTTAATTTTCAACATAATCACGGTGCTGACTGAATGACCCCTCTCCCTAGCCCTCTCCCCGCCAGCGGGGAGAGGGGACGCAATTTTTGACGGATTGAAGTAGAAATTGAATTAGGTTAAAGATGTTTCGACGACCAAAGCAAACCCCAACGCCGCCCATTCTTTAACTTCGTCCTGCAACGCGGTTTCGGTCAACGGGTTATGTTGCAGCCAAACACTTTCGATGTTCAGCACACATTGATGATCGCGCATCTGCATGCTCAAATGCGGCAGCGTCAGGGCGCTGCGGCTGCGGTGCAGCAACGCGGCCAAGCGCAACGCGAACAAGCGCGCATAGTCTTCGGGCGCGGCAACCAGGTCATTTATTTTGGCGAGCGAACCGCGGTGAGATAGCGCCAGCAAGCTCAACAACCCCTGTTCTTTTTTTGAAAATCCGGGCATGTCGGCGTTGCCGAGTATGTACGCCGAATGCTTGTGATAACCGCTGTGCGCCACCGAAATCCCCACCTCGTGCAACAGCGCCGCCCAGGATAACGTCCGCAACTGATCTTCCCGGTCTTCCGCGTCGCCGGCTTGGTCGAGCAACTGTCTGCCCAGCGCCACCGCCAACACCTGCACCCGCCTCGCCTGCACCGCATCGACGCGGTAACGCTGCATGAATTCTTGCACCGTCACTTCGCGCATGTCCTGCCGGTGAAAGCGTCCCAACAAATCATACAACACGCCTTGGCGCAGCGCGCCCATCGCTTGCCCGATTTTGGGGATGGCCAGCTCATTCATCGCCGCCGACATAATCGCCACCCCACCCGCGATCACTGCGGCGCGATCTGCGCGCAACCCGGCAAGCTCCATTTTTTTGATGTCACCGACCTTGATCATATACTGCCTGAACTGATCGAGGCCGGCGGCGGTGATCTCGCCTTCTCTTTGTTCGCCGTTGCCAAAATCGTTCTGGTTCAAAATATCGCCCAGCGCGCGCGCCGTGCCGGACGAAGCCAACGCGTGTTCCCAGTGGGTCTGGGCATGGTTAGAAAATTCGCTGGCGATGATTTGGATTTCGGTGGCGGCGGCGAGCATGGCTTGTTTCATCGCGCCCTTGGTAATTTTGCCGTCGGCAAAAAACCGCAGGGTGTAGCTGACGCACCCCATGTACAAGCTTTCGAGTTTGAGCGGGGTCAAACCCGTGCCGATGATGAATTCGGTCGAACCGCCGCCGATGTCGATCACCAGCCGCCGCTCGTCGGACACCGGCAGGCCGTGCGCCACGCCCAGATAAATCAGCCGCGCCTCTTCGCGCCCGGCAATAATTTCGATGGGGAAACCGAGCGCGGATTCGGCTTTTTTCAAGAAGGCCGGGGCGTTTTTGGCGACGCGCAACGTGTTGGTGCCGACCGCGCGCACCGCTTTGGCGGGGAAGCCACGCAGCCGCTCGCCGAAGCGTTTCAGGCATTCCAGCGCGTGAACTTGCGAGGCTTCATCGAGGCGTTTGTCCGCCGACAGCCCGGCCCCCAAGCGCACCGTTTCGCGCAGCCCGTCGAGCGGATAAAGCTGGTCGCCCACCACCCGCGCCACCTGCAAGCGAAAACTGTTGGAGCCGAGATCGACTGCGGCGAGGGTGGAATATTCAGCCACAATTATTCGCGCGCTTCGCGCTCGATCTCTTCGACCGTGACGTGGCGCACGTCTTTACCTTTGACCATATACACCACGTATTCCGACATATTTTTGGCGTGGTCGCCGATGCGCTCGATGGCTTTGGCGATGAACAAAATTTCCAGCGAGGTGGAAATTTTGCGCGGGTCTTCCATCATGAAAGTGATGAGCTGGCGCATGATGCCGCGAAATTCTTCGTCGACCAATTCGTCCTGGCGCACCACATAGGCGGCCGCGACCAAATCCAGTCGCGCGAACGCATCCAGCGATTTGCGCAGCATGTCGAGCGCGATATCGGCGACGCGCCTGATCTCGGTAAAACGCGGCGTGTGCATGTGGTCGGCGGCGTAAATCAGCTTCGCCATGCGCGCAATTTTTTCGGCCTCGTCGCCGATGCGCTCCAGGTCGGTGATGGTTTTAATCACCGTCATAATCATACGCAAATCGCCGGCGGCCGGCTGGCGGCGCGCGATGATCTGGCTGCAAATCTCGTCGATGGCGACTTCCATCGCGTTGACACGGTGATCTTCGGAAATCACGTGGTCGATCAAATCTTTGTTGCCGGTGGTGAGCGCCTCCACCGCGTGGCCGATCTGCTCCTCCACCAGCCCGCCCATCTGCAACACGCGCGAGCGCACCGCTTCGAGTTCGACATCAAATTGCTTCGAAATATGCTCGCTGCTGGGCATGGTGTTGCTCCTTAAAAATTGAGAATGTGCCGACTTACTCGACCACCAGAAATATAGGGTGGCAGTTCTAAACCAAAATCATCTCACGCGGAGGCGCGGAGGGCGCGGAGAAAATCAATTCATTTTTTTGCTTATCTCCGCGCCCTCCGCGCCTCCGCGTGATAAAGGTTTTTGCTTTAACGGCTGCGGGGTGATGTGCCCACACATCATGTCGCGCTTCCTGCGTCAACCCAACCTACGGCAACATTATTGTCTTCACCCCGTCCGCCGTCCCCAACAGCAGCACGTCCGCGCCGCGCCGCGCGAACAAGCCGTTGGTGACCACCCCGGCAATTTGATTGAGCGCGGTTTCCAGTTCAACCGGATTCAAGATGCTCATGTTATGCACGTCCAGTATCAAATTGCCGTTGTCGGTGGTAAACCCCTGTCGCCACAACGGCTGCCCGCCCAAGCGCACGATCTCGCGCGCCACATAGCTGCGCGCCATCGGGATGACTTCCACCGGCAGCGGGAATTTGCCGAGCACGCTCACCAGCTTGCTCGCGTCGGCAACGCAAATAAATTTGCGTGCCACCGCCGCGACGATTTTTTCGCGCGTGAGCGCGCCGCCGCCACCTTTCACCATCGCCAGGTGTTCGGTGATTTCGTCCGCGCCGTCCACATAGACCGGCAGGTCTTTGACGTTGTTTAATTCCACCACCTCGATGCCGTGGCTTTTGAGCCGCTGCGCGGTCGCCTCCGAACTCGCCACCGCGCCCTCGATTTTGTTTTTTATTTTCGCCAGCTCGTCTATAAATAAATTGGCGGTGGAACCCGTGCCCACGCCGACGATAGCCCCCGCCGGCACATAAGCAATCGCCGCTTGCGCCACCGCGCGTTTTTGTTCGTCTTGCGTCATGATGTCCTTATGTAAACCTCGATAATTTCGACAAGCCGCTAGGATAGTCTTATCCGCGCATTTTAACAATTGAAGGCGCGGGTGGGCGTGATAAAATTGCGTAGCGCATCGCTTGCTGTTTCGTTGAGATTTCTATCTGCACGGGTCATTTTGAATTGGACAACAATTGAAACTTATCAAACCCAGTCTGTTCGGCCTACAAAACTCCAACCGAGATTTCGGTAAAGCGGACGCTTGGGGGAAGAATCAGTTCAACTCCAGCTTTCCGGCAGCATTATCTTGTTATCTCTATTCGAGGGGAATAGAGGCTAATTACTTAGGCATTGCCAGCGAAAAATTAACCATCAGCACGCTCGCCATTGATGCGTTATTCGGGGCTAAGCCGGATGGCGCTGACACCTATTTTGCATTTGAGGCGCAGCACTCGCCATTTCAGAAATATGTTATTGGGACTTTGCCCAGAACCGATTTAGTCATCCAAAACAAAGAAACGGGGCTGTGTTTGCGCGGGCTGGAAGTTAAGCTGACCGCGCTGCCTGACAATACCACTTGCGATTTTAGCGATGACCGCTACGGTACGGAAATCGTTACCCGTCCCGATACGATAGCCTATCTGGCGGCGAGTATCGCGCATGACAGCTACGATTCATTAAGCCCCGTGTTCAACAATTACAAAATAAATATCAGCGATTGGACCGATGCCCTGGAAGTGCAGAAAAATTTGCCCGCCATCGTCAGTTGCATTGCCGCGCTCAGCATCGCCATAGCGAAGAATCAATCCCCGTTTTTGCTGCAACCCATCTGGAAAACCGTCGGCAAATCACCGAAATTTGCCGAACATTGCCTAGATGTTTTTGCATGGAGCAATGCTGCTTTTGCTTGGTTCATTTCCCAAATTTCCCGCGTTGACACGTCAGCCAATAGGATCACGCGACAAAGTCGAACCAGCATCTGGCTTTATAAAATGCTTGCCGACATTGTGCGTCAAGAAAAATTTGATCACGCTCAAATCATCGATCAACTCTCTTACAACACAAAGAATGATAAAGCCTTTGCTTCTGCGGGTAATGTAACAAGCGCCTATATGGCCTGCGCCAATCTCACCAAACCCAGAATAAGAAAAGACGAAATTAAAAATATTATTTTGGGCGGTGGACAAACCCTGCTCAGTCCAGAAAGAAGGTTGGATGCGATTATTGTCAACTCCCCGGAGCTTTTCAAATAATGCGTATTGTCGATTTATTTTGCGGTTGCGGTGGATTTTCGCTCGGTTTTGAGAAAGCCGGAATGAAAATTGTCGCCGCAGTCGATAATTGGGACGCGGCACTCCAGGTTTACCGCGATAACTTCGATCATCCGGCGATCCGCCATGATTTGACCGATGAGACCGGTGTCCTAGACATTATTAGAAACCATGCGCCAGATATGGTTATCGGCGGCCCGCCTTGCCAGGATTTTTCGAGCGCGGGGAAGCGCGACGTAAATTTAGGCAGAGCCGATTTAACCTATCACTTTGCCAACAGCGTGTGCGCCTACAAACCGAAATGGTTTGCGATGGAAAATGTGGATAGAGCGATTAAAAGCCACATCGTAAAAGAAATATCCGCGCAGTTTATTGAACATGGCTACGGCTTGACCGCGGTGATACTGGATGCCTCGCATTGCAATACCCCGCAAGCAAGAACGCGATTTTTTCTGATCGGCGAAATGGGCGGCAAACACAACGCGCTGATTAAATTTTTTGAAAATAATTTATCGGCCAAACCGATGACGGTACGAGATTATCTCGGCGACACCCTCAACCTCCAGCATTACTACCGCCACCCACGCAATTACAGCCGTCGCGGTATCTTTAGCGTGGACGAGCCTAGCCCGACGGTGAGGGGCGTAAACAGACCGATACCGGCAGGCTACAATCTAAATGGCTGCAATCCGCCTGGCGTAGATTTGAAAACCGTGCGCCCGCTCACCACGCTGGAGCGCGGCCTTATCCAGACTTTTCCGGCAACATTTAAGTTCAACGGCACGAAAACGAATTTGGAGCAAATGATCGGCAATGCAGTGCCGGTCAATTTGGCGCAATTTGTCGCAACCTGCATCAAGCAATATATCGATGAGGGTTCTGCTTTCACAAATAAATCCAGCTTATTTGATTTTGAGGACGATTTTGTTCTCCCCGACAAACCCCTACACCGGAGCTTAACGGCAAGCCGTATCTATTGAGATTGCGATGAAAACCGACTACCTCGAAAAAATCCTCAACGCCCGCGTTTACGACGTGGCCATCGAATCACCGCTGGAAGCTGCGCCCAATTTATCGGCGCGAATAAACAACGCGCTGCTACTCAAGCGCGAGGACATGCAGCAGGTGTTTTCGTTCAAGCTGCGCGGGGCGTACAACAAAATGTCCAAACTCACGCCCGCCGAACTGAAGCGCGGTGTGGTCACGGCTTCGGCGGGGAATCACGCACAAGGCGTAGCCTTGTCCGCGCAAAAATTAAAATGCCAAGCCACGATTGTGATGCCGGTGACCACGCCGCAAATCAAGGTGGGGGCGGTAGCCAACCGGGGGGCGAGCGTGGTGCTGCACGGCGACAGTTACGACGAGGCTTACGCCCACGCGCTCACCCTCTGCCAGAAAAAAGGGGCGACCTTTATCCACCCCTACGACGACCCCGATGTCATCGCGGGGCAGGGCACCATCGGCATGGAAATTTTGCGCCAGCACACGGGCGATATCCACGCGATTTTTGTGGCGGTGGGCGGCGGCGGGCTGATCGCGGGCATCGCCGCCTACGTGAAACGCTTGCGTCCGGAAATCAAAATCATCGGCGTGGAGCCGGTCGATGCCGACGCGATGTATCAATCGCTCAAACAGAAGAAGCGCGTCAAGCTCAAGCAGGTGGGGATGTTTGCCGACGGCGTGGCGGTGAAACAAGTCGGGGTGGAGACGTTCCGGCTGTGCCGCGAGCTGGTGGACGAGATCATTCTCGTGGATACCGACGCGATCTGCGCGGCGATCAAAGATGTGTTCGAAGATACCCGCGCCATTTTGGAGCCGGCGGGCGCGCTCTCGGTCGCGGGAGCCAAGCTTTACGCGGCGCGCGAGAAATTGCGCGGCAAAACCCTCGTGGCAATCGCCACGGGCGCGAACATGAATTTTGACCGGCTGCGCCATGTTTCGGAACGCGCCGAACTGGGCGAGGCGCGCGAAGCGGTGATGGCGGTGACCATCCCCGAAACCCCCGGCAGCTTCAAAAAATTCTGCGCGCTGCTCGGCGCGAAAAATATTACGGAATTTAATTACCGTTACGCCAGTCCAACCGAAGCGCACGTGTTTGTCGGCCTCTCGGTGAAAGGCCGCGACGAGTCGCAAAAGCTGATCCGCGATTTGCAGAAAAAAGGCCTGGCCACGGTCGATTTCAGCGACAACGAAATGGCCAAGCTGCACATCCGCCATCTGGTAGGCGGGCACGCGGCGGTGGACAACGAATTGCTCTATCGTTTCGAGTTCCCCGAACGCCCCGGCGCGCTCATGCAGTTTTTGAACAGCATGAGCCACAACTGGAATATCAGCTTATTCCACTACCGCAACCACGGCACCGATTACGGGCGGGTGCTGGTGGGGATACAAGTACCGCCGCAGGAGAAAAAAGAATTTCAGAGATTTCTCGACGCGCTCGGCTACCGCTATTGGGACGAGCGCGACAACCCGGCGTATAAGCTTTTTCTGGGGTGACAGAAATATCAGGCTGCCTTGCAGATGCCGCCTGTGGGTGCGAATTTATTCGCACATTGGCTTGTACTCAAAAAGGAGATGTGCGAATAAATTCGCACCCACAGGCGGGGGCAACGTCTTCCGGTAAATTTTGGGGGAAGGATGTCTCGATGTTGATTCTTCAAGCTCAAGCTCGAACTCGAACCGCCCGGCTTATTATCACGACAATGAAAATTTTATTTTTGACATTCTTCCTGTTCCTGTCTGCCGGTGTTAGCGCGGCCAGCCGCAGTGTCGAATCGCAAGACAGCGATTTCATCGCGGCGCGCGAGGCTTACGCGCAGGGCAACGGCGCGCGCCTAGCGATGTATGCCGAGCGGATGCGCGGGCATGTGCTGGAACCTTATCTCGCTTTTTACCAGTTGCGCCTGCGCCTGGAAGATGCTGACACCGACACCGTCAAAGCCTTTTTGAGCAAACATCACGACTCTCCGTTGGCCGACAACCTGCGCGGCGAGTGGTTGAAGCTGCTCGCCAAAAATGGGCAATGGGGTTTGTTCGCGCAGGAATATCCGACCCTGATCGGCAAAGATACCGCGTTGCAGTGTTACGCCTGGCAGCCGCGGCTCGCGCTCAAAGACCCCGTCGCGCAAGCCGAAGCGCGGGGGCTGTGGCTGACTGCGGGGGGGCGCGATTTGCCCGATGCTTGCTCGCCCGTGTTCGACGCGCTCATCACGGCGCACGTGTTGGATATAGGCGATGTGTGGGCGCGCTTGCGGCAGAGCTTGGCGGCGAACAACGTGAGCGTGGCGCGACACGTCAACCAGGCTTTGCCCGACAAGCAAATGTTGAATGAGGCCGCGCTCGGTGCCGCCGCCAACAACCCCTCGCGTTATCTCGAACAGCAGCAGAAAAAAATAAAATCGGCGGCAGAGCGCGAAATCGCCTTGTTTGCGCTGTTGCGCTGGGCGCGCAGTTCGACCGGCAGCCTCGACCAGGCGTACGCATTTTGGCCGAAAATTCGCGTGTATTTTTCCAAAGAGGAACACGCTTATTTTATGGGACAACTCGCCCATCTCGCCGCGCGCAAGCAGCATCCGCAAGCCCTCAACTGGTTTTTGCAGGCCGAGGGTATGCCAAATACGCCTTTGAACGATGCCGAGCTCGGCTGGAAAATCCGCGCCGCATTACGCGCCGATACGCCGGATTGGCCGACCGTGCTCGCCAGCATCAAAGCCATGTCCGCCGCCGAGCAGGAAAACAGCGCGTGGCGTTATTGGAAAGCGCGTGCCTTGAAAGCCGCCGGCAAAAGCGTCGAGGCCAACGTGTTGTTCGCGGCGTTGGGTGCGGAGCCGAATTTCTACGGGCAACTCGCCGCCGAGGAAAACCGCGTGATCGTCGGTGCGCCGACACACCCTGCGCCGCTCATCTCGCCCATCCACGCGAACGAGATTGCCGCAGTCGCGCAGATACCCGCGATCCAACGCGCGCTCGCGCTGTATCGGCTCAACCTGCGCGTGGAAGCCACGCGCGAATGGAATTTTGCGTTGCGCGGCCTCGATGACCGCATGTTGCTCGCCGCCGCTAAAGTCGCGGAACGCCACGCCATTTATGACCGCATGATCAGCAGCGCGGAACGCACCGCGCAGCAGCACGATTTTGGCCTGCGCTACCCCGCGCCGCACCGCGAGGCGATGCAAAGTCATTTACAGCAACAAGCTCTGGACGAAGCGTGGGTGTATGGCCTGATCCGCCAAGAAAGCCGTTTCATGCACGATGCCAAATCCAGCGCTGGGGCGATGGGTTTGATGCAGTTGATGCCGGCGACGGCGCTATGGGTGGCGAAAAAAATGGGGCTGATCGATTACAAAAAATCGTTGGTGACCGAGATCAATACAAATTTCGCGCTCGGCACGTATTACCTCAAACACGTTTTAACCTCGCTCGACAATCAACCCCTGTTGGCTTCAGCAGCCTACAACGCGGGGCCGGGACGTGCGCGCGCCTGGCGCGGCGCGAAACCGCTGGAAGGCGCGATTTACGCGGAAACCATCCCCTTCGACGAAACCCGCACCTACGTCAAAAACGTGATGAGCAACGCCACGCATTACGCGGCCACCTTCGGGCAACCTCCGCAATCATTCAAACAGCGGTTGGGGGTGGTCGCGCCGTCGGCTGGCAGTGTTGCAGCTGATGTCGAATAGTTTGAGAAATAAAAATTTTTACCACGAATGACACGAATGCACACGAACTATTGTTCCCACGCTCCGCGTGGGAACATGGATTTGGACGCTCCCGCGTCCGCGCGCTTGCCGTAGAGCGGCAGATAACACGCTCCCACGCGGAGCGTGGGAGCGATAGCGTTTCTGACTGCCGAGTAATATGAACCCACGCAACGTTTGTCTCATCGGCGGCAGCGGCTTTGTCGGCGCGCATATCGCGCATTTGCTGAGCAAGCAAGGTATCGGCGTGCGCGTGCCGACGCGCCGACGCGAACGCGCCAAACATTTGCTGGTATTGCCGACCGTGGAAGTGGTGGAGGCGCAAGTTCACGATCCCGACCAGTTGGATCAACTGCTCACCGGCATGGATGCGGTGATCAATCTCGCGGGCATCCTGCACGGCGATTTTGCGGCCACGCATATCGAACTGCCGCGCAAAATAGTCGCCGCCTGCCAGCGCAACAGGGTGCGGCGGCTGGTGCACATGAGCGCGCTCCATGCCGGCGCGGATGCGCCCAGCGCGTATTTGCGCAGCAAAGCGGCGGGGGAAGAAATCGTGTGTGCGTCGGGTCTGCTCACGACGGTGTTTCGACCCTCGGTGATTTTTGGCGAGGGCGATGCGTTTCTCAACCTGTTTGCGGATTTGTCGTGTTTGCCGATTTTGCCGCTGGCTAAACCCGATGCGAAATTTCAGCCGGTGCATGTCGGGGATGTGGCGCAGGCGTTTGTCGCCTGCTTGAACCGCCCCGCCACTTTCGGGCAACGCTTCGATGTCTGCGGCCCGAGGGTTTACACGCTGCGCCAGTTGGTCGAATACGCCGCGCATTTGCGCGGACAGCGGCCGCTGATCGTCGGGCTTAACGACGCGCTCTCCTACCTGCAGGCGTTGATGATGGAATATCTGCCCGGCAAGCTCATGACCCGCGACAATTTTTATTCGATGCGACAAGACAGCATTTGCAGCGCGGATAGCTGCGCCAAATTTGCCGCAGCTTTTCGTCTGCGGCTGACCGCTCTGGAAACGGTTGCACCGGCCTATCTTGCGGGTCACACGCCGCGTCAACGTTATTTCGGTTTTCGCAGCCGGACGAGCAAATCACGATGAAAACCTATCTCGTGGGTGGCTCGGTGCGCGATGAACTGCTGGGCTTGGCGGTGCAGGATCACGATTATGTCGTCGTCGGCGCGACCCCGGAAGAAATGACGCGCCTGGGTTATCGGGCGGTCGGCAAGGATTTCCCGGTATTCCTTCACCCGCACACCCACCAGCAATACGCGCTGGCGCGCACCGAGCGCAAAATTTCGCGCGGCTACAAAGGCTTTGAAATCTACGCCGCGCCGAGCGTGACGCTGGAAGAAGATCTGGCGCGGCGCGATCTCACCATCAACGCCATCGCCAAAGATGATGCCGGAAATTTCATCGACCCCTATAACGGCAGAGCCGATTTGCACGCGGGGATATTGCGCCACGTCGGCGCGGCGTTTGTCGAAGACCCGGTGCGGGTGTTGCGCGTGGCGCGTTTTGCGGCACGCTTCGGATTTCAGATCGCGCCCGAAACACTCGCGCTGATGCGCGAGATGGCGCAAAACGGCGAAGTGGACGCGCTGGTGGCGGAGCGCGTCTGGCAGGAATTATCGAAGGGATTGATGGAACAAAAACCTTCGCGCATGTTTTACGCGCTGCGCGAATGCGCCGCGCTGCAAAAAATCCTGCCTGAAGTGGACGCGCTCTTCGGCGTACCGCAGCCGGAAAAACATCATCCCGAAATCGACACCGGCATCCACGTGATGATGGTCATCGACTACGCCGCGCAACAGAATTATTCGTGCGCGGTGCGTTTTGCCGCGCTTACCCACGATCTCGGCAAAGGCACCACCCCGCCCGCCGAATGGCCGCGCCATCACGGCCACGAAGCACGTAGCGTGGCGCTGTTAAAAAAACTGTGCGAGCGCATTCGCGTACCGAGCGACAACCGCGATCTGGCGTTGTTGGTTGCGCGCTATCACGGTGACGCGCATCGCGCCCTGGAACTGCGCCCGGCCACCGTCGCCGACATGCTGCAAGCCGCTGATGCCTACCGCAAACCGCAACGCTTTGCCGAATTTTTGCAAGCCTGCGCCAGCGATTTTCATGGCCGCAGCGGCTTTGAAAACAAACCTTATCCACAAGCGGATTATTTGCGCGCGGCCTGCGAAGCGGCGTGCGCCGTCGATGCCGGCGCGATCGCGGCGCACCTCGCCGACACCCTCAACGATCCCTCGCGGCTGCCTACCGAAATCAACGCGCACGTTCGCGCCGCGCGCGTCGCGGCGGTGGCCTCGATCCAACGTCAACCGATAAGCTGATCGCGGCGTTGTATTGCGTAGGATGGGTGAAGCGCAGCGCATCCCATCAAGTCGCTGAGTTCGTTGCATGAATGCGGCGATTTATTAACTTTCACCGTTGATGGGTTGCGCTACGCCCCACCCATCCTACAACTTCTTAAGGAGAACCTCATGAACAAATTGATCGCAATACTGGCGGGGGCTTTGTTGGTTGCCCCCGCATTGTCGCAAGCGGATGATAGTAAAAATGCCACGGGCGAACCGCGCAAGCCGGGTCGCGGCGAACACATGGAACGCTTGAAAAATGCCGATAAAGACGGCAGCAAAACTCTGTCGCGCGAAGAAGCCAAGGGGATGCCGCATCTCGAAAAAAACTTTGACAAACTCGATGCCAACAAGGACGGTCAAGTCGATAAAAAAGAAATGCACGCGGGGAAAAAATCCCACCGGGATGATCGCAAGCAGCGCGCCGAAGATAAATATAACAAAGCCGATGCCGACCACGACGGGGCCATCAGCCGCGACGAGGCCGCAAAGGGGATGCCGCGTCTCACCAAAAACTTTGACGCGATGGACGGCAACAAGGACGGCAAGTTGAGCAAGGATGAAATCAAGGTTTACAACCAGGCCAAGATGCAGAAGCTGCGCGAGAAAAAAGACGCAAAAAATAAATCCTGAGCAACACTGTAGGAGCGGCTTTAGCCGCGAAATTACACACCGGCCAGGAATATAGGCGACATTCGGCATGATTTTGTAGGGCGGGCTATGCCCGCCAACGGTGCGAGTTGTCGGGCATAGCCCGACCTACAAAAACTACAAATTCTCGGTCACGCGGAGACGCGGAGATCGCGGAGAAAAAACGATAAATCTTGACGATGTTCTCCGCGTTCTCCGCGTCTCCGCGTGAAATGACTTTCTGAGAGAACGTAGCCCGGATGAAATCCAGGAAGGCTGCGGTTTGATTGCGCCGCGCGCACTTGATCAGCGCGCGTGGCAGCTCGGCGCGATGCCGCGCTTTTCGAAATACCGCTGGTGATATTCTTCGGCGCGATAGAATTTCGCGGCGGGCGCGATTTCCGTGACTACCGGGTTTTTCCATTTTTTGCTCTGCTCGAGCGCGTGCTTGGAAGCCTCGGCGAGCACGCGCTGTTCTGGCGTGTGGTAAAAAATCACCGAGCGGTATTGCGTCCCCACATCCGGCCCCTGGCGGTTGCGCGTGGTCGGATCGTGACATTGCCAGAAGGTTGCCAGCAATTGTTCGTAGCTGATTTGCGTCTCATCAAATTCTACTTCAACCACTTCCGCATGGCCGGTAGCGCCGCCGCACACGTCGCGATAAGTCGGGTTGTCCAGCGTTCCGCCCGCGTAGCCGCACAGCGCTTCCTTCACCCCCGGCAAAGCGCGGAACAAAGATTCCACTCCCCAGAAACAGCCTGCACCAAATGTTGCTTTTTGCATCATCACCTCCTTAATTTCCCGTAAGAGCGGGCTTGCCCGCGATAGGGGGATATGAAGTCAGCGCATCGCGGGCAAGCCCGCTCCTACCCTGTATAATCCGCCGCGCCTGCAGTTGCAACTATAACCGCAATTTCATTTATGCTCGAAGCCCTGCTCACCTCCACCTTTATTGTCACCCTCGCCGAAATAGGCGACAAAACGCAGTTGCTATCCTTCGTGCTGGCGGCGAAACTCAAGCGCAAATACGCCATCATGGCAGGGATTTTTGTTGCCACCCTGCTCAACCACGCGCTCGCCGCGTCGCTCGGCGCGTGGCTGGCCAGCTTGATTTCCCCCAACACGCTCAACTGGATCGTGGCGCTTTCTTTTATCGGCTTCGGCGTGTGGGCGCTCAAGCCGGATACACTCGACGGCGAACCAAAGATGTTTGGCGCGGGAGTGTTCGTCACCACCGTGATCGCTTTTTTTCTGGCGGAGATGGGCGACAAAACGCAGTTCGCCACCATCGCGCTGGCGGCGCGCTTCGATTCGCCGGGCGCGCTGGCGATGGTGGTCGCCGGCACCACGCTCGGCATGATGCTGGCGAACATCCCTGCCGTGCTGGTCGGCGAAGCGCTCGCGCATAAAATTAACATGCAATATATGCGCTGGTTCGCGGCGGCTTCGTTTATCGCGCTGGGAGTGTGGACGCTGCTCGGTGCATGACCCGCACATTATTGAGATTTACATTATTCACGACTATCAGCACGGGAACATCACTATCCGTGTATGTAGTTCTCGAGCTGGTGAATAATAAACTCCTGATCGGCGATGGCCTCTTTCACCAAATCTCCGATGGAAATCAGCCCGATCACGCGGCCGTTTTCCAGCACCGGCAGATGCCGCACGCGCTTCTCCGTCATCAGTGCCATGCACTCGTCGCTGGTGCGGTCGGGGCTGACGTAAACCACCTGCCGCGTCATGATCTCGTTTAGCTTGATGTCGCGCGCCGGCCTGTCCAACAAATAGGCTTTACGCGCGAAATCGCGCTCCGTGTAAATCCCCACCAGCTTGTCCGCGACCAGCACCAGCAACGCGCCGATGTTGCGCGAAGCCATGATCTGCATGGCCTCGTACACCGATTTCTCCGGCACGATGGTCGCCACCTCGTACCCTTTGTTTTCCAACAGCTGTCTGACTGTTTTCATGCTTGCCTCCGTTATCCTAGAGCCAGTTTTTGTAGGTCTGGCTATGCCCGACAACTCGCACCGCTGGCGGGCGTAGCCCGCCCTACAAAATCATGTTGAATGTCGCCTATATTCCTGACTGGTGAATAAGCCCGACATCACTATGTGTTCATAATAGACGACTTTTGTCACCCCCGCTAAACCCGAGCATCTGCTCCACGCCTTTACCGAAGGCGATGACTTTGAACAACTCGCCCATTTCTGCGGGGCTTACCAGTTTTTGCAACTGGTTCGCCAGCGGCAAATAGTCGCGCGGGTTTTCGGGCGAAGTTTTTGCGAGTATTTCGGTGATGCCGCAGTTAATCAAGAAATGCGCCTGCGTGGTGTAGCCCAGCAAATTCAGCCCGCCCGCCTGCGCGGCTTCCGCGACAGCGGAGAAATCGACGTGGCTGGTGATGTCCTGCAAGCCCGGTAAGTAAAAAGGGTTGTCGTGGGCGCGGTGGCGGTAATGGCACATCAACGTGCCGCGGTCGCGTTGCGGGTGATAAAACTCGCGCTGCCCGAAACCGTAGTCGATGATGAGCATCGCGCCTTCCAGCAGCATCTCGGCGAGGCTCGAAATCAATGCGTTTGCGGCCAAATTGATTTCGCTGAGATACGCTGACTGCCGCGCTTCTGGGCTCATTTTTTGCGCGGCATCCCACAGCGCGCCCGCTCGCAGCGGCTTATCCTCCCACGCGAAACCCTCTGGTGCAGTTACGACCCCGCGCTCGAATATCTTGCCCTGCCGCCAAACCACGAGGTGCACCGGCAACGCGTCGAGCACTTCGTTGGCAAGGATCACGCCGCTGAATTTTTGCGGTAGTCGCGCAAGCCAGGTGACGCGCGGCAGCAAATGCGGCGCATGTTGTTGCAACAGATCGCGCTGGCGTTGTTGCAAATCCGCGCTCACCTCCAAAATAAAATAACGCGGCGGCAATGCGCCTGACTGCTCCAACGCCAACAACAAATCCAGAGCCAGTTTGCCGCTGCCCGCGCCGAGTTCGAGTATGTCGCCGCGCGTTTGCTCAAGCATTTCAGCAATCGGACGTGCCAGCGTTTGACCGAACAACGCGGAAATTTCCGGTGCGGTCACAAAATCTCCCGCCCCGCCAAATTTGTGCGCCCCGCCGCTGTAATAGCCCAAACCCGGCGCATACAACGCCAGTTCCATGTAACGCGCAAACGTGATCCAGCCGCCTTGTTTTTCAATTTCGACGGCGATTACATTTTGCAGGGCGCGGCTATGCGCGAGCGCGTCATCGTCGGGTGCGGGTAGTGGCGGCATGGGGAGTGTGGTAAATTGTGGTCTTGAACCCAAATGAATTATCCTAAAAACCGTAGTTCAAGCCACAGAGGACACAGAGAGCACAGAGAAAACGTTGGCTGCGTGTGTTCTTTTTGGCGCACCGGATGGGTGAGAGAAATTTTCACGACAACCCATTGTTTTTACCC